>OMAG01000463.1_pt1 | contig 16257 bp, 22 predicted proteins | sample 1673781 | NCBI WGS metagenome assembly OMAG01 (sample SAMEA103958127, study PRJEB25191) | human gut metagenome | biome: human-associated habitat [ENVO:00009003]; feature: intestine environment [ENVO:2100002]; material: feces | place: Germany | collected 2013/2015 | reverse complement strand
GGCACGCGGCAAGTTCCGGGCGCGCCCACTTTTTCTTTCGGATCCTCAAAATTTTATCCTCATTTCTTTTCCGTTATTTTCGCTCTGCCTATTTTAACGCAGAAATGAAAAGTGTGCAAGTGCGATTCTGGTTTTTCCCCGTTTTGCGCGCTTTTTTCTTCTTTTTCCATTGAAAGGCATCGGGCATTTTGCTATAATAAGAAAAAGCGCAAACTTAGACTTACATATCACTTTATATGTCAAGGAGGAAAACGTGATGGACGAATTAAAAATGCAAAACGGTGCTTTAATTTTGGAGGGCGGCTCTCTGCGCTCGCTCTTTACCTCCGGCGTTTTGGACGTCTTCATGGAGCACAACTTATATTTCTCCGATGTGACCGGTGTGTCCGCAGGCTCTTTGACCGGCGTGAACTACGTTTCCCGCCAGCCGGGGCGTTCCGCAAAGCTTAACATCGACTACGTGAACGACAAGCGGTATCTTGGCGTAAATAATCTCATCTTGCACCACGAGATCTTTAACTTTGACTTTTTGTTTAACGATTTGTCACACAGCATTCTGCCGATGGATTTTGACACGTTTTATAAATCGCCGCAGCATTTTACCGCCGTGGCGACGAACCTAAGAACCGGCGAGGCGGAATACTTTGAAAAAAGTTCTTGTTCGGATATTTTGGCAGCTATTCGCGCCAGCAGCAGTATGCCGATGCTCTCGAAAGCCGTGAAGATGAACGGCGAGCTGTACCTGGACGGCGGCTGTGCCATGGCGATTCCGTACCAAAAGGCCATCGATAACGGCTTTGAGAAGATCGTGCTGGTCTTAACGCGCCAGCAGGGCTACCGCAAGCTTTACACAAAGCCCTCTATGCTGCATTTGTATGCGAAGTATTTCCGGCATTTCCCGAAGTTTTTGAGTGCGCTGTACGCCGTTCCGACGCGCTACGACGCCCAGCAAAGGGAGATCGACCGCTTAGAGAAAGAAGGCCGCATTTTCGTTATCCGCCCGCAGGGACCCGTGAACGTTTCGCACACGGAAAAGGACACGGCGAAATTAAAAGCGCTGTACGAGGAAGGTCGTCAGGAAGCCGCGCGCCGCATGGACGCACTGAAACGGTATTTGGAGGCGTAATTTGCAAAAGGTGCCGTCAAATTGACGATTGTAAAAGATTAAGCAAAGCCCGCAGATTTAAAAAATCTGCGGGCTTTAACGAAAAAGGACTCTGCAATTTGCAAAGTCCTTTCGTTTGGTCGAGGTGACAGGATTCGAACCTGCGGCATCTTGGTCCCAAACTTATCGGGAAAACTTTTTATGCTCGTTTATAGCGGTTTTCAGTGCTTTTTAATTTGTTTTACTTACTCTTTGACGCTCTTATCTCCGCTATTCCCGAGTGTTCCGGAGCCGTATGTGGTAATCTATGTGGTCAAAAACGCTTCCCGCCCGGTTTCCGGTGAACTTTCACCGGTGCCGAGTGGGAAGCGTTTTGCGTTTCAGATTGTCTGCATTGTAACTCTGAGGAGGGTGTTATGCAAGTGGTTTCTGCGCAGAACGCAGCTCAAAGTTTGCGGGGCTATAAACAAAGAAACAGGGGCTGACATGGTGGCACGCTTTATTGAAACTTAGCTGCCCAGGCAGCGAGTGCCTGATCGGATACGCCATTGACCAGCTTCCCGGCTTTCCAGTCCGCGTTCGGGCAGAGTTTTCTCAGCTCGTCCACTGTTTTTCCCATGCCGCTGCCGCCGGAGGTAGCAAAGGGCACCAGCGTCTTCCCGGAAAAATCGCAGCTTTCCAAGAAGGTATGGATGATATGGGGCGCAACATACCACCAAATCGGGAACCCGATGAATACCGTGTCGTAATCCGCCATGTTGGAAACCGTTTCGGCGATTTCCGGGCGGGAGTCTGGGTCATTCATTTCCATGCTGCTGCGGCTCTTTTTGTCCATCCAGTTCAGGTCGGCGCTGGTATAAGGAATGGTGGGTCTGATCTCAAACAGGTCTGCGCCCGTTGCCTTTGCCAAACGTTCCGCGGCCTCTTTTGTCGTGCCGGTTGCAGAAAAATAGGCTACCAGTTTTTTGTTCATTTCAGTATTTCTCCAATTCGTTATATTCTTCATCACTGACCGGTTCACACCATTCGTTGGAGGTATCCTCTCCGGGGATCTCTGCGGCGATATGGGAGAACCAGCTATCTTTCTTCGCGCCATGCCAATGCTTGACTTCGGGCGGAACGGTAATGATCGTACCGGGAGTCAGTGGCACCGGAGCTTTCCCCGCCTCCTGATACCACCCCTCACCGGCGGTGCAGATCAGCAGCTGGCCGCCGCCTTTTTTCGCGTGGTGGATATGCCAGTTATTCCGGCATCCCGGCTCAAAGGTGACATTTGCCAGGAAAAGCCCACTTTCCGGCTTCGTCAAGGGATTCAGATACGACTGTCCGCTGAAATACCGGGCATAGGCTGTGTTCTCCTTCCCCAGTCCAAACAAATTCTGCTGGGTGAATTCATTTTGATCTACTACTTTCATGGCGTACTCCTCGTTCCTGTCCGTTTTTCCCTCTAAAGCGGTCAACCCATATATTGCCGGAAGAACGCTTCCATCTTGTCAAAGGGGATCACATCCAGCCGGTCGTAGAGGTCGGTATGCACTGCGTCTGGAATGAGGAGCAGCTCCTTGTTGTCGCCGGTCAGCTTTTCAAAGGCGTCCCTGCTGAAGTAGCAGGAATGTGCCTTCTCTCCGTGGATCAGCAGCACCGCGCTGCGGATCTCGTGGCTGTACTGCAAAAGCGGCATATTCAGGAAAGGCAGCGTCGAGGTGACATTCCAGCCCTGGTTTGAGTTCAAGGACCGCGCATGATACCCACGGCTGGTCTTGTAATAGTCGTAGTAGTCTTTCACAAAGAAGGGTGCATCCTCCGGTAGCGGGTCCACAACGCCGCCCGCCCGGGCATAGGTCCCGCTTTTGTAATCGGCCGTCCGCTGAGCATTCAAGGCCCTGCGTTTTTCGTAGCGTGCTTCCTCGCTGTCCTCAGAGTCAAAGTACCCTTTGGCATTCACCCGGGTCATATCGTACATGGTGGAGGCGACGGTTGCCTTGATTCTGGTGTCATTGGCCGCCGCGTTCAGCGCCATGCCGCCCCAGCCACAGATGCCGATGATACCGATGCGCTCCGGGTCAACATTGTCCTGAACGGACAGGAAATCTACCGCTGCGGAGAAATCCTCCGTGTTGATGTCAGGAGAAGCCACATACCGGGGGCTGCCGCCGCTCTCCCCCGTAGAGGACGGGTCGAAAGCGATGGTCAGGAAGCTTCGCTCCGCCATGACCTGTGCGTACAGCCCGGAGGACTGCTCTTTTACCGCGCCAAAGGGTCCGCTCACCGCAATGGCCGGGAGCTTGCCGGCGGCATTTTTCGGAACATACATATCCGCCGCAATGGTGATGCCGTAGCGGTTATGGAAGGTGACCTTGCAGTGGTCTACTTTTGCGCTTTTGGGAAATGTCTTGTCCCATTCCTGTGTCAAACTCAATTGCTCCATATTAGACCTCCATACCCATCTGATAGGCTTTCTCCAGTGCCGGATGTCCGGCAATGTCGCCTACGTCGTTCACGCCGCCGGCAAAGACGGTGCCTGCCAGCTTACACCGTTCAAAGCAGTCCACCCAGCCCTGTACGGCTTTGACGGTTCCTTCCACCGTTTCTTCCCCATCCTCAGCCGCAGTTGCCAGAAGATATGCCTTGGTAAAGGCGTAATCGGAATCAAAGAGCGGGTTGGCACGATCCAGCATAGTCTTGAGCTGACCGCTGACGCTGTAATAGTAAACAGGCGTGGCAAATACCAGCACATCCGCATCGTGCATTCTGGCGGCGATCTCCACCGCGTCATCGTCTATTACGCAATGGCCAAGTTTGAGACAAGCCAGACAACCCTTGCAGAAGCCGTAATTCTTCTCCCGGAGATAAATAGTTTCTACCTTGTGTCCAGCTTCCTCAGCACCTTTTGCAAAGGATGCAGCCAGCGTTTCGGAATTGCCGCCCTTGCGGGGACTGGAAGAAATAATCATAACATTCTTGCTCATAGAAAACTCCTTTTTGTGTCTTGCATTGTGATTGATTAGCTGATAAACTCATGATAGTACCTAAACCTGACTTTAGGTCAAGTGTTATTTTTGAGATTTTTCTCAGTCATTTTGGAGGGAGTTCCATGTATACCATCGGCCAGGTATCCGAACTGTTCGGTTTGCCCATATCCACACTGCGGTATTATGACAAGGAAGGGCTGTTCCCCACGATCCAAAGAGATTCCGGCATCCGAAAATTCGGAGAAAAAGAGCTGGAAGCCCTCCGGGTGATTGAGTGCTTAAAAAAGTCCGGCTTGGAGATCAAGGACATCAAGCAGTTCATGGAGTGGTGCGTACAAGGCAGTGAGACCTATCCACAGCGGCGGGAACTGTTCCTCCATCAGAAGGCTGCGGTGGAGGCGGAGATTGAGCGGATGAACCGGGTCCTGGACATGCTGCGCTTCAAGTGCTGGTATTATGAACAGGCGATCCGGGACGGAAACGAAAATCGTCTTTCCCGTTTGCAGCCGGAGGACATGCCGGAGGAGATCCGGCGGGCTTATGAACATGCACACAGCATGGATGAATAGAACGAGAAAGCCGGGGAGCAAGCTGCTCTCCGGCCTTTTTCACCTTTTAAAGCGCCTCGAAATGATACCTGGGCTTGTCCATGCTCTTTTTACCGTACTCAATGGCTTCCGCGCCGCAGCGGCAGATGCACGCCATGCAGTGGGTGCAGTCGCCGCCCCAGACAGGCTCGCCATTTTGAATCGTGATGTTGTTCGTTGGGCAGAGCTTGGCACACTGACCGCAGCCGGTGCAGGCATCGCTGGCCGTAAAAGCATTTGCTTTGACGAAGAAAGAATAGAAAATCGGATTCACCGGGCCACTCATGAAGCGGTCGTAGAGGTTATTGCGGGGCGGAGCGAACTTTTGGCCCGTCTTGATGGCGGAGATCACACGGTCAATGTCCGGCTCCGACTTGGCAACAATCTGCCGTGCTTCCTCCGTCTGCGGCGCGTTGAACATGGCAATGTAATTCTCCGGCATGATGATTTGCGCCGTACCCATGTAGGTGAGCTGTCTCTCCTGGCAGAGCGTGCGGTTATACCCCGCGGCATTGCCGATCTCACTGCCGCAGGGAAAGTCCGTTTCTGCCAGATGATCCCGTACAATACGCGGGATGCGCCACGCGTAAGTGGGCGTGACGATAACCAGGCGCTCATCGGATGTGACCGGCGAAGTATCGCCCGCTTTGATGCGATCATTCATGCTGAGAAGCTCGTCGCCCAGGGCTTCCGCGATGCGTTTTGCGATATACCGGCTGTTCCCGGTGCCGGTGAAATACAAAATCATATCAAAATCCCCTCGCAGTGGTCAATCTCATGTTGGATGATCTCTGCCGTCCAGCCGGTGAAGGTCTTGAGCCGTGTTTGGAACTTCTCGTTCTGCCATTGCACCTTAATGGTCTGGAAACGCTTCGTGCGCCGCGTGCCGGTGAGGGACAGGCAGCCCTCCTCAGCCTCATACGCCCCGGACTGCTTGACGATGACGGGATTGAACATGATCATGTATTCGCCCTCGTTGTCAAAGGCGATGATGCGTTTGTTGACGCCGATCATATTCGCCGCCATGCCTACACAGCCATCCTTATGGGCGACCAGTGTATCCAGCAGATCCTGCGCCACGCCGAGATCGTTTGTTGTGGCGGGCTCCGCCTTTAGGGCGAGAAACGCCTCGTCTTTGCATATTTCACGAACCATTGTTGTTCTCCTTATCCGTTCTTCGCCTTATAGCCAGCGCCCCAGGCCCACATGGCATCCAGGACCGGCTTCAGGCTATAGCCTGAAGCCGGTGAGGGTATACTCCACACGCGGCGGCACCTCAGCATAGACCTTGCGGGTGAGCAGCCCCTTCTCCTCCATGTCCCGGAGCTGGGCGGTCAACACCTTCTGGGATACCGTGCCGATGGACTTTTTCAGTTCGCCGAAGCGCTTGGTGCCGTCCATCAGATCCCGCAGAATCAGCACCTTCCATTTGTCACCGATGAGCATCAGGGTGGTCTCCACCGGGCATGCGGGCAGTTCCATCGTAAAACCTCCAATAGTTTCTATTTGGTAACTACAGCACAATATTGTGCTTACTTTACAGCTGATACTTTTGGCCTTATTCTAAAAGCAAGCAAGGCACAAGTCAAGCTGTAAAAACATTGGAGGTTTTATCATGAAAAAAGTTGTTGAATTTCTGACTGCCAACCCGGTTCAGTATCTGGCCACTGTGGGCCGTGACGGGAAGGCCAAGTGCCGCCCCTTCATGTTTTGCTTTGAGCAGGACGGCAAGCTGTGGTTCTGCAACCAACAACCAGAAGGATGTCTACAAGGATATGCAGGCCAACCCCTATGTAGAGGTCACTGTTTCCAGCCCCAGCTATGCCTGGATCCGCCTGCACGGCAAGGTCGTGTTTGAGAACAATGGCCGTCAAGGAGGGCTGCATGAACAACCCCATCGTCAAGGGCCAGTACCAGACCGCCGACAATCCCATCTTCGAGGTATTCTATCTGGAGGAGCCCCACGGCGTGATCGCCGACTTCTCCGGCAATCCTCCTTACGAGTTCTGATCACCGATGCCGCAATGCCCTGTAAACTGTTTTGCGGGGTATTGCGGTATTCATTTGAAACCGAGAAGCAAAGATGGTACGATAATCTGGGGTGACGCTATGAACTACTTGAAATATCTGGTCGAGGAGATCCATACCACCATCGTTGCCACCGTGGATGACGTGGGGCAACCTGTGACTGCTGCCATCGACATGATGAACTACGATGAGGGCGGCCTGTACTTTCTGACCGCAAAAGGAAAAGGCTTCTATGACCGCCTGAAAAAGCGGGGAACGCTGGCGCTAACCGGCATGAAGGGAACAGACACCATGCACTGCGCCGCCCTTTCCATTCGCGGAAAGGTGCGGGAGCTGGGCGGCGAGTTGCTGCCCCGGCTGTTTGAAAAAAATCCCTACATGAACGAGATCTACCCGGACGCGGCATCCAGAAGTTCCTTGACCGTCTTTGTCATCTATGAGGGTAGCGGTGAATGGTTTGATCTCTCCCGAAACCCCATTGAGCGTGCCAGCTTTACCTTTGGCGGCGCGGAGGAAGTGCAGGAGGGCTACTTTGTTTCGGATGCCTGTATCGGCTGCAAGCTCTGCTACTCCAAATGTCCGCAGAAGTGTATCGACATTTCCGGCAAACCGGCGGTCATTCAGCAGCAGAACTGCCTGCATTGCGGCAACTGCTATGAGATCTGTCCGGCCAGAGCCATTGTGAAACGAGGTTAAGATGAATCAGGCTGAAAAAAGAGTATTTCTCATCCAGCGGTTGCTGGACGAGGACAGGCGCTATCGCGGCAGGGAAGTCCCGGCGGACGCCTATGAGCAGAAGCTTATGCTGCGCTCTCTGATGAACGTCCGTCACCCCAAAGCCATCGACGCCGAATTTCTGACCGTGCAGGACGAATACCTGCGTCAGGAGATCGAAGATGCAGGCATCACCCGTCTGGCCGATTTGGAGCCGGTTTGCGGCGATTTCTACCTCTGGCAGGGCGACATCACCCGGCTGGAGTGCGGCGCCATTGTCGACGCCGCAAACAGCGGCATGACGGGCTGTTATGTGCCGTGCCACGCCTGCATCGACAACTGCATCCATACCTTCGCGGGCATCCAGCTCCGGCTGGATTGTGCTGAGATCATGGAGCGCCAGGGCCATGAAGAGCCCACCGGGCAGGCCAAAATCACCAAGGCTTACAATCTGCCTTGCGACTATGTGCTGCACACCGTCGGCCTCATCATTGAAGGCCGTGTGACCCCGGAGGATGAGCACCTGCTGGCCTCCTGCTACCGTTCCTGTTTGGAACTGGCCCTGCAGAATGGCGTGGAGAGCATCGCGTTTTGCTGCATCTCTACCGGCGTGTTCCATTTTCCAAATCAGCGGGCCGCTGAGATTGCCGTAGAGACTGTGCAAAATTTTAAAGCGGAAACCGGAAGCGAAATAAAGGTGATTTTCAATGTTTTCAAAGACCTGGACCTCGAAATCTACCGGCGATTACTCACAGAAAATTGAGCGTCTGAAGGCTGAGCTACAAGGCGCGGATGCCATCCTCATCGGCGCGGGCTCCGGCCTTTCCACCTCGGCCGGTCTGACCTATGGCGGCGAACGTTTTCTGAAGTACTTCTCTGACTTCCATGAGAAGTACGGAATCACCGATATGTATTCCGGCGGTTTCTATCCTTTTCCCTCTCTGGGGGAATACTGGGCTTGGTGGAGCCGACACATCTATTACAACCGTTACGATGTGACGCTCGGAAAGCCTTATGCTGACTTGCTGGAGTTGGTCAGGGGCAGGAATTACTTTGTCCTGACCACCAATGTGGACCATCAATTTCAGTTGGCCAGTTTTGATCAGGCGCGACTGTTTTACACCCAGGGCGATTACGGCCTTTGGCAGTGCAGTGAGCCGTGCCACCAGTCGACTTATGATAACGAAGATATTGTCCGTCGGATGATCGCAAAGCAAATAGATATGCGTGTCCCCTCTGAGCTGATCCCGCGCTGCCCAAAGTGCGGCAGGCCCATGACCATGAACCTGCGCTGCGACGATACCTTCGTGCAGGATGAGGGCTGGTATACCGCAGCTCATCGGTATGAAGATTTCCTGCATCGGCATAGGCACGGCCGTATCCTGTTCCTGGAACTCGGCGTAGGCGGCAATACCCCCGGCATCATCAAAGTGCCGTTCCTGCGCATGACTGCTCAGAATCCTAAGGCCACCTATGCCTGCATCAACCTGGGTGAAGCCATCACAATGAAAGGCATTGAGATGCAGTCCATTCTGCTGGATGCCGATATCGGTGCGGTATTAAGTGATCTGAGATAACCGAAAGAGCATTACGCAAAAACGCTTCCCCCCGAGTCGATGATGTATTTCCGACTCAGGACGGGAAGCGTTTTGCGTTTCAGGTTGTTTGGATTGTAACTTTGAGGAAAGGGTTGTTCAAGTGTTCTGCGGAGGAAGCAGCTCAAGTTTTGCACCACGATACTTTACATACAACCGCCCATGGTAAGAATGATTTTTGTATGCTTGTACCCCCTGTTTTTGCTGCTACATTCCATAACTATAAAATAGTCGCTCTCATCTTCAGCCATCACAACGATGCCTTGAGAATAATCAGTTTTCCAGAGCGATTTAACACCATAATATGAGGCAACTACCTCATTTGTTGGATTTGGCAATTCTACATTAAAACCATTTTCAAATAACCATGCATGGTAATTTTTCAGAGCCGGAGGTGGGCCCATTACCTGAAATGACATCATTATTGCTGATTGAAACTCCATCTCGTCTTCGAGATTAATCACATACCTTTCAGTAGGATCAAGCGTGTATTCATTGTTAGAGGGTATCGTTTCCGACCTATCATTGAGCCTAATTATTTTCATTATGTTACTCCTGTTTTATTCTGCATTCGGTCGTGTACTGGCATATGGTTGATTTTGTGATACAAATTTATCTACGTTCAAAAAAGCTTTGCCTAACTCATTTAAGCTAAGTATCATCATATACTCAGCGACTTCTCCTGCATGGTCAATACTTCGCATCGGGCTGAGCTTTTTACGAAATTCTTCAAATGTATCTCCTACAACTAACCATTCACCGTCCTCTTTATCGTAGTAACAGTGATATTCGCGCCAAAGATTCATATCATTTTCTTCAAAAAATTCTTCATCGGCGGAAAATATCGCCCACGGGAACAGTCTTGGAAAAACCTCAGTGTATGGCGTAAAGGGAAACCAATATGGATATGAATATTTTTGAACACTTTTCCCGTCGTTGACAATTAGTTCCGTGTCTCCCTTGCCACTACTCTTGTTGACCCATTCAGTTGAATGCAATTTTACTTCTCCGCCACTTTGGATGATCTGCATAAATTTTTTCTGAGACAATAAGAAGTTGTAATTTGTAATATGCTGTGGCAAATTCGTAAACGAAAGAAGTTTTTGGCTTGATGATTCAGATAAAAAAACTTGATTCATTGGAACTTTGACAAAAAAGCCGTTCCCTTTTCCGCCATTAGTTCTTTGAATAGTTTCAGAAGTTAACTTTTCCCAAATGCACATATCATCGTCAGGATTATACAAAACCACAATGCAGGGCAAAGAATTCTTAGTCCAATAATTGTATTGTCTTTCATTAATCCCTCGAAAAATAATGCATTCGTCTTTTCTCTCTTTAAACCAACTTGCGCCGGATTTTATTTGCAACGCAAGTAGTTGTTTTGATTCGCCTGTCGGTTCTGTTAACTCCATATGTGCATCAATACCTACATCATCAATTGGTTGTGGGCGAAACATCCATTTATTTCGCGCAGCAATTTCCCCAATATGATTCACGCCTATTTGCTCCGTATTATTTGCCATGGACAATCATCCTCCGTATTACAGCTACAAACTCGTTATAAAAAAGATAAATAATTTCGGGTGAATTTAGGCTTACCATAACTTTAGCCGAGGGGTTATTCAAGTGTCTTATATAAGACGAACAATGCGAAGCTTACGGCACAATAGTTGTAGAATTAGCTGTTCTTATAGAAGTTCTTTGTAGTAGATTGTGTTAGTCGTTTTTGTTGGCATCCTTATCAATGCGGAAGTATAAAAGCCGTAAATCGAGTAGATCCTCTCTGAATGCAATTGCGGCATTATAATCCCGACAAAAGAATGTTTTCGCAATATCAGAGAAGCCAACCCATGACAGTCTTACGATGCCTAAAAGCATGATGATGAAAACCGCATATGTTGCTACTACATCAATCGATATTTCTTCAAGCCCGGCAGAATACACGCCAGCTACATAAGTAATTATAGGAAGAATAATAGCTTTAGCAAAACTCTCGATTCCCTTCAAAAAGTTCTTAAAAGGGACTCGTTGATCAATACGGTCTGAAAGTCGCTTAATAAGCTCGTCGATCAGTTCTTCCTGAAACAGATTTACATCCGGAATTGTTTTCTTTAAAAAAACTTCGGTTTCTTTGAGATGGCTCTGTCTATTTTGAAGAAAAGCGATATGATGCTTTACGGTGTAGCGATCAAGAAGCCAAAGCGACACGCCTTCAGCCAAAAGGGATAGCAGCATGATAATGGCCGATTTCTTTGCAACGCCAAATACATATATGCCAATTGGAAACAGGAGAAAAATCAGCGAAATAAGTACAGACTTCCATTTTTCTTTTAGGAATGCCAACCATTGCTTGACACTCCAGTCATATATCTGTGCACGATATGAGGAAATTAGTTTGTCAATCATCTTCTGTACTCCATTCGGCAGGATAAAGCCCTCACTCTTATTCCTTACATCCACAAGGACACATCGCAAACAAATTATACTGAAAAGTGGCGGCTGATATCAGAAACACTATTGTAGACATCAAACAAATCAATGAAGCAAGCTCTGACTTCCACACCATCAACTGAACGAAAGCGAATATCAGCATCAGATACTACTCTTTCTGTCCTTGGATACAAAAGTGTGATATCTTCTGCTCCATATTTCTTCTGATAAGTATACATTTGATACATATCCGCCTGTGAAATGCCGTAACTTGTCTTACTATCTGAAAGGATTTTCCACTTAGTATCCAGCACAAATATTGCACCGTCTTGTTTTCGCCGGACAACAATATCGGGCTTCATCAAAAACTTTTTGGTTGGCTCATCAAACAGGTGATATCTCTTATCCTGAGCACTAAAGGAATAATCCGCCGCAGGCAAGGCTTTCCGTAATAATGCAGCAATATAGCTTTCAAACAGTGTTTCCATTGGGAACAAGAGCGCCAGGGCAACTTCGGATCCGGCAAATGATGTAAAACTTTTACCCATCAGAAATACCTTGCTCCAGAGAAGGGCAGTAGTATAGTCTTTCATATTTCGATCAGGCACATACTTGGTAAAATCACTCTTATAGTCAACTGAAGCTTCTACCTCTGCAAAAGAATTGAGCAGAATTTTGATGTCATTGCGATTCTTAGACGAAACAGAATGTTTGTACAGATACTGCAAAGTCGCCTTCAGAAGACGATTTTCTGGACGGTTCGTTGTAAAGGCATCATACTCCACATAGCTGCGCTCTTTATGAGTATGATTGATTCTGATTTGCTGCGAGAACTTCAGCTTACCCCGGAAAAAAGTAGCATTCTCTTCAACCGTTTCATAACCACACTTCAGACCGCGTTTGACAATGAAAAACACCTCGTCAACAAACATACGAATGAAAACTTCGAAGATGTTCATCTTCTCGATGTTCACATTCGTTGTTTGAAGCGCTCTATATGGTGAATCTCGAAGTGTCCTAAGCATATCGATCAACAGCTTTTTAGTGCGTTTCCCGGACGAATCATCGATGGCAGAATACACCTTAGGTAAAATCTCGATGGTTGTCCCGTCGTTCATGGTAATGACGCCAACATAGTTCTTCGCAGTAATAACTTTTCCGACACCCTTTCTGGCGGACAATCCCATCAACTCTAATGCGTCGGTATTTTTACTGCGATTGGACAAAATGAAGTTCTCGAGCTGTTCAAAGGTGCGCTCAGGCAAAGTAACATATCCGTCGATATCCTTGCCTGTAATGAATGAACCATATTCTTGTATTTGATAGATGGGCTTCACTTGCACACCCCCTCAATATAGAATTAGATTGTATGATAAGCGGCAATATTGCCAAATGCAGCCTTGTTGATTTCATAGCTATTGCCGTCATCAAGACCGATGTCTGATTCCCCAAACAGCTCCGAATAATCATTAACCTTAGACACTACAAATTGCTCGTTTTCGTCGGTTTTCCGGTTGTCACCCAACACCAAGCGAATCTTCTCGTAATCCTCGTAGAAGTACTCTTGCAGCAACGGAATAATATTGTTAGAGAAAATCTCTGACAATTTTTCAGCGGTTGGGCAGCTCTTAAGGGGCATAAAATATGCGTGACCTATAGTGTGTTCACGGTCGTAAAGAACAGAAATGCGCTTGTTCATGCGAATTAAGAGCTCGCTGATATTCAGATCTTCTACCTCAATACCTTCCAGAACACTGGCGTCTGGCAACATTTCTTTGAAGAAGAAACGACGCCGCAATGCCGTATCGATGGTAGCAATAGAACGGTCTGCAGTATTCATAGTGCCAATAATGTAGACATTCTGAGGGACGCCGAAGGGCTTTTGAGAATACGGAAGAATAACTTTCATTCCTTCCTGTTTACCAACACGCTTAGATTCTTCAATTAATGTAATTAACTCGCCAAAAACTTTCGAAATGTTGCCGCGGTTGATTTCGTCGATGATGAAGACATAATTTTCTTTTTTGGTTGGCACTGGCACTCCCTGTGCAGGCCGATATTTGTCAATAAGCTGGTACACATCAGGCAAGGCTACACTTGCTAACCGGTACACCGAGGCCAAAGTCATTGACGTGCCACCATTAATGTCAAGAATATTCTCTTGCATGCCTTTTACGATCCAATTGACTTTACGCAGCCTGCGGAAGTACTCGTACTCTTCGTGCCATTCGTAGTCCCCGGTTACCACGCCGATGGCGTCGATAGTGGAAGCGCTGTAGCAAGAAACCACAACATCTCCAACCTGCATACGGTTAATAAAGGCGTTCAATACAACGCGGCCGCCATCTTCGGAAAAGTCGATCTCATCTGTGATGTCCTTTCCATACTGGTCCCATCCGATTCGTATATGTCCACCAGAGAGACATTCAGAACGAATTTCGTTGTCACCAGTGCTCCACAAAGACACTTTCCAAATGTTCGGGTTTTCTCTAATGCCATAGGTCTCTGCATTAGCAGCAGCAGGACAGTCTGCGCGTTCACAGAATCGTTTGAAAACACCAGGCTGAACACTGTACTGAATATCGCCGCTTTCTTCTTCGGAGTCTACTGATGGCTTAATGCCTTCGATAAACTCTTCATAACCATAGGATTGATGGAAGGTTGTGAACTCAATACGCCCTTGCGCCTTGTATTCGTTATAACGATGTAAAACATCGGGATAATCTTCGGCTTCTACTGAAGCGAGCTCGCGGTTCTCGATGATAGCAACGGCATAGATAACCGTATGATACGTTTTGCCGGTGCCCGGAGGACCGTACAGGATAGTGTTCAATGCAATATCGGTTGTTCCGTTTTCATCAATATAAGACTCAGAGTTTACTCCCGCTCCCGTATATAGTTCACCATTGGTGCCAAACGTACCGCCTTCATCCAACCCTAAGACTCTGGATGTCGACAGCGATAAGAAGGTATTTACACGATCCGAATAGTGTTGGAGCTCACCCGTATCTTCGGAAAGCGACACAGTGCCACTCTTATACTTTAGATAAGGGTTCATGCCATCCGACAAAGCGGATTTGAGTACGCGCAATGAGCCCTTTGCTTCTTTATCACCATTGATGTCCAGTTCATCTACTGCTGACAGCAGTTTTTCATAAAGACTATTCAAATTGAAGATGACATCGCTTTCTCCATCTATGAGCTTATAGACAGCGCCTTCAGAAAAAACGGTCAATATCTGAAGCAAGCTCTTTTGACGAGTTATTAGATTTTGTAAAGCAGCTTATTAATCCTGCGGGCAACAGTATTAAACAGGCGTTTGTTATTGGTGCATTTGATGGACGTTGTTCGTTTGACAAAAACAGCAAGATGATCACTCTGGACTGTTTAACACAAACGGGAACCGAGTACATCAAAGAACTGTTAGCGCGCTTTAGTATTAGCTGTAATTACAATACTGCGCGTCAGCGTAAAGAGAATTATGATGACAGAAAGCCACAGTTGAGAATTAATTCCCGTGATGTCCCCGTATTCATGAAGGAATTTGGTCTCATATCCACTGTCAAGAGAGAAATCATTGCGAGCTATAGTACCACTGGATCTATTCCTCAAAAGAGCGATACCCTTCCCGGGCTCCATATAATAATCGGCCTATCTTTTGGGTCAAGAAAGATTCCGTTACCTGACCAAGACACAGTGGAAGTCGAGCATGCAGAGGAAGAAAAACTACAGCATGCGGTGTCCAGGAAAAAACATGTCAGAAGGGAACCAAAAGGATATGCAGGCAAGCCTAAGGTAAAGAAAGCCTTAGAAGATCGTTCTGGTGGTCGCAAGGTATATCCGCGCAATGCCGAAACATCATTAAATGCATTAAGCCTTGCCGAATACAAGTGTGAATGTGATGGAACACACGAGACATTCATCAGAAAAAAAGATGGGACTCCTTACACAGAACCTCATCACCTGATCCCACTAAGCTGCCATGCTTTTTTTGATGTTTCTTTGGATACCGAGGAAAACATTGTTTCTTTGTGCAGTAATTGTCATAATAAGCTGCACTATGGCCGAGATATTGAAGAAATGCTCCATACTTTGTATAATGCCAGAAAGGATCATCTTACCAAAGTCGGAATTGATATATCTTTCTCTGATCTCCTGCGAATCTATAAAAGGCAAACTATCTAAGATGTGTCGCAATAAACAGAGAAATACTAAGCCCCTAACCAACATATAGGGTCAGGGGCTTAGCTAACCCGCGAGCCCGCTCTAATGGCAGTCACAACCTAAAACGGCGGCTGAAATGTATCATTTCAGCCGCTGTTTTCTGCAATGAGCAATTCGACCCCATCTCCGATGGATATGTCCCAGTCGATTTCGAGTCCAGTGTCCGATTCGCACGAATGGAATATGCTATTTGCGATTCTCTGAAAAAGTTTCAGTAGCTATTCCCGCAGACTTGTGGTATGTGTTTGTACTGCAAGGAGGCGAGCGCATGAAATACGAACTGCTCAAAGCGCTATATGACTGCTTCTACACCCCGCCGGAGCTGGCGGCGACGAAGCGGGAGATCGAGGAATGCCACCGCGCGCTCATTGAGGCGCTGGGCAAGCCGGAGCGCCGATTGGTGCTGAAGATCATCGATGCCAAGGACCATATTTCGGAGGACACTTCGCTCGACAGCTTCATCTCCGGATTTCGGCTGGCGTGGCGGCTGTCCGCAGAATTGAATCACTATGACGATGAGCGTCCGGTGCGCTGCCAAGCGGCAGAGAAACCGGGCGCTCGTTTTACGCTCAAAAAGGAGGATGATGAACAATGAAGAAGCG
>OMAG01000429.1_pt1 | contig 17188 bp, 10 predicted proteins | sample 1673781 | NCBI WGS metagenome assembly OMAG01 (sample SAMEA103958127, study PRJEB25191) | human gut metagenome | biome: human-associated habitat [ENVO:00009003]; feature: intestine environment [ENVO:2100002]; material: feces | place: Germany | collected 2013/2015 | reverse complement strand
CGTATGACTTTCCGTACGGTACAGGATATCCGTGCAAAAGCGATCCGTCATATTCAGGAACTTCCACTCTCCTATCTGGACAGCCACAGCACCGGTGATATCATAAGCCGCGTCATTGCTGATACCGATATTCTTTCGGATGGTCTTCTGCTTGGATTCACACAGCTTTTCTCAGGAATCGTTACGATCATCGGAACTCTGCTTTTCATGTTTTCTAAGAATATCTGGATCACTTTGATGGTCATTGTTCTGACTCCGCTCAGTTTCTTTGTTGCAAAATTTATTTCCTCACGTTCCTTCCATATGTTCCGGAAGCAGAGTGATGCACGTGGCCGTCAGACCGCACTTATCGAAGAAATGATTGGAAATCAGAAGATCGTACAGGCCTTCGGATACGAAGATAAATCATCTGGACGTTTTGCCCTGATCAATGAAGAATTAAAAGAATGCAGTCAGAAAGCGGTCTTTTACAGTAGCCTGACCAACCCGTCCACACGTTTTGTCAATAATGTCATTTATGCAGGTGTTGCCCTGGCCGGTGCTTTCATGATTCCTGGCGGCTCCCTAACTGTTGGTGGTCTGTCCGTACTTCTTGCTTATGCAAATCAGTACATGAAACCATTCAATGATATCAGTTCTGTCATCACAGAGCTTCAGAACGCACTTGCCTGTGCTGCTCGCATCTTCGAGCTGATTGAGGAGAAAAAGGAGATACCGGATGCTTCGGATGCGGTAATACTTGAAGAGGCTGACGGACGTGTGGACATAGAGGATGTTTATTTCTCATATGTGCCGGATAAAAAGCTTATCGAGGATTTCAATCTCCACGTAAAGCCTGGACAGCGCGTGGCTATCGTAGGTCCGACAGGCTGTGGAAAGACGACTATTATCAATCTGCTTATGAGATTTTATGATGTAAACAGTGGAACAATTAAGGTGAGTGGACACGATATCAGAAAAATCACGCGCGAGAGTCTTCGTGACAACTATGGTATGGTGCTTCAGGAGACATGGCTCAAGAAGGGCACAATCCGTGACAATATCATAATGGGAAAGCCTGATGCCACAGATGAGGAAATCATTGCAGCAGCAAAGGCATCCCATGCCCACAGCTTTATCAGACGTCTGCCGAAGGGCTATGACACTGAAATCGGTGAGGACGGCGGCAGCCTGTCACAGGGACAGAAGCAGCTATTATGCATCACAAGAGTCATGCTCTGCTTACCGCCTATGCTGATATTGGATGAGGCTACATCTTCGATTGATACACGTACAGAGATTAAGATTCAAAAAGCGTTCCTTACCATGATGCAGGGCAGGACAAGCTTTATAGTGGCTCATCGTCTGTCCACCATCAGGGAAGCGGATATTATCCTTGTTATGAAAGACGGAAAGATTATAGAGCAGGGCAATCATGAGAGCCTGCTTGCAGCGGACGGATTTTATGCGAACCTCTACAATAGCCAGTTTGCATGAATATAGCCAATGAGTAAGAGAAGGCGACCGGCGCACGAGGGTGAATTTCCCATGCGCCGGTCGCCTTAACATATTATTAAAAGATACAATGCAATCCACACTTACTGCGCTGCATCAGGAGCTACATACGAGTATGCATTGGACATCTTTGCAGCATTGTTTGTCAGAGTGACAGCCTCTCTGTAGTAGGCAACAACAGGAGTGCCCTTATCCACAGCGTTGAACAGCTGCTCTGCAAAAGCAGGCGGCACATTGATACATCCGTGTGAGCCGGAGGTTTTGTAAATTGTTCCTCCGAAGGTATCACGCCAGCTGGCATCATGGATACCTATATTGTAGGCAAACGGCATGAAATAGCTGACAGGAGAAGAGTAACCCTCACCGACAAGAGTAGCATTTCTCTGTTTGTAAACAATCTTGTATACACCATCTACGGAACCATTCTGACGGGCGAGATTACCTGATACGAAATCAGACTCCATCTGGAGAGCACCATCCTTGTAATACCACATGTGCTGCTTTGTGTAGTCAATCTCTATGTATGTATTACCTATGTCGTCAGCGCCTCGGTAGAGTGCTGTCTGCTCGTAAACAGGCTCTCTTTCCACTGGCTTGCCTCCCTCTAAATCGGAAAGAAGTTTGGCCTTCTCATTTTTCTTGCTGACTACCCATCCGTAGTCTCCACCACCTATTTCAATAGTGTCACCGGACGATGTCTTGAATGAGCGTTTGCGGCCGAAGGTGTTATACTTGGAAGCAAGCTGCTGGACATATTTAGTGACCTTGGCATCATCTATGCTCACGCTGCCGTCATCTGAGATGCTTAGCATATCAAGGATTTTGGCCGAGTCAAGCTTCTCATCGGCACCTTCAATTTTGTAAGTGACGGTTGAAGCAGTGTATTTGTCGAGGGCTTCTTTTTCATTTTTGATTGTATCGCTTTCCTTTGTGATTTTTGGAGCTTCATAACAGTCATCACTTAAGCTAAGCTTTGGAAGCTCATTGTCCAGGGCATCCTTTACTTCGGCAAGGATGCTGTCATATATCGGCTTGCAGCCATTTTTCTCTTCAATCACATCGTATTTGCCGTCTTTTATCTCGATGTGGGCATCCTCCGGATTTTCAATGTAGTCATCACTGAAAATATCAAGAGACTTGAGCTTTTCCGCCAAAGCGGCATCGTCATATTTGGACGAACCCTTTAGAGTATAGTTTTGAGCTTTGAAGAGACTGACAGGCCATGTAAAAGCATTCTGGCTTTTTAGAATTTGCTCCTCGTCACCGTTTGAGACATATTCATAGGAAAAATCAGGTCCCTTAAGTGAGAAGCTGTTTCCTTTTCTATCAGTGATTGTGAGCAGGTAGTCGCGGCTTAGGGCTGTATTTTTTTCTATTGCCTCTTTTGCGGTTTTCCCTGCGTATTTTACAGAGTTAATCTTTGTGTTGAACAGATAGTGGCTGCTAAAATAAAAGGCAAAGCCAAGATAAACAGCCAAAATCACGCCAAGCACAACGGCGCAGGTTATAAGTACTTTTTTCTTCATGTAAATCGACCTCCTTGGAGATATGCTGTTGCTGCCCACACCGGGGTGTAGGCGGCAGCTAAAATCAGTTACATTTGTGAAGATGTGACACATCCATATAGTCAGGCAGACCATTCTTGTAGGCTACAGCGGTTTCTCCCTGAATAAGTGGCTTTAAGTATTCGATAAGCTCAGGCTTCACATCATTGCCAGCATCATTGATCCACTCTCTTGGCACAGACTTGGCCTCGTTTGCGATATCCTTGATGGCAGAATATGTGTATTCTACCTGATAAGGATCATTTGAGATGCGCTTCAAGCATACCATTGATGCGGTCACACCCTCTGCTGCAATAGTGACACCCTTTTTACCCTGAGCAAAAGATTCCTCGATATCGGTTAATGATGCAAGATGTGAGGCACAGCGCTGGAGCACGTTTACCTCTACTGAGCGAACCTTAACACCGATGTTTTCCTTTACGATGAACTCAAGAGCTTTTCCGGCACCGCTTAGCTGCTGGTGTCCGAACTGGTCGCATGAGGCATTTGATGATGTAATGTATGAGCCGTCTGCGTCATGTATTCCTTCGGATACGGCAACTATCACATTGTTAGTGTGCGCAAGGGCTTCTTTTATATCGGCAACAAATTTGTCCTTGTCGAAATCCACCTCAGGCAGATATATGAACTGAGGCGCTGTATTGTACTCATTACGTGCGAGAGCGGAAGCGGCAGTGAGCCATCCTGCGTCACGTCCCATGATTTCAACGATTGTCACACTCTTAACAGCATAGATAAAGGTATCATGGGCTATCTCAAGCATGCTTGATGCGATATATTTGGCGGCAGAGCCAAATCCCGGAGTGTGGTCTGTCATGCACAGATCATTGTCGATGGTTTTTGGAATCCCTATAATTTTCACATCACTGTTGATTTTTTTTGCATAATCGGATAACTTTAATACGGTATCCATCGAATCATTTCCACCGATGTAAAAGAAAGCCTTTACGGAGAGCTTATCAAACTGGTGGAAGATGTATACATATGGTGAATCATCATCCTTGTAATCAGGGAGCTTGTGACGGCATGAGCCAAGATACATGGCAGGTGTGGTCTTGAGCTTTTCAAGATTAGCTTCATCTGCAAAAATATCTGACAGATTGAGATAATTCTCATTTAATATGCCGAGTATTCCGTTTACGGCGCCATAGCAGATATCGTATTTCTCGGAGCTTTTTACTCCTGAGATGACTCCTGCAAGGCTTGCGTTGATTGCAACAGTTGGGCCGCCTGACTGGGCGACGATACAGTTTGACTGATTCATTGTAATCTCCTTATTGTGTATTTTAACTATTCTCTTCTGTAAGAATAGTTATGGTATAATTTTAAAATGACTACTGAATGCGCATGGCATATGCACCGCATAATCATATAGATTGTAGTATCAAACATTATTTTTAGCAAGGGTTAAAATGAAAAATATGAATAAATACGAAAATTGCTTATTGTGTCCCAGAAAATGTGGCATAAACAGAAGCACCGGACAAACAGGTGTATGTGGCGTTTCATCTGAAATAAAGGTGGCGCGAGCAGCACTTCATTACTGGGAGGAGCCATGCATATCAGGAAAAAGAGGAAGCGGGGCAGTTTTTTTCTCAGGCTGCAGCCTGCACTGCGTGTTCTGCCAGAACAGGGAGATTTCTGACGGAAAAGAGGGAAAGGTAATCAGTAAAGAGAGGCTGAGTGATATCTTCATGGAACTGGCGGGCAAAGGCGCAAATAATATTAATCTGGTCACACCGGGGCAGTATATCCCTGATATAGTGTGGGCGGTAAACGATGCAAAAAGCCGTGGCATGAAGCTTCCTATTATATACAATACGAGTGGATATGAAAATGTGACAGAGCTAAAGCTGCTTGAGGGCATAGTGGATGTGTATCTTCCGGATTTTAAATATATGGACAGTACGCTTTCGGCAAGGTATTCAAGGGCAAAAGATTATCCGTCTGTCGCAAAGCAGGCGCTTTCAGAGATGGTCAGGCAGCAGCCGGATGTCGTGATTGACGATGCGACAGGACTCATACAAAAGGGAGTTATTGTGCGACAGCTTCTACTGCCGGGACATGTGAATGATGCAAAGGCTGTACTTAAGTACCTGTATGATACATATCATGATCACGTATATATAAGCATGATGAGCCAGTTTACGCCGATTGCACTAAAGGATTATCCTGAGATAAACCGCACAGTGACAAAGAGAGAGTATGAAAGACTTGTTAACTATGCCCTCGAAATAGGAATCACGAATGCATTTATACAGGAGGGTGACGTGGCAAAGGACAGCTTCATTCCGGCATTTGACTGTGAGGGGGTATGATATTTACCGTTTTTCTTAATAAAATAGTAAGAATTGGCAGGCAAAAATGACTGGATTTTGTGACGCCGGTGTAGTACTATGGTTATGTGATATTTTTTAACTGTGAAGGTACTGAACAGTTACGATATTATGTTATTACTCACATCCCGGTGTGACAGACGATAATGTTTTTAATCACACAGGATACATTATTCGATAGAGGATACAGTGATGAAAAATATAGGAGAACAGCAGATAATAATTGAATGTCCGAATACTATCTTTCATCTATACATTGACAGTGAGGATGAGCTTTCAAAGGTTAAGGTGTTTATGAACAATATAAAGCATGTTGATTCGATAAGTCTGCATGATATATACAACTGGTGCAACAGACAGCATGTGCAGTACACGACGACATTTAATTATGACAGTAAAATGACCTGGACAGAAATGATAAAATCCTACATATTTTACTTCAGACAGAAGCTTAGATATGTAAATAATAGTGATAGGATGATAGAAACATGAGATACCCTGAATTTCTAAAGGATAGAGGAACAATAGGCTTTGTGGCGCCTTCGATGGGCTGTACAACAGAGCCGTACAGGAGTGCCTTTGACAATGCCATTAAAAGGTTTCACAGCATGGGTTATAAGACGATAGAGGGACCTAACTGCAGATGCGACAGTGGTATAGGTATCAGCAATACACCTAAGAAGTGCGCAGAAGAGCTGAACGAGAGCTATGCTTCTGTTGACAGTGATGTGCTTATATCCTGTGGTGGCGGCGAGCTGATGTGCGAGGTAGTGCCTTATATTGATTTTGAGCGCGTGAAGCAGTCAAAGCCGAAATGGTACATGGGCTATTCCGACAACACGAATTTCACATTTTTGGAGGCTACTATTGCAGATACAGCAGGTATTTACGGGCCGTGTGCGGGCAGCTTTGGCATGGAGGTGTGGCATGAGTCACTTACCGATGCATTTAATCTGCTTTGTGGCAGGAAGCTTTCATTTACCAATTACCCTATGTGGGAGAAGGAATCGATAAAGGATGAGAATGCTCCGTTTGTGGGCTACAACCTGACTGAAAAGTCGTGCATCAGCTCTATTCCTGCGGTGGCAAAGGAAAGCATGCTTTCTATGAGAGGCAGGCTGCTTGGTGGCTGCATGGATTGTCTTATCAATCTGCTTGGTACATCGTTTGACCATGTAAGGGAATTTAATGAGCGCTACAGTGATGATGGTATCATATGGTTCCTTGAGGCTTGTGACCTTAATGTGATGGGCATGAGAAGGGCTATGTGGCAGATGAAAAATGCAGGATGGTTTTCAAATGTAAAGGGCTTTCTTATCGGACGCCCGGCGCACTTTGGAGAGGAAATGTTTGGCATAGACCACAGACAGGCGCTTTCATCATTGCTTAGAGAGTTTAATGTGCCAATCATCATGGATCTGGATATAGGTCATATGTCGCCGATGATGCCTGTGGTATGCGGAAGCATGGCAGATGTCAGTTTCGACGGAAGCAGCTTTACAATTTCGTATGATATAGAGCAGTAGATTGGAGGAAAAATGATTAGATCAATAAAGAAAAAAGCAAAGAGTATTGTATGTAGCGTGCTTGCTGCGGTGACACTGTTTACAATGAATCCGGCTGTATTTGCAACAGAGACAGCTACGCAGACTGATACAGTTTCAAGCGTTGATGTATCAGGCAGTGACGCAGCTGATAAGAGTAACACAGACAGTACTGCAGACAGTACAACGCCAGCCGGCAGTGAGGCAAACGACAAGGTGACCATCGGCAAAAATGATAAGCCATACTTAAGTCTTGGAGCAGACCTTACACCGGATCAGAGAGCGACAGTGCTTGGATTTATGGGAATCGAGCTCACTGATCTGGACAAATACGATGTGGTCTATGTAAATAATGATGAGGAGCACAAGTACCTCGATTCATACATCAGCAAGAGCGAGATTGGCACAAGGTCACTTTCCTCAGTACTCATTACAGAGGATAAAAAGGGTGCGGGTCTTAGTGTTTCCACACACAATATCAATTACTGTACGGTAGGAATGTACAAGAATGCGCTTGCCACAGCAGGCATAGCTGATGCTAAAATCATAGTCGCAGGACCTTTCCCTATTTCCGGAACGGCAGCACTTGTAGGCACACTAAAGGCATACGAGGAGATGACAGGCAAGAAGCTTGACGACAAGGTGACAGACGCAGCGATGGATGAGCTTGTCACAACAGGAGAGCTAAACAAGAGCATTGACGGCGATTCACAGGATATCGAGGCAATGATTGCAGACCTAAAGAAGCAGCTTGCCGATGGAAGGCTCAAGGATGAGAGCCAGATAAAGGATGCGATAAAGGAGGCTGCAAAGGATTACGACCTGAAGCTTTCTGATGATGATATTGCAAAGCTGACATCGCTTCTTATGAAGCTTAAGGATGCCAATATCGACTGGGATTCAGTCATCAACCAGGCACAGGACTGGGCATCAAAGCTTGGCGATAAGATAAATGACCCGGGCTTCTGGGAAAAGATTGGTAACTTTTTCATGGATTTATGGGATAAGATAAAATCCCTGTTCAGCTAGAAAAAGCTACAGGAGACAGTAAGAAAAAGCAGAATATGAATCAGATAACTCCCTGAAACGTAAGCATGAGCTGCACGTTGAAGGGAGTTTTTATATTATGATTAAAGGGTCAAAAGGTATCATCGATGCATGCTTGCATGCAATTCGATTAATCATAAATGAGGGGCAAAATACCTTTTGACCCTCATATCAATAAAAAAATAATAAATTTCTGCCGAATACATTGATACAAAGGTCATATTCTATTATAATTAAATGGATAATGGATTAATGTAAACAATGCACATAAGAAAGAGGGGATTTGATGATAAAGATAAATAAATTTCTGGCAGCCTCTGTCGTAACATTGTCATTAGCTGCATGTGACCTGGCACCATACAGCAGCATAGCAGTCTATGCGGATCAGGCGGCTAAGGTTGTGTGTGATGAGAGATACTGGGTAGCGGCGAGAAGCGGACCGGGAACAGAGTATGAGCTGGAGCACAAGCTTTCAAACGGCAAGGATATTACTATTCTTGAGCAGACCACAGGTGCAGACGGCAAGGTGTGGTACAAGGCAAAGTACAATCTGGCAGCAAATAACGAGGAGTGTGTCAGCTATATAAGGTCTGATTTTGTATCAGCAGGTACAGCTGCATCAGACAATGCGCAGACAGGGGATGCTTCGGCAGACACCGGCAATGCGGATGCCATACAGCAGAATAATGAGGAGCAGCTTGCCATTGCAACCGCATCGGGAGCATATGCTACAGGTACGATTACAGGTGGCAATGTGTATGTCCGCAATGCAGCAGGCACATCCGGCACTACCAAGGTTGTCTCACTCAACTGGAACCATCAGGTTGACATAATTGGAGAGACCAGGGTAAACGGTGTGGTCTGGTATAATGTCAAGGGTACTTTAAACGGCAAGGCATTTACGGGCTGGACTATCAGTACATACATAAAGGTGACATACAATAATAGCGGAGACAATACTGATTTTGTCACGGCTATGAAGAATGCAGGCTTTACTGACAGCTATATTCCAAACCTTACAGCACTTCACAATAAGTATCCAAGCTGGACATTTGAGGCTGTAAATACAGGTTTGAATTGGGATACGGTGATTGAAAATGAAAGTGTAAACGGACTTAATCTGGTATCCAAATCAGCAGACAATTCCAAGAAATCCACAGCTGCCGGAGCATATAACTGGTCAACAAATACGTGGGTTGAGTACGAACCGGGATGGGTGTCAGCAAGCAGTGCCTATATTGCTTATCTCATGGATCCAAGGAATTTTCTTGATGAGACCAATATTTTTCAGTTTCAGAGTCTGGCATACAGTCCGAATGAGGCACTTGAAGGTGTCAAGTCCATAGTAAAAGGCACATTTATGGAGGGAACAAAGACCTATTCCAACAATGGTGAGAAAATTAATTATGCAAGCACATTCATGGATGTGGCAAAGAGCAGTGGAGTAAGTGCATACCATATAGCATCGCGTTTAAAGCAGGAGCAGGGACAAAAGGGAACGAGTCCTCTTATTTCGGGTACATATTCCGGATACGAAGGATATTATAATTATTTTAATTTTAATGCAACCGGAAACACGAAGGATAAGATTTATAAAAATGGTCTGTCTTTTGCCAAGAAGCAGGGCTGGAATACAAGAGTAAAGTCCATAAGCGGCGGAGCTGTAAAGGTGGGCAGCAATTATATAAATAAGGGTCAAAATACACTGTATTTTGAGAAGTTTAATGTAGTAAATACAAGCTCGCTGTATTTCCATCAGTACATGGGCAATGCCACAGCGGCTCTTACTGAGGGACAGAGTCTGGCTAAAGGATATTCAGACAAGAATCAGGCTTTTGTATTTAAAATACCTGTATACAACAATATGCCATCGTCAGCAGTGGGCTTCGATAAAGCTGGCGATACCAATAACTATCTGCAGTCGCTTGCGATAAGCGGTGTAACACTCACACCGGCCTTCAATGGAGCGACAACAAGCTATTCAGCAGTTGTTTCAAATGCTATAAGCTCAGTGACTGTTTCGGCAGATGCAGTTTCAGGAAACAGTGGTGTTTCAGGCACAGGAAGCTATTCGCTTGCTGTCGGAAATAATACAATTAAGGTAAATTGCAAGTCACAAAGCGGTGATACAAGAACATACACTATCAATATAAACAGGCAGGCGGCATCTGCAAATAATGCAGGTGGCAATAATAATCAGAACAATAATAACCAAAATAATACAGATGTAAACATAACATCAGGTAAATACAGTATAGGTACTTATATTACAGGCATTGAGCCTGGAACCGGTGCAGCTGATTTTGTGAAGAATATAGCAGTATCAGCATCAGGTACTGTAAAGCTTCTGACAAGCTCAGGCTCAGAAAACAGCGGAAAGGTTGCAACAGGCAATAAAGTGGCTGTTTATGATGCTTCGGGTAACCTGAAAAAGACATATGATATTGTTGTATATGGAGATATCAATGGTGACGGTGCTGTAAATGCCCTTGATATGATTAAGCTCAACAGACATATTTTAGGAAAGGGAACACTCACAGGTGCTTATCTGGAGGCAGCTGATGCCAACAGAAAGGGCGATGGTGGAAATGCCCTTGATATGATAATCATGAACAGACACATACTGGGCAAATCAAAGATATCGCAGAATTAGAAATGTGAGGAAAAATATGAAGAAATTATTTGGATGTATATTATCACTTGTTATGGCGGTGATGCTCGTATTCACACCTGCCGAGCATGTATATGCGCAGGGACTTGGTCTCAGTGTCAGCTCAAGCTCTATAGCTGTTGGAAAAACAGTTAAGGTGACTGTTTCCATGCCGTCTGGATATTTTGGCACTGTAGTTATCTCAAGCTCTGACGAGGGAGTACTGAGTAACGGAGGGGATGGTGTGGCCAATATTGGTGACGCCGCAGGATATCCCACATCGCAGTCATTTTCATTTACGGCGAAGGCTGCAGGAAGCTGCACTATAAAGGCATATTGTACAGTTGTAGGAGATGCAGAGGGCAACGATGCCGGAGGTATAATTACCGGTGCCAGCACGAAGGTGACGGTAACAAGTGCTTCATCAAACAACGATTCAAACAGCAACAAGGATAACAAGGACAACTCCGGCAGCAATACCGGCAATGACAGCAATGCAAATAAAGATAATGAAAACAAAGAGGAAAAGAAATCCTCAAACGCATCTCTTGGTTCGCTGGTTATCTCAGCAGGTACGCTTTCCCCTGAGTTTTCTGCTGCGACAAAGGATTACACAGCTACAGTAGATTACAGCTGTTCAAGCCTTGCGGTTACAGCAAATCCGGCTGATTCCAAGGCGAGTGTGACATCCGTCACAGGCAATGATTCACTTGAGGTTGGAGAGAATACGGTCAGCGTTGTTGTGACAGCAGAGGACGGCAGCACAAGCACATACAATATAGTTGTTACCAGAAGAGCCGAGGATGATCCGGAGAATGCAGATAAGCAGGATAACTGGAAGAAGTTCGATATAAATGGCACAGAGTGGACTATGGTAAATGACATTCCGGAGGATGTTGTTCCTGAAGGCTTTGAGCACTCAAAGACAGTGATTGACGGACTTGAATACAATACCCTTCATGGCACCTTTGGTGATATCACGCTTGTGTATTTACAGTCGGAAAGCGGCAATGGGCTTTTTGTATATGATGCAGCACAGAATACAGCATATGAGTTTGTCCGTATCAATTCAGAGTCACATTTTATAGTGGTTTTACTGCCTAAGGTGGATGATGTGCCTGAAGGATATAATGAGATATCGCTCTCTATAGAGGGCAAGGGTGTGGCAACAGCCTACCAGACCAAAGTCGAAAAAACCGATGATCAGACAAAGGATTTTTACCTCGTATACGCTATGAATGACAATGGTGAGAGTGGCTGGTACACATATGATAGTGTAGATGGCACATATATGAGAACCAAGCTCAGTACACCTACAGTGGCACAGGATGAAAACGATACAACAAAGAGCGAGCTTGTCCCGGGAATTGCCAATAAATATCTTGTTTTAGCTGCAATACTGGTTCTTATTATCTTTATTTTATTACTGTTGCTTATTGTATCAGCTGTGAAAAACAGAAGGTATAAAGCAGTAGACGATGAAGAAGATGATGATAGTGATGCAGAAGATGTATCAAATGTTGCTTTGGACGAAGCAACTGATGAAACTGCGGACGAAATAGCAGAAGAAGCTGTAGAAGAGCCGGCAGGTGAAGTGGCAGAAGAAACAGCAGAAGAAGCTGTAGAAGAGCCGACAGGTGAAACAGCAGAAGAAACAGCAGAAGAAGCTGTAGAAGAGCCGGCAGGAGAAGCCGCAGAAGAAACAACAGAAGAAACAGCGGAAGGTGCTGCAGATGAGCAAAAGATGGCTACGGATGAAAATATATCAAATGCATCCTATGTTGGAAGAACCGTAGAAATTACATCCGATTTAAAGAAAACTGCTGAGAATGAAAAAAGTGATTTTGATTCAAAAGAGGCTTCAGATCAGGAGAATGCTGCAGATGATGATACCTTGAAGAATCAGGTTCAAATGGCACTTGATGGCTTTGTCAATGAGGGAAATAAGCCGTCTGAGACTATAGACAGCAGTGCAAAGGATGACAATGAAGATGACAGCGAAGATGATGATTTGCAGTTCATCGACTTAAATTAGTGAATATGACTGGAGGATATGACTTGAAACCATATACAAGTAAGGCTAAAAAAGCAATAGATTTGGCTGCACGTATATCAAAGAAAATGAATTACAGCTATGTTGGAACAGAGCACATACTGGCTGGCCTTATAAAAGAGGGCACCGGTGTGGCAGCTGAGATTCTAACAGCCTGCAATGTGGAATATGATAAGCTTATTTCGATGATTGAAGACCTGATTTCACCGGGGGATAACATCGAAGTGATGGACAGGGATGGCTATTCACCAAGGACACAGAGAGTATTGGAGCGTGCATCGGAGGAAGCCGATAGATTTGAGTGCAATGAGATAGGTACAGAACACTTGCTGATGGCTATAGTACTGCAGGGAGACTGTGCAGCTGCAAGACTTTTAAACACCATGGGTGTTAACAGTCAGAAGATGTTTATAGATATTCTTGGTGCGATGGGTGAGGATCCGTCTGCATACAGGGATCTGATGAAAAGCTATGGTACATCATACAATTCTGCGACTCCTGTATTAGATCAGTATTCCAGAGATTTGACAGATATGGCAGATGCAGGGCTTCTTGACCCTGTTATAGGCAGAAAAAAAGAGATGGAGCGCGTTATCCAGATACTTTGCCGCCGTGGCAAAAACAATCCATGTCTGATTGGAGAGCCGGGAGTGGGCAAGACCGCTATAGTAGAAGGACTTGCGCAGGATATAGTCAGTGGCAATGTTCCGGATATTCTTTTGGGAAAGAGACTGGTTTCCCTTGATATGTCCGGGCTTGTAGCCAAATCAAAGTATCGTGGTGAGTTTGAGGAGCGTATCAAGAAGGTGATAAGCGAGGTTTCAAATGCCAAAAATGTACTGCTTTTCATTGATGAGCTTCACACTATAATAGGTGCAGGAGGAGCAGAAGGCTCGTTAGATGCATCTAACATATTAAAGCCTGCGCTTGCCAGAGGCGAGGTACAGGTAATCGGCGCCACTACCATAGAAGAGTACCGCAAATACGTGGAAAAGGATGCTGCGCTTGAGCGCCGTTTCCAGCCGGTGATGGTTGAGGAGCCTAGTGTGGATGAGACAATAGAGATACTCACAGGATTAAAGGGACTCTATGAAAAGCATCATGGTGTCATCATAACAGATGAGGGTGTGAAAGCAGCAGTAAACCTTTCTGCACGATATATAAATGACAGATTTTTACCTGATAAGGCGATAGACCTTATGGATGAAGCGGCAGCCAGGATAAGGCTTAAGAATCTGACATCATCTGACGAGCTGCTTGCACTGAAAAAAGAGATAACAGATAAGCAGAACCAGTTGGAAAATGCTTTGTCGAAAGGAGATCTCGCAGCTGCCGGCGCGCTTATGTCGGAAAAGGAAGTGCTTGAAAATAAACAGCAGAAGCTTATCAGAAAGAATCGTCGCACAGGAGCCAAAAATCAGCCTGTAGTCGGCGAAAATGAGATAGCGGATGTAGTATCTGGATGGACCAAAATACCTGTAAATAAGCTTACAGAGTCAGAGGCAGGACGACTTGCAAAGCTTGAACAGATACTTCACAAGCGTGTAATAGGACAGGAGGAGGCTGTTTCTGCTGTTGCAAAGGCAGTCAGACGAGGCCGTGTTGGTTTAAAGGATCCTAAGAAGCCGATTGGCTCATTCCTGTTTTTGGGACCGACAGGAGTAGGTAAGACGGAGGTGTCAAAGGCGCTTGCTGAGGCTGTCTTTGGCAAAGAAGATGCCATGATACGTGTTGACATGTCAGAGTACATGGAAAAGCATAGTGTTTCAAAGATGATTGGTTCACCACCGGGATATGTGGGCCATGAGGAGGGCGGACAGCTCTCGGAGAAGGTCAGACGCAATCCTTTTTCTGTTATACTGTTTGATGAGATAGAAAAAGCACATCCTGATGTGTTCAATATACTTTTACAGGTGCTTGATGATGGTAGAATCACTGATTCACAGGGGCGCACGGTTGATTTCAAGAATACAATAATCATCATGACATCAAATGCAGGAGCTTCTTCTATTATAGAACCAAAGCGCCTTGGTTTTGGCGCTGGTGAGGATGAAAAGCAGGATCACGAGCGTATGAAGAACAGTGTCATGGAGGAGGTCCGCCGTATATTTAAACCTGAGTTTTTGAACCGAATCGACGAGACTATTGTATTTAGAGCTCTCAACAAGGATGACATGAAGCATATAGTGACACTTCTTGTAAAGGAGCTTAAGAAACGCTGTAAAGAACAGCTTGATATAGAGCTCACAGTGCGCGACAGTGCAAAATCCTTTATCGTGGATAAAGCCTATGACAGAAAATATGGCGCAAGACCTCTTAAACGAAAACTTCAGGAGGAGATTGAAGACCGTATGTCAGAGGATATTATTACCGGCAAAATTAAGCGCGGCAATAAGGTAATAATTTCTACGAAAAACAAACAAATTTCATTGACTGTTGAGTAGAATTGGATTTATAATTAATATATCAATATAGCTACGGGAGGATAAAAATGGCTGTAATAAGTGAATTAATCCGTACTGAGGAAAACGGAAAGCTCAGCTTCGGAGATTATACATTGGCTGCAAAGGCAAAGCTTGACAATTTTGAGAAGGATGGAGATATCTACAAGGTAAAGACCTTTAAGGAGATTACAAAGCTCGAAAGAAACGGACTCTTTGTATATGAGTCTGTTCCGGGAACAGCGGTTATGGATTTCGAGGAGACTGCTGATACAGTGACATTTACTGTGGAGGGACCTGAGGATGCTCAGATTACTCTTGGCCTTGAAGAGGAGGCAGAGTACGAAATTGATATAGCTGGAGCTGTTGCAGGTACTATGAAGACAAATCTCGGCGGCAAGCTCAGCTTAAGCGTAGAGCTTGAGGGTGTTGATTCAGTCGATATCAAAGTATCAAGAAAATAGAGCATATTTTTAGCCCGGTGAAAGCCGGGCTTTTTGTATTTTATAAAGGAGAACAATATGGCAAAAGGAAAGACCTCTGTATTTTTCTGCCAGGAATGTGGTTATGAATCGGCAAAATGGATGGGACAGTGCCCAGCCTGTAAGGAATGGAATACATTTGTAGAGGAAACCGTAGATAAAAAGTCGATAAGCTCGTCGGGAAAAGTAAAAAAAGAATCAAAGGCGGCACAGGTTCTGCCTCTTTCGGCAGTAAAAAGCGAGAAAGAGGAGCGTATAGTGACAGGTATAGCCGAGTTTGACAGAGTGCTTGGTGGAGGAATTGTGAGGGGGTCACTTGTGCTTGTGGGAGGAGATCCGGGTATAGGAAAATCCACGCTTCTACTTCAGGTATGCAGGGAACTTTCACAAAAAAAGGTGCCATTACTTTATGTGTCAGGTGAGGAATCCCTGCATCAGATAAAGATGCGTGCCGACAGACTTGGTGATTTTACGGATTCACTGGAGCTTTTATGTGAGACAAGTCTTGATATAGCAAAGGACGTGATTCAACGAAAAAAACCGGAGGTTGTTGTAATAGATTCCATCCAGACTATGTACAATGAGGAGATAGCGTCGGCACCGGGCAGTGTCTCACAGGTCAGGGAGACAACCGGAGTGCTTATGCAGCTTGCAAAGACTCTGGGTATTTCTGTTTTTATAGTAGGACATGTGACAAAGGATGGTGCGGTTGCGGGGCCGAGGACGTTAGAGCATATGGTTGATACTGTGCTTTATTTTGAGGGTGACAGGTATGAGTCGTACAGGATACTTAGAGGCGTTAAGAACAGATTTGGTTCGACCAATGAGATAGGCGTATTTGAAATGAAGGCGGAGGGACTTGTTGAGGTGGAAAATCCGTCGGAGTATATGCTTAGCGGTAAGCCCGAGGGAGCATCAGGATCAATTGTCACATGTTCCATAGAGGGAAGCCGCCCGATACTTCTCGAGATACAGGCTCTTGTATGTCACAGTTTTTTTAATAATCCAAGGCGTACAGCAAATGGTACAGATTATAATAAAGTAAATCTACTCATGGCGGTCCTTGAAAAAAGAGCCAACCTGTCACTGTCAGACTGTGACGCTTATGTGAATATAGCAGGCGGTATAAGGATGAACGAGCCGGCGATAGACCTTGGGATAGTGCTTGCAATCGCATCAAGCAAAATGGATATTATAGTGCGTGAGGATACCATATGCTTTGGAGAGGTGGGCTTAAGCGGAGAGGTACGCGGAGTTACCATGTCCGAGCAGCGTGTGGCTGAGGCAAAGAAGCTTGGCTTTAAAAAGTGTATTGTTCCCAAAGTGTGTCTTGCAGGAGTGTCGCATATTAGTGGAATTGAGATTGTCGGTGTGGCAAATATCAAGGAAGCGATAGAGGCTGTCAGATAGTAATTGTGAGAATTGTATATAATAAACAGACAATTTAGAAAATTTGTGTTTTTTAAGGCAGTTTTACTACTTTAATTAATTGCAGAAAATCCGTTGACATATGTGTGCCGGGATGATATTATATCAAAGCTGACTCGCGGGACACATTGAGTTGTAGAGCTTGTGA
>OMAG01000424.1_pt1 | contig 17277 bp, 18 predicted proteins | sample 1673781 | NCBI WGS metagenome assembly OMAG01 (sample SAMEA103958127, study PRJEB25191) | human gut metagenome | biome: human-associated habitat [ENVO:00009003]; feature: intestine environment [ENVO:2100002]; material: feces | place: Germany | collected 2013/2015 | reverse complement strand
TTATAACGAGCAGGTGGGCGAAATCTTGAAGCACTACAATGCCGCAGAGGTTGCCACTGCCGGCATCTTCGCTGCCAAGTTCTTGGAGCGCAAGGCATTCACCGACCTCGGCATTTGGAGCAGTAGCACGGAGAACTACTATTACCGCCGCATCCACAATATGGTGGCGAACAAGATTATGCCCAAGATATGGACGGTGGCAGGAATGATGCTGAAAAGTCCGCAGACCGCCCTCTACTGGGGAAGTTACCTGATGAAGATATGCGCCGACACAAAGTCGCTGTGTATGCAGTTTGAGAGTGTCGTGACCAACAGTAGCTTGACCTTTGCCGACATTCAGTTCTTGGAAATCAACCAAGAGATAGCCGCCATCCTCAAACTCTCGGAGATAGGCAATGTAGATTGGCAGCAGCTGTTGGATGACATCGCCAGTGTGCCCGGCAACTTCACCGTGGAGAACCTCACCGCCGACATCGAGACGCTTTACAATATGGGAGCATCGTTGGCGACGGCAGGTATCAACGGGGCATCAGGCGCACTCTTGCAGCAGAGTGCCTTCAACGACCTTTTCAATGGCAAGGTGAGTAAAATCATCGACATCTATGACAACTACCATGACCTCTATGAACAGGCAGAGAACGGCATCGGCAGCACACTCCTTAGTCTGGTGGGTGGCGAGGACAACGTGGCAGCCCTCTTCGACCTCTCCAACTACAACATCACCTCGTGGATGACAGACTATCTGAGCGAGACGCAGGGCAACTACTATACACAGCGTTGGTACATTGCCCGACGAGACCAAGGCAGCGTAAGCCTCTGTGACTACTATCCGCCGACCGATGACAACAGTATTCTGAACGGTGACCATTGGTATCGTATCAACACCTCCGACCCCAACTTCTACCCTAACAGCACGCAGCGAGAGCAGATACTGGCCAACTCGGAGAACCATGCCGGATGGAGCCGCAGCCGTGTGCAGCAGCTCAACGCCCAGAGCGACGGCTTCACCTATACGATGAACTATTGGATGTCGTCGTACATCATCAGCCGTGGCGGCAAGCAGACCAAGAAGGCCTACGCCTACGAGATACACGTTACCAAGAGCTGGAACAACGTGGAAGAGGTGTATGAGGATGTCTTCGACTCCTACAGCATGGACTTGAATACCTTCAAGCGTCAGTTGCAGGCACGTCTCTCGGAGTATAACGACAACGAGGAGGGCTATGTCTATTACATCGGCAGTGACGCACGCCGTTACTATCAAGCCACCGATGCCGCCAAACTGAAGGGCGTGGAGAGCGTGACCATCAGCGTCACCTGTTCGGACGGTGTCACCCTCGGACAGGGCAGCACGCAGTACAAGTGCCGTGAGTGCGGCGGTTCGCTCAATGCCCACAGCAAGGAATGCGCCATGAGGACAAGCGTATCAGAAAATAATCTCGACCTATCGGAACTGGACGAGAAGGAACGTGAGGCGAATAGCAAGATAGCCCTGTTGGAGGCGCAGATAAGCCAGTTGGAGACAGAGAACAGGAACCTGCTCACGCAGATAGCCAATGCCTCTGTGGAGGAAGCCCCTGCCTTGCGGCAGCAACATAATGTCAACAAGACGAAGATAGACAACCTGAAGAAGGAATTGGCGACATGGCAGCAGCAGTTGGCAGACATACAGAATGCCAAGAGCGAGGCGGCTAACGACAATGCCACCTCCACCGATGACTACTACCGCATCCCTGCCATCATGCAGGATGTGAAGTCAGCCTACAATCTCACGTGGCAAGGTGCCGGTTCGTGGAACGGCTACACCTACGTCCGAACTGCCACCATGCCCAACATCAACGGCATTATCACCTTCAAGGCGACACTGTCCATTGCAAGGAAGCCCAAGTACTTCCTTGGCATCAAGATACACCGTGCGATACTGCAAATATCGTGGGAGCTGACCTCGGAATACACCGACACACAGGTGGTGGATGTGCTGACCCTTGACCCGAATGCCTCTGACGAGGAGAAGACGAGGCAGGTGAACAGCCGTATCTCGGAGATAGCCCAGGAGTTCCCGTCGTGCAGCATCACCACAGAATATGCCAAGAGCGAGGCAACCCAGACCGCCGACAATGACGATGTAATACACCTGCTCTGGTCGAGCGACCGTCTGGAGATAGCCCGTGAAGTAGATAGCCGTATCACCAAGATTTACGCCGACTTGGTATCATTAGAAAAAATGATGCACTACAAGCGCAGCATCATTGACGTGCTGAAGGACATTCTTCCTTCAATCGACGCAGACCAAGGTCGCAGAAGGACACTCATTGAAGAGTGCTACGAGCGATGGAGAGAGAATGCAGACCCTAACAGAGGGAATGGTGAAGATAACGAGAACGAAAACTGAGGGAGGAACGGAGAATGAGACATACCATCATCATAGCTCTCCTGCTGATTACCCTCTTCCCCAATACAGCCTTGGCGCAATGGGGATTCGATGCGGTATCGGTGGAAGCATACATCAACGACCACAAGAAGCAGCGCAGCCTCTTGCTGGCACGCAGCACTTTGGAGTACAGCAATCAACTGCTGCATGAATACAGCAGTGAAGAGGTGGGCAAATACAAGGAACTGAATGTGGATTTGGACAAATACACCCGGGCCTTCGACATCATCGATGTGATGTACCAGTCGTTGCGCACGGTGCTGAACGTGAAGAGCACCTACCAGACGGTGAGCGACCGCATCAGTGACTACAAGAACCTGTTGGAGGACTTCAATGATAAGGTCATCAAGCGGAAACACATCGAACTGGCTGACACGATGCTCATCAGCATCAACAAGAAAGCCATCGACAACATATACAACGAAGGAAGCCAACTCTACCATAGCGTCAACGACCTCGTGTTGTATGCCACAGGAGCGGCAGCCTGTTCAACTTCCGACCTGCTGATGGTGTTGGACAATATCAACAATTCGTTGGACCTGATAGAAAAACATCTGAACCAAGCCTACTTCCAGACATGGCGGTATGTGCAGCTGCGCATGGGCTATTGGAAGGAGAAGGTGTATCGGACGAGGACGAAGGAAGAGATACTGGAAGATGCCTTCAGCCGATGGAAAGTGGCAGGAAAACTTGACTATTGACGGATTGTAAACAAAAGAAGAACGGACATGAAGAAGACAATGATACTCATCATGGCGGTAGCAACCACCATCAAAGCCACAGCCCAGAGCGTGACCTACAACCACGACTCCTCCAAGCAGAACCAGATAACGGTGATGGAGACAGGTGGCGGTTCTCTCACCCCTGAGTTCTATTATTGGCTGTTACATAACAACTATAAGAAGACAGCGGCAGAGAAGAACAAGTTAGGTTTCCGCACTCTTGCCGGCATCAACCTCTACAACCAAGTAGATGATGCGGAGAAGATAGACTCTGCCCTCACCAAGCGTGCTGAGGTGGAAGCCTTGAACGTAGCCGACCGACAGATAGACCTCGCCTGGCTTGCCGAAAGCAGCAAGATCAACGGTCAGTTGGACAAGATGAAGGCGAACATAGACCATATCATCCCTACAGGAGGCACCATCAACGACAAGCGTCGGTGGGAGGAACTGTACAATATGTACCAGTGTGCCGTGAAAGCCACCAAGGATGCCTATATGCCCAATGCACAGAGAAAGCGGCAGTATCTTAGCATCTATGCCGACCTGACGACACAGAACGAGACACTACTGAAATACCTTGTGCAGCTCAACACCCAAAGCCAGACTACCGCCCTCTTGGCAGCCACCAACGACCGTGTAGTACATAAAGGCAGCATCATCAGCGATGCCAAGAGCCGTTGGCAGGAAAACATGAAGGGCGTGAGGAGCTCGACAGGCACTGACGGCGATGATGCCAACAGCGGTGAGGGTGAAGAAAGTGTGAACAGATAGAAATAAGGGAAGAGAAGAAATAATCACAAAACAGCATAGAGATATGAACGATATTCAGATTTTCAACAACGAGGAATTTGGAGCAGTCCGAACCACAGGAACACCAGAGCAACCCTTGTTCTGTTTGGCTGATGTGGCAAGAGTTCTTGGACTAAAAACCAGCAAGTTGGTACAACGACTTTCGGATGATGTACTTTCAAAGTACCCCATCTCGGATAGTCTTGGAAGAGAACAGGTTACAAACTTTATCAATGAAGACGGACTGTATGATGTCATCCTTGACAGTCGCAAACCCGAAGCCAAACGTTTCCGCAAGTGGGTGACATCGGAGGTGCTCCCCTCTATCCGCAAGCATGGTGCCTATATGACACAGCAGACCATCGAGAAGGCATTGGCAGAGCCAGACTTCCTGATACGGTTAGCAGTCAATCTGAAGGAAGAACGACAAAAGCGTCTGCTTGTCGAACAGGAGTGTGAACACCAAAGGACACGCATCGTTGAGTTGGGATCCAAGGTGGATGACCTGCAACAGGAGGTGACGGAGATGAAGGACAAGGTGAGTTACCTTGACATCATCCTTGCCACGAAGAGCAGTGTCCTGGTCACACAGATAGCACAGGACTATGGCGAGTCGTCCATCCGCTTCAACCGACGTCTGAAGGAGATGAACATCCAGTATCAGCGTGGCAAGCAGTGGATTCTGTATGCCGACTACAAGGACTGCGGTTATGTGACCAGCGAGACCTACCTCATTAAACACAAGGACGGTACGGAGGATGTGCGCATGAACACCAAATGGACACAGAAAGGTCGCCGCTTCCTCTATGAGAAACTGAAGAGCGTGGGAGTCATTCCTGTTATCGAAAGAACATAAAATAAAGAAATAGCTATGGAATCAATATCAAAAATACAGTTACGTCTCTATGCCGCCAAGAGGAAAAACGGCAAGTGGCAGTTGGAGATGTCAAGGATGCCGAAGCGAATCAGCGTTATCGGCAGGACACCCATCGTTGATGAGCATTATATGCCATCTGATTTAGAGGTAGTTTCAATGTCAAAGCTTCACAAATATGTCGGAAGTTACTACGGCAAGATTGTGAAGACCCTCAAAGAGGAAGGCATCATCACCAAGGAATATGGAATGTGGAAACTGCGTGAAGACCTTCAGGACAAGGGCATTGCGGTATATGTCACAGGCAGGATGCGCTGCTTCTACCACTTCTATCTGTCATGGACACCGAAAGGCATAGAGTTTATCAAAGAGATTATCAACAATAGAACCAGGCACTGATGGCAGACAACATACTCAGCGATTTCGGCATCAACATCCTCGAAGAGGAGATTGACGATGTGATATTCCAGACCAACGAGTTCCTGACCGATGCCACCTTCACAGGCTCACAAGGGCCGTTCTGGTGGATCCTCCAAATGTGTATGGCATTGGCGGCACTGTTCTCTATCATCGTGGCGGCAAGCATGGCCTACAAGATGATGGTGAAGAACGAACCGTTGGACGTGATGAAACTGTTCAAGCCCTTGGTGGTGAGCATCATCCTCTGTTGGTGGTACCCACCTGCTGACACAGGCATGACCAACAGCGGCAGCAGCTGGTGCGTATTGGATTTTCTATCCTATATTCCCAATTGCATCGGCAGTTACACCCACGACCTCTATGAGGCAGAGGCGACCCAAATTTCCGACAAGTTTGAGGAGGTGCAGCAGTTGGTATATGTCAGGGACTCGATGTACACTGACCTCCAGGCACAGGCAGACGTGGCGCATAAGGGCACATCAGACCCCAACCTGATAGAGGCGACGATGGAGCAGACGGGCGTGGACGAAGTGACCAACATGGAGAAGGATGCCAGCAAACTGTGGTTCACCTCACTGACGGCAGGGGCCGTGGTGGGCATCGACAAGATAGTGATGCTGATAGCCCTGATCGTGTTCCGCATCGGTTGGTGGGCGACGATATACTGTCAGCAGATATTGCTCGGAATGCTCACTATATTCGGTCCAATACAATGGGCATTTTCGTTGCTGCCCAAGTGGGAAGGAGCGTGGGCGAAGTGGCTAACCCGTTATTTGACAGTTCATTTCTACGGAGCCATGCTCTACTTCGTCGGTTTCTACGTCCTGTTGCTGTTTGATATTGTGCTCTGCATACAGGTAGAGAACCTGACGGCCATCACCGCCAGTGAGCAGACGATGGCAGCCTATCTGCAAAACTCGTTCTTCTCGGCAGGCTATCTGATGGCAGCGAGCATCGTGGCGTTGAAATGCCTGAACCTCGTGCCCGACCTTGCGGCATGGATGATACCAGAGGGCGACACCGCCTTCTCAACCCGAAACTTCGGCGAGGGCGTGGCACAACAAGCCAAGATGACGGCTACGGGAACCATGGCGACCGTGATGAGATAACATGTGAGTGTGCGGTGAGTCACCGCACCTCCTATTGAAACAAATAAAAGTAACCATCAAGAAAAATGAAAGCAAAAAATGAAATTGAGCGTTGGCTCAAAGATGAGAAATTCATGGCGTTTGCCAACAAGCGTGCAAAGGAAGAGTTTTTCAATTCCGAAAACAACTACATCGACCCACAGTATGAGGAGATGGCAGAAGGCTTTGAGGATAACGACGAGTATGTAGTGCCTATGGTAGATTACCTGAGTTATCGCTTGCATCGTGCCAAAATCTACAGAAATCGACGGAGACGTGAACGTGACATCTGGTGGGTGTGGATCCAACTGAAATACGAAGGCATCTACGTAGAGGCTTGCATCAAGTATTACGCCAAACTGGTGGAAGAAGTTGAGAAGGACATATACACCATCCTGCACCGTGAATATGTGAGAATGAAGAGAAATCAGACCTCAAACAAGCAGTAACGTATGGTAATCAAGAACTTAGAAAACAAAATCAAGCTGGTGGGCATCATCTGCTCTGCGTTCCTCATGGGCTGCATCATCATCTCGGTGTCGAGCATCTGGACGGCGCGCTGCATGGTGACGGACGCGCAGCAAAAGGTGTATGTATTGGACGGCAACGTGCCCATACTGGTGAACCGCACCACGATGGAGGAAACGCTGGATGTGGAGGCAAAGAGCCATATCGAGATGTTCCACCATTACTTCTTTACGCTTGCTCCCGATGACAAGTACATCCGCTATTCGATGGAGAAGGCGATGTATTTGGTCGATGAAACTGGTTTGGCGCAGTACAATACGCTGAAGGAAAAGGGCTTTTACAACAATATCATGGGTACGAGTGCCGTGTTCAGCATCTTTTGCGACAGCATCAAGTTCAACAAGGAGAAGATGGAGTTCACCTACTACGGTAGGCAAAGGATAGAGCGAAGGAGCAATATTCTGATGCGTGAATTGGTGACGGCGGGACAGGTGAAGCGCGTGCCGAGGACGGAGAACAATCCTCATGGACTGCTCATCACGAACTGGAGAACCTTGCTCAACAAGGATATTGAGCAGAAGTCGAAGTCAAACTTCTAATATCCTAGCGGTATGAGTGTAAAAGGAATCAGACGGATGCTTGTGGGCGAGGATATGCCCGACAAGAACGACCCCAAGTACAAGAAGCGGTATGAGAAGGAGGTGGCGGCAGGGCGCAAGTTTGCCAAGACCGCGAGGATAGACCGTGCGGCGGCTAAGGTGCAAGGCTTTGCCAATGCCCACAAGACGCTGTTTCTCGTCATCGTCTTCGGCTTTGTCGCCACGTGCTTCGGCATCAACATCTACAGGATGGTGCGGTATTACGGTCATCGGACGGAGGCTGCAAGTGCCATCGAGCGGCAGGAAGGGCGCATGAAGCAGATGATGAATGCAGCCCATTGCATCACTCCTCCCGTGACGCATCGAACCAACGAGGAGAATCGAGACAAGTCAGTAACATCAAAATCAGACAGCGATGAGAATAACAGATAAGATAAACTTCCGTCAGCCGAAGTACATGCTGCCAGCCATCGTGTACATCCCGTTGATTGCCACAGGCTATTTTGTCTTTGACATGTTCAATACGGAGGTGGCGGAAACGCAGGACAAGAACCTGCAGACCACCGAGTTTCTGAACCCCAACCTGCCCGGAGCGCAGATTAAGAATGGTGACGGCATCGGTGGCAAGTATGAGAACATGGCGAAGTCGTATGGTCGCATAGCAGACTATTCGGCTGTTGATAACATTGAGCGTGACAACGAAGAAGAGAAAGAAGCGTATGAATCCAAGTACACAGAAGAAGACCTTGCGGAACTCGTCCGTCAGGCAGAAGAGAAGGACGATGCAGCCGAAGTGGCCGATGCCAAGGCGCGAGAAGCGGAAGCACTCGAAGCACTCAACAAGGCACTCGCCGAAGCGAGGCTGAGAGGACAGGCGGCAGTTGCCCCCGTGGCCCAGGATACCACACAGGCTGGGCCTCCCAAGGAGCAGATTGAGGTGAAAGGTCAGATTGCCGAGGACAGCAAGGCGGTGAAGGCACTGGACGAGGAGGTGGTGAAGAAGGTGAAGGTGACTTCGGACTATTTCAACACCCTGACGCAGAACGAGCATGAGCCAAAGCTCATCAAGGCCATCATTGACGAGGACGTGAAGGCTACGGACGGGTCGAGGGTGCGGCTGAGACTGTTGGACGATATTGAGATTGGTGAGACCGTGGTGAAGAAAGGGTCGTACCTCTATGCCACCATGAGCGGTTTCGGTTCGCAGCGAGTGAAGGGTAGCATCAACTCCATCCTTGTGGATGACGAGCTGATAAAGGTTTCGCTTTCGCTTTATGACACGGACGGACTGGAGGGACTGTATGTCCCCGGCAGCCAGTTCCGTGAGACCACGAAAGATGTGGCGAGCGGTGCTATGCAGAGCAACATGAACATCGACCAGAGTGGAGCGAACAACAGTTTCTCGCAATGGGGAATGCAAGCCGTGACCAATGCCTACCAGAAGACAAGCAATGCCATCAGCAAGGCTATCAAGAAGAACAAAGTGAAGCTGAAGTATGGGACGTTTGTTTACCTTGTAAATGGGAAAGAGAAAAGGAAATAGACACTGCCCGACAACGGAATTGTCGGGAACGGTGGCTCATAGAGTATAAACATCAAAAAATCAACTAATATGAATTGTTTTCAGAAAATGAATGTCTGTGCATTGCTTTCGCTGAGCGTGCTTTCAGCCAAGGCGCAGACCACCTACATGGAGATGGAGCAGCTGACGGTCAACGACCAAGTGACCACCGTCATCACCGCCTCCGAACCCATCCGCTTTGTCGATATATCCACAGACAAGGTGGTGGGCGACCAACCCATCAACAACACCATCCGCCTGAAGCCGAAGGACAACGTGTATGCCGACGGTGAGGTGTTGGCGATAGTGACAATCGTGACGGAACGCAGTATGCACTGCTCTATACCACGAGGATGCAGGAGGCAGTAACCGATAAGGAAATAGAATGCTCGGAGCGCAATGCCTACAACAATCCCGCTGTAAGCCTGTCCACTGCCGACATGACCAAGTATGCACGTCAGATATGGTCATCGTCTGCCAAATACCGCAACGTGGCGACGAAGATGCACCGCATGGTAATGCGCCTGAACAACATCTACAGCGTGGGCGAATATTTCTTCATCGACTTCTCCGTGGAGAACAAGACCAACATCCGCTTCGACATCGACGAGATGCGCATCAAACTATCGGACAAGAAGCAGAGCAAGGCTACCAATGCGCAGATAGTGGAACTGACCCCATCTCTTGTGTTGGACGATGCGAAGACCTTCAAGTATGGCTATCGCAACGTGATTGTGGTGAAGAAGATGACCTTCCCCAACGACAAGGTGCTGACCATCGAGCTGTCGGAAAAACAGATAAGTGGACGCACCATCTCGCTCAGCATCGACTATGAGGATGTGCTGTCTGCCGATTCGTTTAACCATATACTGTTGGAGGAGGAATAATGAGAATTAGGAATGAGGAATTAGGAGTGAGGAATTGGCTTGTGCATACCTTACTCGTTGTCATCTGTTTTATGGCAAGCATGACTCCGGCAATGGCGCAGCAGAATAGCGACCGCATATCCTTGGGGTTCGGATGCCTGTATGAGCGAGGACTGGACGTGACGCTGTCCTACGAGTATGAGACGAAGTACCACAATGCGTGGGAGTATTTTGCAAACGGATATATCAAGTGGAACGAGTGCGCATCGTGCGGTCATGTCTGTCCTGAGAGTTTTTGGAACAACTACCGCAGTTATGGTTTCGGCTTTGCCTATAAGCCCTGTGTGGCAAGAGGACGCAACCACCATGGCAACATGCGCATAGGAGCATCGGCAGGTAGCGATACTGACAGGTTCTTGGGTGGCATCCACCTCGGCTATGAGCAAAACTATACACTCAGACACGGCTGGAAGCTCTTCTGGCAGGTGAAGACCGATGTGATGATCAAGGGTGAAGACCTGTTCAGAACGGGTATTGTCCTGGGTGTGAAACTTCCTGTAAAATGACTATGCGTATGAAGAAACTGTTTTCAATCTTGGCAGTTGCGGCAACGGTGTTGCTGACTGCCTGTGACGAGCATCAGGACTTTCCCGACACAGCCATGAAGGTCACCCATATCTTGACCACTGACGGCAAGGTGATGCCCTACGAAACCTACGAGCAATCGTGCAAGCAAGCCATTGCAGTGGTGTTCAACGTCAATCAGAGGGAAGAAATGGAGGGAAACGGATATGCCGTCTATCTGTGGGACATCGCTCCCGAAGCCTTTGCTGACAGTATCGGTGTGGAACAGGACACATCCTGTGACCTCACCGCCTACGACGGCAACAAGAACACTTTTGCCCTTTATGGCACGACCGATGTGAAGTCGCCTTTGGCTGAGCGTGTCTTCGACATGTGGCGTTACGGGCAAAGTGCCTATATCCCCAGTGTGGCACAGATGCGTCTGCTCTATCATGCCAAGGACATCATCAACCCATACATCCTGAAATGCGGCGGCACACCTATCCCCGATGAGGATGATGACTGTTGGTATTGGACTTCAACGGAGGTAGAAGGACAAGCGACCGCCAAGGCATGGCTTTACTCACTGGGAAGCGGTGCCATACAGGAGACTCCCAAGTGGCAGCCGCATAAGGCGAGACCCATCATCACGATTATGGATTAGCCCATATACAGACATCGAGTATCACCCGTATCATCATCAAAGTACAACAATTAAAAAAGAAAAAGCATGAAAAAGAATTTGTTTCTAATGTTGGGACTTGGAGCCATGCTCCTCACGTCCTGTGACCAAGACATCGTCAATGAGATTTACCTGCCCGGTGGCGGAGGTTCTGTGGTCGTGACCGACAGCACATCAACCAAGCAGCTTCAGGTATTCACCAATCTGGAGATGCTGCAACCTGCCGTTTCCACACGAGCCGTTGACAACCAGTGGGAACTCAATGATATGATTGGCATCTCTTCCACAGGGATGATCAACAATATGAAGTTCACCCGAAGCGGCGGCACGAATCAGTTTGTGTCAGCCAACAAGGTGTTTTTCACGGACACAGACACTCACACCTTCAATGCCTACTATCCCTATACGGCAAATCCTACCAACGACCTCATAGAGTTCCAAGTGCCGGAGGCAGCTGTACAGAGTGAGCAGAAGGTCAATGATTTTCTGTTTGCCAGTGGAGCGGCATCATACGCCAATCCGAGCCTTACATTGAACTTCACCCATCAGATGGTGCGTGTCATCATCAAGGTCTATACCTCACCAGAATACGGTTTCACCACCAATGATTTTGCAGGAAGCCTACTCACGTTCGTCGGTTATTTTGACAGCGGTACTTTCAACATCAAGACCGGAAAGGTAGAATGCAGTGACGAGTCGGTGACGACCTATTATTTCGGCGACCCACAAAGTGACCACATGGAATATACGCTTTATGTTCCTGCACAGGTTATGCCAGACATGACATTGCAACTCAGCAATGGGGAGAACTTCGTATTCCTCACAAACGACACGTGGAAAGCGGGTCATTCCTACAGCTATTCATTGAAGCCTGTACGCAACACCTTGGAGGTCATATCTGCAACTATTTCTCCGTGGACAGTAGAGTCTGAGAAGACCATCAACGGCTACGAATAAAACTCATAAGAGGATTGGAGGGTGTCCACCGTGGCATCCTTCATCTTTTCTCATTATCACCCAACATCATCGTAAAGTAAATGGAAGAAAGCAAAGAGTTACAGGGTTTTTACAAGATATTCAGGGCGGTGATTTATGTCTCCATCCTGATGGAGTTCTTCGCCTACGCACTGGAGCCGGAGCAGTTGGACTTCTTGGGCGGCGTAGTGACGGATATCCACACTCGCATCAAGCGGTGGATGATTTACCATGACGGCAACCTCGTGTATAGCAAGGTGGCTACGTTCCTGCTGATATGTATCACCTGTGTGGGAACGCGCAACAAGAAGCATCTGGAGTTTGACGCTCGCAGGCAGGTGCTCTATCCGCTGCTGTCGGGAGTGCTGCTGATTGTGCAGTCCGTATGGCTGTTCGGTCATTCGATAATGCCCTGTTTCTATACCCTCCGTTTGAACACTTGGCTCTATATGCTCACTTCCATCGTCGGTGTCGTATTGGTGCATATCGCCCTCGACAATATCTCTAAGTTCCTGAAGGAAGGGCTGCTGAAAGACCGCTTCAACTTCGAGAATGAGAGCTTTGAGCAATGCAGGGAGTTGCAGGAGAACAAGTACAGCGTGAACATCCCTATGCGCTATTATTACAAGGGCAAGTTCCGCAAGGGATGGGTGAACATCGTCAATCCGTTCCGTGGCACATGGGTTGTGGGTACTCCTGGTTCTGGTAAGACCTTCTCCATCATCGAGCCGTTTATCAGGCAGCACAGCGAGAAGGGCTTTGCCATGGTGGTGTACGACTATAAGTTTCCCACTCTCGCCACCAAACTCTACTATCATTACTTGAAGAACAAGAATGCCAAGGACAGCAAGATGCCCCATGGCATGAAGTTCAACATCATCAACTTTGTGGATGTGGAGTATTCGCGCCGTGTGAACCCCATCCAGTTGAAGTACATCAACAACCTTGCCGCAGCGAGCGAGACCGCCGAGACCCTGCTTGAATCCCTGCAAAAAGGCAAGAAGGAAGGCGGCGGTGGCAGCGACCAGTTCTTCCAGACCTCTGCCGTCAACTTCCTTGCCGCCTGCATCTATTTCTTCTGCAACTACGGCAAGGAGCCCTACGACAAGGACGGAAAGATGCTGATTGCCGAGCGGCGTGAAGACCCAAAGACGAAAAGGCTGATACCCACAGGACGGGTGTTCGACCATTCGGGCGCGGAGGTGCAGCCCGCTTATTGGTTGGGCAAGTACAGCGACATGCCACATATCCTATCGTTCCTCAATGAGAGTTATCAGACCATCTTCGAGGTACTTCAGACCGACAACGAGGTAGCCCCCTTGCTTGGCCCGTTCCAGACTGCCTTTGCCAACAAAGCCATGGAGCAGTTGGAAGGTATGATTGGCACGCTACGTGTCTATACCTCCCGTCTCGCCACCAAGGAATCTTACTGGATATTCCACAAGGACGGCGATGACTTCGACCTGAAGGTCAGTGACCCGAAGAATCCAAGTTATCTGCTCATTGCCAACGACCCCGAGATGGAGAGCATCATCGGTGCACTGAATGCCTTGATTCTCAACCGCCTTGTAACGAGGGTGAATACAGGACAGGGCAAGAACGTTCCTGTCAGCATCATCGTCGATGAGTTGCCGACCTTGTATTTCCACAAGATAGACCGACTGATAGGCACAGCCCGAAGCAACAAGGTGAGCGTGGCACTTGGCTTTCAGGAACTTCCGCAGTTGGAAGCCGATTATGGCAAGGTGGGTATGCAGAAAATCATCACCACCGTGGGCAATGTGGTGAGCGGTTCGGCAAGAGCCAAGGAAACCCTCGAATGGCTGTCGAGTGACATCTTCGGTAAAGTAGTGCAACTCAAAAAGGGCGTGACCATCGACCGTGACAAGACCTCCATCAACCTCAATGAGAATATGGACAGCCTGGTGCCTGCAAGCAAAATCTCCGATATGCCCACAGGTTGGATATGTGGACAGACCGCCCGTGACTTCGTAGTCACCAAGACCGGGATGAACGGAAGCATGAACATCCAGGAGAGCGAGGAGTTCAAGACATCCAAGTTCTACTGCAAGACCGACTTCGATATGACGGAAATAAAGAAGGAGGAATCGGAGTATGTCCCTCTCCCTAAGTTCTATAAGTTCAAGTCGAAAGAAGAGCGAGAGCGCATCCTCTACAAGAACTTCGTTCAGGTTGGGGAGGACGTGAAAGCCATGATTAAAGAGATTCAGCAGTTCCGCACTATGATGTAGTGATATTGATTAGAGTGCGGTGAGACATCGCACCTCCTATATAAAATAATGTAATGAGAAGATACATCATCGTACTATTGAGCATGTTGGCCATCTGTAGCGTGCCCTGTCAAAGCCAAACCATTGACAGGGCACTGTTTGAACGGATGGTAGCCATTACCAAACACTTCGAGGGTTGGCACGACCCAAAGACCACACCGGGCTATGTGGGCTATGGTCACCAGCTACAGAAGGGAGAGCGTTTCCCGAAAACACTGACACGTCAGCGTGCAGATTTGCTGTTACGGACAGACCTCCTCCGGCACCTGCGCCTATATGCCCGTTATGGCAGGGATGCTTATCTGCTTGCCACCCTCTCGTACCAGATTGGACCAGCCAAGTTGTTAGGCAATGGACGATACCCGAAAGCGTCCCTGCTCACCCGATTGGAACGTGGCGACAGGGACATCCTGCCACTCTATCTGAGCTATGGAGGGGAAAAGCAGTGGCATCCATTAGGAAACGGAGGTGGGTGGAATATCAGCTGTTGTATGCCGAGCGGTGAGGCACCATCCCTCCTATACCTGTTTGTCTGTCACTTATATTATATATAAAGGTAATAATTGCAATTTCAATGTTAAAGTCAGAGCATTATGGCATCCATCAAATTAAAGTTCAGAACATCATCTGTTCAAGAGAAAGAGGGTCGCCTGTATTATCAGGTGATACACAATCGTGTGGCACGTCAGATCCATACAGAGTACAGAATCTATTCCTCAGAGTGGGATGCGGACCATTCAAACATCATTTTGCCAACTTCCGTCACTCCACAACGTCAAGCCTATCTTCTTTCCTTGAAAGATACATTGGATGCTGACAGGAAGAAACTGCTGTTGGTCATTGCACGGTTGGACAAGGAAGGGCAGTCATATACAGCAGACACCGTCGTTGACAACTTCCATGAGGGAAAAGAATTACATGGCATTATCGGCTATACGCTGGAGTTGAACGAAAAACTGAGACGCATCGGCAAGAAGCGGATGGTAGCAAGGTACAAAACCACCCTCAACAGCCTCCAGCGTTACCTGAAAGGAGGCGATGTGCCATTGGAGGAAGTCGATGGGACAACGATACAAGGCTATGAACAGTGGCTGAAAGACAGCGGACTGTGCCGCAACACCACCTCTTTCTACATCCGCAACCTGCGCACCATCTACAATCATGCCGTAGATGACGGACTGGTCATCTCTTCCTCACCGTTCAAGCATGTATATACCGGCATCGACAAGACCGTCAAGCGGGCACTCCCCTTGGAAATCATCAAGCAACTGAAAGAGCTGGACTTGAGTCTGAACCCCCGTTTGGAGCTTGCAAGGGATATGTTCCTGTTCAGTTTCTATACCCGTGGGATGTCGTTCATCGATATGGCACAACTTACACCAAGCAATCTGCATGGCAGTACGCTCATTTACCGCCGTCAGAAGACCTCACAACAGTTGCACATCAAATGGGAACCTGCCATGCAGGAGATAGTGGCGAAGTACAAAACAGATGATTCTCCCTACCTGCTCCCTATAGCAAAAGGAGAGGGAGCCATATTCTGGAGACAGTACAAGAATGCCTATAGCCGTATCACCAAGCAGTTGAAGAAAATCGGAGAAATGATAGGCCTGTCCGTACCCCTGACCACCTACGTAGCCCGCCACTCCTGGGCAAGCATAGCCAAGAGCAAGAACGTGCCCGTATCTACTATCAGCGAGGCATTGGGGCATGACTCCGAGAAAACCACACAGATATACCTCTCCTCATTGGACACCTCTGTCGTTGACAACGCCAACAATCTCATCATCAATTCTCTTTAGGAGGTGCAGCGTCTCACTGCACCTTTATTTCAATATTTATAACTATTGTATTGCGGTGTGATACCGCAACTATAATAAAAAAGTCGGGGATTGTTGAGCAAAAAGGTGTTTCTCTCTTTAAGAGAAACTCTTCGGGATGCAAAAATATGAAAATAACTCCAATTCACCAAATTATATAGCGACTTTTTTACAAAAATGCTAAAATTTGTTGATTTCCGTCAAGCAATTGTTGAGCAAATATGTCTTTTACGATAAAATGATACCTCAATATCAACTGTTTAGCAAAACGATATTTCTCTTAAAGAGAGAAACATCTTTTGCATACCTTTTCCGACCGAATTTTTATGTCGTAAAGAGGGGCTTTGCAGGGGGTGGACTCAGAAAGATGAGAATAGATGACTATTGTAGTTGAAACACATAGAAAGTTGCTGATATACAGACCGATACGCATATCGGGATGAACCATGAGTACGTTCTTTTCTCAAAAAACACATGTCAAAACAGTATGGTGAATGTATTGGACAAGGATAAGATACTGTGGTATGTCATGCGGGCCTACAAGAACGAGAATACTGCCGAAGATCGGCTCTCTAATGAAACGTATGGCTTAGAGTATTTCATACCCAAGCAGAAAGTCCTTCGCACTGTCAAGGGCAAGAAAGTCTTTTTCATGGTACCCGTCATCCATAGTCTGGTGTTTGTGCATGCAAGTCATCAGAAGATTGTTGATTTCAAACACAATTATTATTACGACCTACAGTTTGTCACATGGAAAAGTGGCGGAGAACTTGTCTATCTGACTGTACCTGATGAAGACATGACCAACTTCATCAAGGTGTGCAAGCAGGCAGATGAAGAGGTACACTTCTACAAAATCAGCGAAATCAACAAGGAAAAAGATAAAATCAACATTGAAAAAGGTAAAAGAGTAAGGGTACATGGCGGACCGTTCGACCAGGTGGAGGGCTACTTCATAAAAGTGGCAAAAAAGAGAGGTCGGCAGCTTGTCGTCATTATTCCCGACCTACTGGCGGTTTCAGCTGAGGTGAAGCCGGAATATATTCAAATCATAGACTGAGATTATGGAAACACGAATTACCCCCCCC
>OMAG01000415.1_pt1 | contig 17561 bp, 15 predicted proteins | sample 1673781 | NCBI WGS metagenome assembly OMAG01 (sample SAMEA103958127, study PRJEB25191) | human gut metagenome | biome: human-associated habitat [ENVO:00009003]; feature: intestine environment [ENVO:2100002]; material: feces | place: Germany | collected 2013/2015 | reverse complement strand
AATACATCAGAAACTGTTTCTATATCAAAATCCATGAAAATGTTAATGCTGATGCATAGTGCATTGGCAATTTTTAAAAGCTGGTCAGGCTTTGGATTACGGATTCCGTATTCATATTTCTTTATTGTTGCAGAATTTATGCCGGACAGAGCAGCAGATAAGGCGGTATGACAGGTCTTATGGGACAAGATAATTGGAAGGATGGATTGATGAGATGAAAGATAATCGAATGGATAATATCGTGGAATGTGCTTATAAAATGGATAACGGCTATGTTGAGGTGTGGTTTACAGATGGAAATATGTTGCGGATAAAGTGTGAGGAGGTTGAGGCTGCTCTGCGGACGACAGAGCAGTCGCTAGCAAAGCTTCATAAGCTATTGGACAATAAGCCGATAGAGTATGTGGCAATGGCTTTATCCGGGGAAATGCAAGCATATTGTGATATTGAGGATGAAATGGTTAAGGGGATGTTTGGAACGATTGTGCAGGGGTATTTGAAGAAAGGGTACAATCGGGCTATACTACGGCGGAGATGATGGCGAGAGAGTTTTTTAGGTATGAGAGTTGATATAAATGGATTTCTTGGGGTAAATATTGTATAATGTTAACAAATAGAAGTACATAAAATGAAGTTCTAAAACTGCACACATGGAGTTGAGGAGGGATTTTTCATAATTAATATAACACAATATTTACAAGACATATATGAAGATTTGCAAAGATATGTTGATAATGCTGTATGCTTATGCAAGTTTAAAGAATTAAACTTTGAAGCAGGAGCACTCCCTGATTATGAAGATATAAATATTCAGCAGTTATATTTATTAAGATATGCATTTGCTTATGCGTTTGAATATAGCAGGATGTATCTGGATGTATTATCTCAGATGGATGATGTTAATAATATTTCGGTAACATCAGTAGGATGTGGTTCGATGATAGATTATTGGTCATTGGTACATGCATTAGAAATGAGGCATAAAATAGGTTGTAGTATAAGATATGTTGGAATAGATAAAATTGACTGGAACTACAAAATTCCCAAAAGACAAAATGATGAAGTGCATTATTTAATTGGAAATGCAGCTGATATTTTCACAAATAATAGTCAATTTATCTCCGATGTGTATTTTTTCCCAAAGTCAATTAGCGAGTTCTCTGATTGTGAACTGAATGCTATGGCAAATAGCTTTTCATCAAAGAAGATACAAAAAAATAGATTTTTTGTTTGTATTTCTCTTAGGGAAGATCAGGGAAGTATGGATAGAGATATGCAAAAAACAAAATGTATAATTGAAGCGATAGGTAAGAATGGGTTTAAAACAAAATGGCCATATACTCAATATACATATTTTAATTGTGATAATGGCATTGTCTCATTAGATGACGATTTTCAGTATCCTTCAGTGGCATTGGAGTTTGTGAAAAATTTGTATATGGAATGTGCGAATTACAAAATCCAAGAAAAGAATTGTCAATCTGATTGTCAGAAATATTTAAGCAGATGGCCTGTTTTAAGAGTAAAGCATATTAGATATCAGGTTATTATGTTTGAAAGGGTGGATTAGATGATATTAAGTGTAAGTAGAAGAACGGATATTCCTAATTATTATTCGGAATGGTTTTATAATAGAATAAAAGAAGGATTTTTATATGTTCGTAATCCTATGAATGCTCATCAGATAAGTGAAATAAAAATCACTCCAGATGTTGTAGATTGCATAGTGTTTTGGACAAAGAATCCTTTGCCAATGATGAAGAGGTTAGACGAGATAAAAGATTATAATTATTATTTTCAATTCACATTAACTGGATACGGAAATGATGTTGAGGCTAATTTGCCAAATAAAAAAACAAAAATGATTCCGGTATTTCAAAATCTATCTGAAAAAATTGGTAAACAAAAAGTGATTTGGAGATATGATCCTATATTCTTTTCTGATAGATATACGAAAGAATATCATTTGAAGGCATTTAAAAGTATTGCTGAGGCTTTAAGTGGATACACGGAAAAATGCGTGATTAGTTTTGTTGATATATATCCTAAAAATAAAAAAAATATGGATGGATTGTCAAGTTATGAATTAAATGATGATGAGCTGCGGGAATTTGCTGAGAAATTAAGTAAGATAGCTGCAGATAATAATATTAAGATTGGAAGTTGTGCAGAAAAAATAGATTTGGATGAATGTGGTATAATTCATAATTGTTGCATAGATAGAGAATTAATTGAAAAAATTATCGGATGTAAACTTAATGTTGGCAAAGACAAAAATCAGCGTAAAGAATGTGGATGCGTTGAAAGCGTTGAAATAGGTACTTATAATACATGCAAAAATGGATGTGCATATTGCTACGCAAATTATAGTTCAAAAAGTGTAGAAACAAACGCTGCCAAATATGATCCTTCGTCACCTCTTCTATGTGGGCAAGTTCAAGAAGATGATAAAATAACAATTAGAAAGGTTGAGTCATTAAAAGAAACACAGTTAAGTATTTTTGATATGTGAGTTCATTTTTATAACGTATATTTTCAGAGTATATTTGGCTCCATTTTGGCTCTAAAAATTTTAGATGAGGTACCAAAAATGCAAAATAAGATGAATATGAAGAATGAAACGCACAAATGTGTACCAAGAAACAGCCAGATAAATCTCTCCGCCCAAGAGTTTGAGCCGGATTGCATAAATATTATGAATTTTCCAGGGATAGACAGATCTATTTCAGAAAAGACGATAGCTGATGGAAAGAGATTTGTTTCGAGATATTATAGAAATAGACGACTTGGAGAGTTTTTAAAAGAACTGGATTTATCAGAGGGGCATTCTTCTGGCATCCCAACAATACAGGAAGAACTTGAAAAGAATGGATCACCAAGAGCGGAGTTCTTTACGGATGAAGATAGACGAGCTATGAGAATAAGAATTCCAATCCATCCGGCGTTTTTGGAAGCGGATGATCAAGTTTCGCTATCAGATAGCTATGAAAAAGCGACGAAAAAATTATCAAAGAAAAAGATAGAACAATATGATAAAATCTTAAAATTATTGAATGATGGCGAGTGGCATAAAACAGCTGAAATAGCTGATAATCTTGGATTAAAGGATACAAGGACAAAGGAATTGTTAAAGGGATTAATTGCACTTGATAAACTTATTGATAATGGGAAAACAAAAGACAAGTTGTATAGATTAAAATAATTCGTCGTTTTTTTCGTTGAAAAAGCGACGAAAAAAGTGCACTTTGTGAGGTGAGATTGATGAACAAGATTATCGAACAAATAGAAAAAATCAAGCAAATAAATTCAAATGAGAATCTTGTGATTTTTGTGGGGGCTGGAGTTTCTAAAAATTCTGGTGTGTGTTCATGGTGGGAGTTAGTTAAAGAGATTGCTGATAAAATCGGTGAAAATAAATGTACATCATGCGAGATAAAAGATTTGTTATGTGGAGAATGCGGCGAGCAAATTGAAATGTGCAGTATAAATGGTTATAATTGTAAATTAAAATATGATTTTTCAGCCGAGGATTTTCTTCGCATCCCACAACATTTTTATGAAAGCTTTGGTGATACTGAAGAAGAGAAAAAAACATATTATGATTTTTTGAAAGAAAAGTTTTGTAGTGATGAATATGAAACTAATATTATTGATGAAATTATTGTTAAGCTACAACCAGAACATATTATAACGACAAATTATGATCATTTACTGGAAAATGTAAATGATCCTAGAGTTTCTAAATATGCAATCATAACGAAAGATAATGATATTTTGTCAAAAAAAGGACGAAATTATATTATCAAAATGCATGGCGATATTGATGATATTCAGAATATTGTTTTAAAAGAGGATGACTATTTAAATTATTCTCAAAATCATATTATTATAGAGACGTTTATAAAATCCCTTTTGATTGACAAAACATTTCTCTTTGTAGGATATTCGTTAAATGATAATAACTTGAAACTTATTATGAGCTATATTGATTTCTTTGTTAAAGAAAAAAGGGTAGAAAATCGTCAGCCACATTACTTAGTAGTAGATAAAATTAAAGATTGTGCTCATGACATATCATACTGGAAAAACAAAGGCGTTGAGTTAGTAGATTTATCTCAAATATCGGATTATATGATAGATAATTCAAATTGTGAAAATATTAGCAATGATATAGGAAAAAAATTGTATGCTTTTTTATATTATTTGAACAACGAAGGACTAGCGTATACAAATGACAAAGTTCAGGTGCTAAATGGTAGATTGTTAAAATTTAAAGCTGATATTTCGTGTTTTAATTATATTAGTTATAAGACAATTTTAGAGATGTTCGATTTTAAAAGTGTACGTGGAATAAAAGCACCGGTGCTGACGTTTTCGGATAAAGAAGAGTATGATAATTTTAAGATACTCCTTAGAAATAAGGAATTATGTAATTTACTGATAAAAGCTGGTATATATGGAATTCAGTTAGAGTCAGGAAATGCCAGAGATAATGAGTTTTTTGAAGAAGAAGGTAAAGAAAACGATATTTTATTTGAGCTTTCTATCAATAATAAGTATCACGAAATTATGGATAGAATAGAAAAAGAACCATCAAGTTCTGTAAAGGCATATTATTATTCATTGGTTAAGTATACTGATGAATTATCGTCTGTAATGAACGATTTGAAAGAGCTGTATGCGTCTTTTGATTATCAGAAACTTTCAAATCAAAAGTGTTATGAATTAGCAATATATGAATTTAATAATACATGCATGCGTTCTTTATCATACTTAATGAATGAGAAAGAAAATTACGATAAATTAAATCTTTTATTAGATCAGGCAGCGGCTCGATATAGTAGAGCATATAATACAATAAAGGATATTACAAATAAGGGTGCTGACATTCAAGAAATGAATGATATTCTTTTAAAACATGAAGAATATTATATGAAAAAGGCTAGTATTTCTAAAATGGGTGGAACCATTTATGGGGATTTATTTTTAATTAGGCAAATTGCGTATGACTATTATTTATTCTACAAGAAAAATCATTTGATGTTGGATTGGTTCAACAATGTTGAAAAAATGGTGACACCATATATTAAAGCAATATTTTGTACATATTATCCCGATGAATTCCAAGGAGATTTTCATGGGGGATTTATGAGAACAAATGTTAGTCCATATCCTATTGAACTATTGGATGTGGATATGATAGTAAAACACATTAAACAAAAAGAATTAAGAAGTATAGTATCACATTATAAAGTTGATTCAGTAGAGTTATCTGATAAGTTTGATATTTCTTTGTTATTTGAGGATTTTTGTTTATCCATGAAGGAATATTGGAATTTCAGGATGATAGAGCAGTTAGAATCATTTAGTTTCTTATTATCGCTGTGCAAGTTAAATTATGAACAAAACTCTAGAATTGTAAAAGCTTTTGTATTATTGCTAACCCCTGATGAAAAAGAAAATGTTCGTACAATTACAAATAACATATATGCTCTGTCAATTTATGTAAAACAGCATTTTGATAAAGATATTAAAGGGTATGGCGACTTATTGAAATTGCTAATCAATAGTGACATTTTATTGGAGGCAACGGCACATAGTAATGCATATCCTGAATTGATACAGATATTATCTGAATTAGCTGATAAAAAGATATATAATAATTGTTGTAAAGAATTTGATAGAATAAAAGATAACAATCGTCAGAAGACATTATGGGTATATATTCATAGAAGGGTTTTGTTGAAGTATGACGAAAGTGAATGGAAAAATTATATAGAAGAGAATCTGAATAATAACTGGGAACAAGAGATATTTCAATTATTATATGAAAAAATTTTATCGTTTAATGACAAAATAAAGGAATATTATGTGAATAAGTTTAAAAAGTACGCTAGTAGCAATAAAGGAGTATATTCATATCCTGATCATAAAGCGGAGGCTATTAATCAATTGGTCATATATATTCTATTAGATATTGCAAACGAAAATGATATAGAGTTTATGAAAGAGTATGCGTATATGAGTGATTATTTAGAATTCATTTTCAATCCAGAATCCTTTGATTATAGAAATATTAAGATATCTGATACTATGTGGTGTAATTTTATAAATAGTGATCATTATAGGGAAAGGATACTGGAGCATAAGAGTGAATTTTGGAATAAAGAAGAGGAGAAACGAATTGAATTAGGGTTTGGTTCTTCTTTTGAAAATCGAGTAGCATATAAATATTTATTTGACTAAATAGTTTTTATTAATCGACCTGCAAGTCACCGGAACTACACACAATAATGAAAAAATGCAATGGTACTGGATTGGTACTAAAAATATGTGAAACGAAAAATAACGTGTGGAAAAAGCATGAGTTATCAATACTAAATGGTATAGATAACTACATTAAAATAACCAAAATCAAACTAGATTCTGCGATTAAGAGGTTTGATTCATTTGAATTTACAAATCCGGAAATTTTGAAACTTCCGCTAGAGGATATTTATCGTTGAGGTAATTCAAAGTCAAGAAATCCTCATATGCAGACTATGCTTAGATTGGTTGGATTTGACGATAATGCTGGCTCAGGATTCCCAATAATTCTTGATGTGTGGAAGTCAGAAGGATGGATAAAACCAGAATTAATAGAAGATACAAATCTTGATCAGGTGACACTTGTGATGAAGATGGAAAAGGAATCTGATGATAATTCAGCAGAAAAATCAGCAGAATAAGCAGAAAATTTAGCAGATTTAAAAAACAGGGAAGGAATGGCGTTATCAGAAAGACATCAGCATATTTTATCCATTATGGAGGCTGGTATTGAATATAGTACGGAACAGGTGGCAGAAAAGATAGGTTTAAAAGGTCCAAGAACAAGACAATTATTAAACGAATTAGTGAATAAAGAGTTATTGGCTTGTATTGGAACAACTAAAAGAAGAAGATATATTAAGCCTGTGGATTAAAAAATTTCAGTCTTATTATTGCTAAATATGAAATGCTGATAGATGATGGCTTGCCGATAATAGATAGGTGGTGGATAAGTGACAAATTCAGAAAAGCTGTTGAGTTCTTTTTCGGAAAATTATTTTTATAAAGAACTTGTGTATGCAGATTTAAAATTTACTCCTATAGGTGGAACAGAAATAGAGTTAGCAGATTTGATAATAAATCTCGAAGATATTATTCTTGCGATTCAACTAAAGGAGCGGAATGAAAAGGATAGGACGCAGGACAAAAATATAGAAGAGAAGTGGCTGAAAAAGAAATGTAAAAAAGCTAAAGAACAGATAAAGGATACGATTTCATATATTACTAGTGAAAAAGTTTCTTTTATAAATGCTAGGGGAAAGAAAACAATAATTAATCCGAGTGCAGAGGTTGTTCCACTAGTGGTTTTTGAAAATGATAGTATTTCTGAATATGAACATTTACTTCGAAACCACACTAATGACGGCTTGGCAGTTAATTGTATGTCAATAGATGATTTCAAACTTATGTGCAAGCAGTTGTTGTCCCCGATTGAAATCATTGAATATCTCAAATGGAGGGAAGCGTTTTATAAGAAGAATGGACCGATTAATTTGCTGATTACAGAAACTAATAACGGATTTGTTTTAAGTAAACCACAGATGAATGAAAATTTAGTACAGCAATATTTATATGAGAAGTATGGAGAAAATGCGATATACGAAGATAGATTGTATTATGAACTTTTTAGGCAATATGTATTAGTTTTATATGAGCATAAGAAAATTGAATCGGAAATTAATGGATGTTATGAGGTAATAAAATTTTTGGCACATTTGTTTCGTGACGAAATTAAATGTTTTGTTGAAAGAATAGAAAAAGCACTTTTAATTGCAAAAACCAAGAAGTTCAATTTGGTAGGGACATTACGTAATGTACAGAAAGAATATGCTATAGTATTTACAGCAACGGAGCAGGGGGAACAGATACCATCTGAAGAACTGTTACCTGTAGTTTTTGAAAAACAAAAAGTTCATACCTTATTACAGGTAATAACATATTGGGTTAATGATAATGAGTATATGATAGACTTTGTTTTATGGCAGGGATAATAGAGAAGATTGGGAAAAGCATTGATAGTGGAAAGGCAACGAAAAGTTTTTATCAGTTCGGGCAAAACATTACTAAATCAGCTTGTGATAATGATAAAATAGCTAATATTAATTAAATTCATTCATAGCGTCCACATATTCATGTAATCCGTTAGGCTTATAAGCTAATTCAGCATATAGCAGAGGAGTCTTCTGTGTCAGCCTGTATAGATACGCAATATCATCAGGTGAATCAAGCAAGACATTGGATGCATTAATAGACTTGGGTACTAAATATGATTATGAATACTATGTTGCATTTGATTATGTGATTGAGAATTATGACATTCGTAACAAGTATCATATGTTGAAATCAATAACAGATAAGTCAGAAGGAAAGAGTGATAATGAGAAAACATTACAGAACATAACAGGTTTTAAGAGATGTTTTACAGAATGTGTGATGAAGTCCTTGGTAGGCGAATTTACATAAAGTGAAAAGTGGTCTGTTAAAGGTGCTCTTATGGGTGAATGCTGGAAAAAAGTTGTGTGTCGGAATATACGGATAATCTTAAGTATGGTAAGCTGAGGAGTATAAATTAGACAGTTAAAAGAGAGATAAGAGTGTAGTCGATATGAGCTTTGGAAATAGCAATGGTATTATATCATGGGCTGATACAAAATAAATTGCATATGATAAGGAGAAGAATATGACACAAAAATATTATAATTTCGAAAAGCTTACACCTGATAAAGATGCGGATATATCAGTATATGAAGAAGCAATTGAATTCGTATTTGATAATTCGGATGTTACAAATATTGCAATTTCTGGAGCTTATGGTGCCGGTAAAAGCAGTATTATAGAATCATATGAGAAAAAACACGATGATAAAAACTTCCTGCACATTTCTTTGGCGCATTTTGAACCCACAGAACGTAATGAATCAGAGGATAGTGTGAAAGAAACTACTCTTGAGGGTAAAATATTAAATCAGTTAATACATCAGATTCCAGTAGATAGAATACCGCAAACAAATTTTAGAGTAAAAAAGGATGTAGGAAGAAGGAATATAATCATTATTACAATACTGTTATACGTGTTGCTTGGTAGCATAACATTCATATCAATGTCAAATAAAATCCAAAATTGGGTAGATGCATTATGTGATGGAAGATTGAAAAGTTTATTGGCTATCTTCACAAATGACTTTACTGTTTTTTTGGCAGGTATTGCGTTTGTCGGTAGTGTATTTATTTGCATATATAATGTTGTTAAAGTACAGAAAAATAAAAATTTATTTCATAAGGTTACAGTTCAAGGGAATACTATTAAAATATTTGAAAATAAAGATGAGTCATATTTTGATAAGTATCTGAATGAAGTACTTTATCTCTTTGAACAAGTAGAAGCAGATGTAATTGTATTTGAGGACATGGATAGATTTAATTCCAATGTTATTTTTGAACGTTTAAGAGAAGTAAATAATTTAGTTAATGTACATAAATATAATAAGTTTAAAGACAAAAAGCGGCATAAAATGATTAATAAGATTTTTCGCAGGAAAGAAAAACAGTACAAACCCTTACGATTCTTTTATTTGTTAAGGGATGATGTTTTCGTTACAAAAGACAGGACAAAATTCTTTGATTATATTATTCCAATTGTTCCAGTGCTGGACGGAACTAACTCATATGACCAATTTATAAGATATTTAAAGCAAGGAAATATATTTGAAAAATTCGATAGTACCTTTTTACAAAGACTTGCATTATATATAGATGATATGAGAGTTTTGAAGAATGTGTATAACGAATTTCTTGTATATATGTATCGTTTAAATAATACAGATCTTAATTGGAATAAAATGTTAGCTATAATTGTGTATAAGAATATATTTCCAAGAGATTTTTGCAATCTTCAGTTAGGTAAAGGATATGTTCATGAATTGTTTGAACAAAAAGAAAATCTTAGCAAAGAGACAATAGGAAAACTGGAAGAAGAAAAGCAACTTATACAGGAGAAAATAACATATATAAATAAAGAGAATCTGACAGATGTACAAGAATTGAATGATGCATATGAAGCAAAGTACAAGAGATTACCAAGAGATTCGTGGTATAACCAATTAACCCAAGAAAGTCGAAAAGAAAAAGATAAGTTAGAAAAAGAAAAAGAAAAAAGAATAGAGGTAATAGACGACAGAAATAAGGGGATGATGACTGAATTAGAAGTAGAACTTCAGGATATTGAACAAAGAATTTCTGCTACAAAAACAAAATTATTGAGTGAATTAATTACTAGAGATAATACTGATTCGATATTTATGATAAAGAGCATAAATCCTATTGGTGAGGAGAATCAATATAATGAAATTAAGGGGAGCGATTATTTAGAACTACTAAAATTTCTTATTAGTAATGGGTATATTGATGAAACACATAATGATTATATGACATATTTTTATGAGGATAGCTTATCTGCTCATGATAAGATGTTCTTGAGAAGGATAACTGATAAAAAGGGAAGTGATTATGAATATTCTCTTAAGAATGTTGAGAAGGTACTATCCTCTCCAGTTTTAAGAGTTGTTGATTTTTACGAGGAGGAAACTCTGAATTTCAATCTTTTAAAAGGGCTTCTTGTTAATCAGGAAAATCCTAAATATCAAAAATATTTATCTGCATTAATAAAACAGATGAAAGATAATAAGGATACAGAGTTTATATCAAAATTCTACGATAGCACACAGTTTGATAAAACATTTATTATTAAACTGAATGAACAGTGGACAGATTTCTTTAGTTATATTGCTGTGAACAAAATCTTACCATTGAAACAGATAAGAGGATTTTCGCTGGATTCGCTATGTTTATTAGATGAGAATAAAATACAGGATATTAATGTAGAGGGATGCCTTACTGATTATATATCAAACCAGAGTGATTATTTAAACATTCAAAATCCAGATGTTGCAAAAATAATTTCTCAATTTTGTATTCTTGGTGTAAAATTAAAGAAAATTGAGATTGATACGGCAAATAAAGATTTGATTGTAGGCGTGTATGAAAATAATTTATATGAATTAACATTTGAGAATATCAAATTAATGATTAAGTCAATGTATGGGGAATATGATTCATATAATATAGAACATAGAAATTATACAGTTATTCAAGGAAAATCGGAATCTCCATTAGCTAAGTATATTGCAGAAAATATAAATAGATATGCAAATGAGTATTTAAAAAATTGCAATGGATATATTGAAGATTCAGAGGATGTTGCCATTAAATTTATTAATGATGAAAATGTTTTAGGCGATATACAGGAAAAGTATGTAAATGTATTAAAAACAGTTATTTCAGATATATCGGTAATACAGAATAAAAAATTGTGGAATGAAATGCTTGACAAAAGGATAATTAAAAAGACAGTTCCGAATATTATACATTATTATACAGAGTATTGTTGCGATAGCCAGTTAATCAAATTTATTAATGAATGTGATGCAGGTATGGACTATTCTCATATTGAGAATGAGTTTGGTGGTGAAATTGCAAGAGAATTCTTTGATTCTGTAGCGGTAAACAATGAGATTAAAACAAGTAGATATCAAGAAATTTTGTGCAATATGGGATATGGTTATGATGTTTATGATGCGTATGATATTTCGGATGATAAGATGGAGGTGCTGATAAAGAAGGATGTCATAGAAATGAATAATGTCGGATTAGAATATATTCGAAATCATTATAAAAAATATACAGCATTGTATATAGACGAAAACATAGAAGCATATTTGAGAATTATTACATCAGATAATTTTAGTTATGAAGAAGCTTTGCATATATTAGGTATGGAAATAGGAGATGAAGAAAAAATAGATTTACTTGGATTAACAACAGAACCTATATCGGTAGTTGGAAAGGGTTATTCGAGTTCGCTTATTAAATATATCCTTGATAATAATTTTGATAAACGTGATGAGAATGAATTATATCAACATTTTTCAGAATATGAAGAAGTTATTCAATCATCAATATATAGAGTTGCGGAATCGAGAATTGCTAATATAATTGATAATTCAACTATAGTACTTGATGATAATTTGTTATCACAACTTTTGACAATGAGTAAATGTAGTATGGATGATAAGATTCAATTGTGGGCGAAGGCGCTTCCTAATCTAACAGAAGAAACATGTAAAAAACATTTTGAGGAACTAGGATTTCCGGAACTTAAGGGAATTTTTACAAAACGAAATAACTATACAAAGACATATGAAGATAATAGCTTTATAAGGGACATACTTTATGTGCTAAAGAAGAATACATGGATTTTTGATTATTATAAAAAGAGTGATGATGAAGGTTATGTTGTTGTGAAGAATCCAATCAAAGATAAAAGATATTAGTTTTGATTAAATAAATGAATATAGGAGCGGAATGAATTTGTTATTTAACTTGGCATATTGAATTATATGCCAGGTTAAAAGCCGAGTTATATGTATAATTAGAATAATTCGACGCCTTTTTCGACGCATAAAAAGCGATGAATTATTTTATCAATCAAAAGAAAGTTAAAATTGATGTCAGATTAGTTCAAAACCATAATGAAGCTACATAAACTTAATTAAATTCATTCATAGCATCCACATATTCCTGTAATCCGTTAGATTTACAAGCCAATTCAGCATATAGCAGAGGACTTTCCTGTGCCAGCTGATATAGATACGCGATATCATCAGGTGTATCGAGCAAGACGGCTGAATTGCATTTTTCACAACTGATAGTAAGAGGCGTGCCGGTATATGTATCATTGATGGCATTAACAATAACAGAATCTGTATCAGGTTCATACATACCAAACAAGTAACAAGGGTTATTTTGTTTCATGGTGTTCTCCTTCCCACAGATACTTGGCACCATTAAGCAGATCAAGAATTGATTGTAAATGCAGTTACTCATCGAGCTTACAGTATTACTGGTACAGATATTCAGATAAAAATATTTGATGACCATATAGTAGTTGAAAGCCCGGGAAAACTTCCGGGACTTGTAAGAGCGGACAATATACGTTTCACACATTTTTCCAGAAAACCTAAGATTGCAGAGTTTCTAAAGAACTATAAATTTGTAAAAGAATTTGGCGAAGGTGTTAATCGTATGTGTAATGAGTTGGAGCAGGTTGGATTAAAAGATCCAGTTTATCATACAAATGCGTTTATGTTGCAGGCGGTTATTTATAATTCAAAAGTTGGAAAGACTATTGTTGAGAAAACCGCTGATTCATTAAAAAAATTAGCTGTTGCAGTCAATAAGTCGTTGATTGATTACCAAAAGCCGGCGATTGGAGAAGAAAAGTCGGCGATTGACGATAAAAAATCGGCGGTTGATATGATAAAGTCGGCGATTGAGCAACAAAAATATAATGAACCTTCGAAGGCAAATATTCTTAAGGTGTATGATGAAATAGAGAAAAATCAGATTTTTGGCACAAAAGAAATTCTTGATTGCTCACCATCCACAGCAAGAGCAGTCATGACAAAACTTAGAGACATGAAAGTTGTTAAAGCGGTGAATGGTAAAGGAAAGGGAAAGTATGTATTCATAGAATAAAAATGAGGTATAGAGTATTGATGAATGTAAAAGCTCTATGTGTTGAAGTCATGAGAATGTAAAAACTGAATTAATTAAAGGCACAAATTTGGTTTAAGTAACTCTTATAATGAAGATGGGGAATGTCATAGAAAATGTCGTAGAAATGTTAGAAAATGTCATAGAAATTTTGAGAAAAATCAAGTAACTAAAATCAGAATATTCCAAGAAGAAGCTTTCTAAAGAGAGACGCTTAAAGAGCTTTCTGAAAAACGGATATTTCAAAGTTAGTCTCAACGAAGTCTCACGAGATTTGAGACTGAGTGAGACTCTATGATATAGCAAAATGTGATAAAACCCGGATTTACAGGTGAATTATAAAGTAGTAGTCTCTAGTCAGTCTCATTTTTGAAATTATTTGTTGAGACTAACATGAGACTGAGGAGGTTCAAAATCATGGACATAAGCAAAAAGGATTGGAAATTATTTCGAGAAAGATTATCAGGCTGGCAGGAAAATTATATGGAAGATCTTGTTAAAGAGTATACAAATTTTCTGAATGATGATAAAAAGCCTGCATCAGAGAAATTCTGGGGACTTGAAAAACGGATAAAAGAAGATAAGCGTCATCCGGGAGTTGTCATGGAACTGAAAAAATCAGAGGTAATATGGGATATTGTTCGTCTTATTAGACTGAAAGTAATTATATATGATGATTTATCAGAATTCAGTGGAGAATTGAGGCGGGAAGTGAAAAGAATACTTGAGATGAATAGATAATGACGGAAAGGGAGGTATGACAAATGCGTGATCCAATAGAGAATGTGACGAGATTGCAGAAGCAGTTGAACAATCTGCAATTGGAGAATCAGGTATTAAAGAACATATTGGATAAAGCGGGATTGTCATATCAAAATGAACTGGCAAGTATAAGGAAAACGGATACGAAAGAGGATTTTGATCCAGAACAGGGTAAAAGGATTGTGCACCCCAAAGAGATTACAGACAGGATGGCAAAGCTCTTTTTCTCATTCTTTTGGGGAAGAACAGATGTATATGCGAAAAGAAATGTAAATAAAAACGGAGAGGCGGCATATTATCCGCAGTGTGATAATTTCTGGTCAGATAATTGCCATAGGAAATTAAATACACATATAGATTGTAAGGATTGCAAATACTGTTCATATACAAGATTAGACTTATTAACCATATTGATGCATTTGAGGGGAAACTCTTATGCTGCAAAAGATGTAATTGGTGTGTATCCATTATTTAGTGATGGAACATGTAGATTTCTGGTGTTTGACTTTGATAATCATGAGAAGAATGCAGAAAAAAGGGACTTTGCAAATACAGATGATACATGGATTGAAGAAGTCGAAGCTATGAGAGATATCTGCACATTAAATGGGATAGAACCTTTGGTAGAACGTTCTCGTTCAGGAAAAGGTGCACATATATGGATATTCTTTGACAAGCCAATATCGGCGGCATTGGTTCGTAAATTTGGCTTTGCACTTTTAGATAAAGGTGCAGAGCAGGTGAATTTAAAGTCATTCAATTATTATGATAGAATGTTGCCAGCACAGGATTCCTTAGAAAATGTGGCAATAGGAAACCTGATTGCATTGCCATTACAGGGAAGGGCGTTGAAAGATGGCAATAGTGCATTTGTGGATAGTAACTGGAATGCTTATCCTGACCAATGGAATGCTTTATTAAGTAAACCTAAGCTTTCAGAAGAATTTCTGGAGAATAAGATAAGGGAATGGATATTTACAGCAGATGACCTTGAAGCATCCAGTGATGAAGAAAATAGGGAAAAGCCATGGGATAGAATGAAAAATTTTGCAAAATCAGATGTTGATGGGAAAATGGATATCACATTATCAAATGGTATATATGTCGACAGCACGAATTTTAAGCCTGCGATGCAGAATAAGATTCGCAGAATGGCAGCCTTTAGTAACCCAGTATTTTATAAAAATCGTGCGATTGGAACATCTAACTATGATACTTCGAGGTGGATTTATCTTGGAAAAGACCATCTTGGTGGATACATACAGATTCCAAGAGGATTACAGGATGAATTAATAGCAAATATTGATAAGGCAGGAATTGAATATACTATTGATGACGAGAGGCAGCAGGGAAGAAATATTAATGTAGAATTCAATGGAGAACTACGACCTGAACAGAACAAGGCGTTAAAGGAACTGACTAAGCATGATAATGGAATACTTCATGCTGCAACAGCGTTTGGAAAAACAGTTGTATGCAGTGCAGTAATTGCAGAAAAGAAAGTGAATACTCTGATTCTACTTGAATCATCTGCACTTATAGAACAATGGAAAGATGCTCTAAACAAATTTTTAATTATAGATGAAGAACTACCACAGTACAAAACGAAAACTGGAAGATTAAGAACTAGAAAAAGTCTGATTGGAACATTACAGGGAGCACATGATTCAATGACTGGAATCATAGATATTGCAATGGCAGGCTCATTGTGCAAAAAGGGTGAGTACCATAAGTTGTTGAACCATTATGGACTTGTACTAATTGATGAGTGTCATCATTGTGCCTCTGAAACAATAGCAAATGTGCTAAAAGAAGTAAAAGCAAGGTATGTATATGGTGTGACAGCAACTCCGAAAAGAGGAGATGGACTGGAAAAAATCAATTATATGCTGATAGGACCTATAAGATATAGTTACACAGCAAAGGAAAAGGCTATGGAGCAGGGGATACAACATCTTGTATATCCGCGTTTTACCCGAACTGTACCTCCAAGAGGAGTGATTAATGGTAAGATGCATCCAAATGAAGCATATGATATTATTCACAATAATGATATAAGGGATGAACAGATTATTGAGGATATTAAGAATTGTGTGTCAGCAGGTCGCACTCCAGTTGTTTTATCCCGATACAAGGATCATTCAGAGAAACTGTACAAGCGATTGAAAGATTATGCAGACCATGTATTCTTAATGACAGGCAACAACTCAAAGAAAGAACATAAGAAGATTTTGGAACAGATGCATCAGGTTGATAAGGCGGAGTCTCTGATATTAATAGCTACAGGTTCACTTGTAGGAGAGGGTTTTGATTTTCCAAGACTGGATACACTTTTTATGGCAACACCTGTATCATTTCGAGGAGTTGTTGAACAGTATGCCGGTCGATTGAATCGTGATTATGCAGGTAAAGAAAATGTAATAATATATGATTATGTAGACAACCATATTACAATGTTTAATAACATGTATATGAAGAGACTTAAAGCATATAAACAGATTGGATATGAGATTGCAGGGGGGTTGCATAATGATAAACAGACAGCTAATGCAATATACGACGGTGATAATTATGCTGAAAATTATCATAAAGATTTACTGGATGCAAATAAAAATATAATCATTTCAAGCCCTGCAATTAGTGGGACAAAAGTTTATGAACTTATTAATCTGCTAAAAGAAAAGCAGTTATCAGGTGTTCAGATTACGATAGTAACATGGGCACCGGATTCCTATGGATTTGGAGATGCAGCATACTGGATGCAGCTACATGAAGAAATGCGCAAAGCTGGTTTCTACATTAAAACAGTAGAAGAGTCATGTGAACGTTTTGCTGTTATTGATCAGGAAGTCGTCTGGTATGGAAATATTAATCTTTTGGCGAAGGATAAGGTTGATGACAGTATTATGAGGGTTTTGAGTAAAGAGATAGCCAGTGAATTGATGGAAATTACGTTTGGAGATAATGGTTGAGCTGAATAGGACTAAAACATGTGGAGTCGATAAGATGTAAAGAAGACGTTTCATGAGAATAGAGAAAGGAATGCGTTTATGAGCAAAGAATTACAGATAAGAAATAGCACTGTTGATTTCTTGGTTTTCA
>OMAG01000403.1_pt1 | contig 17997 bp, 14 predicted proteins | sample 1673781 | NCBI WGS metagenome assembly OMAG01 (sample SAMEA103958127, study PRJEB25191) | human gut metagenome | biome: human-associated habitat [ENVO:00009003]; feature: intestine environment [ENVO:2100002]; material: feces | place: Germany | collected 2013/2015 | reverse complement strand
ACTTTCACAGTCCGCAAGTTCTCCAATGGTGTAGGCGTTGAGAAAACATGGCCACTTCACTCTCCAATCGTAGAGAAGGTTGAAGTTGTCCGCAATGGTAAAGTACGTCGTGCAAAACTTTACTACTTAAGAGATCGTATAGGTAAAGCTGCAAAAGTTAAAGAGCTCGTAAAATAATATCGGTCACGTAAGACTCCGCATCCAATGGGTGCGGAGTTTTTTTGTCCTAAATAATCAGTATAAATTTGACCTAATGTTTAAGTAATAAAAAAAGCATGAAAAGTATATAAAAGTCAGACAATTTAAAAATAAATTTAAAATTATCGAAAAACATATTGACAAATATGTAAAATGGATGTATTATTAAACCATCAAAAGGAGATAGAAAATAAAAATAAAAAGAAGAAAAGAGGTAGATTCCAATGCAGAGTTCATAGATGACATAAAAGCTTATAGGAATTATAGAACGGAATTAGAAATCTGGAAGCCGAGCCGAAGAGCAGTAATCGCACAGATATATTAGCAAATAAATAATATCGTTGAAAAAGTTCTTGTAGATTAAAAGTGAAAGATAGAATCTCTCATAAGAGTTTACATAGATAATGTAACCAAAAGGAGTGATTTTATGAAGAAGGGTAGAGGTCCATAGCTAAGCTAAAAGAATAAGAATCCTGTCATAAACAGAATCATATTTATAGCAAAGTAATATGGAAATGCCAAAATAAATTCATATAGCGAAAGCGGAGCTTGGAGGTTATACAGTGAAGCTTACGGAACCAATGTTTTAGGAGCCACTTGATGTAAAATGTAGATCAGGTGGCTCCTATTTTTGACATTTGCGAATGCATGTGAGGTTTAATAGTTAGATAGAATGACAACGTAAGCCTTTAAGGCTGGGCTATAATTTGATGAAAGCAGGAACGCGGTTTTCAAATACTGTATAGTACATAAACCCGGCATCCTTGAGGATATTTGAGACCTTGTCAAAATCGTACGCGACATGCTCCGGCTTGTGGGCATCTGCTCCGACTGTGATTATTTCCCCACCAAGCTCATGATAGCGCTTTAACACCGCCTCGGTCGGATTTGGGTGGCCAAGCCCGTATTTAAAGCCGGCGGTATTGAGCTCGATGCCTTTTCCCTGTGAGATAATCTCTTTTAAAATAGCATCAATTATGTCGGCATACTTTTCATATGAATAGTATTTATTTTTGTCAGGACCGTATCTGACAACGTAGTCAATGTGACCGTACACATCAAAATCCGCTCCGCTGTGCAGATTGTCAAGTACCGATTCAAAGTATTCGGTGTAGGCTTCGTGCTCTGTCTTACCTTTGTAAAATGCAGGGTAGTATGGGTCAATGCCGTTTACTACATGGCTTGAGCCGATCACGAGGTCAAACGGATATTTTTTGGTGACCTCATTATTTTTGTCTGTAATATGAGGCTGTAAACCGATTTCAACGCCCCAGTGGATATTTACCGGGCAGCCCTTTTCTTTAAGAACAATTGCAAGTCTTTTGATGCGCTTTTCATATGCTGCTATATCAAGGTCGAAAAGTCCGGGCTCCTCTTTATAGTCATAGTCCAGATGGTCTGTAAAGCAAATGCCGTCCAGCCCTTTGTTGATTGCTGATTTTATCATCAATACCGGGTCGGCATCGCTGTCACCCGAAAACATGCAGTGCATGTGCTGATCCCACATATAAATACCTCCGTAAAACTGATGTATTATTGTTAAAAAACTTTATAAGTTACATGATTTATAATTGTCTGTTGCTGGCTGCCGGAAAGTGCGAACTACAGCAACTAATTAAGTGTAGCCGAGATTATAATAAAGTGCAATATCTAAAAAGAAAAATTGTGAAGAATGATAAAAAATGTGTGTAAATGAAAATATTTAGTGAAAATTTTAACAAACGCAAATAAAGTACTTGAACCTTTGAGAATTATTCGCTATAATAAAAGCATCTTAGGGCATGTCCCTAAAAATACTTTTTACAATTCTAGGAGGAATTAAAATGGCAGTAAGAGTAGCAATCAACGGATTTGGTCGTATCGGACGTCTTGCTTTCAGACAGATGTTTGGAGCTGAGGGATACGAGGTAGTAGCTATCAACGACTTAACAAGCCCAAAAATGTTAGCACACTTATTAAAGTATGATTCATCACAGGGTAAATACGAGCATGCAGATGAGGTTTCTGCAAGCGATGATTCTATCACAGTTTGTGGTAAGGAAATCAAAATTTACGCATTCCCAGATGCAAACAATTGCCCATGGGGAGAGTTAAAGGTTGACGTTGTACTTGAGTGCTCTGGATTCTATACATCAAAAGAGAAGGCTCAGGCTCATATCAATGCTGGAGCTCGTAAGGTAGTTATCTCTGCACCAGCAGGAAATGACCTTCCTACAATCGTTTACAATACAAACCATGAGACACTTAAGGCTTCTGATACAATCATCTCAGCAGCTTCTTGTACAACAAACTGCTTAGCTCCAATGGCAGATGCACTTAACAAGTACGCTCCAATCCAGTCTGGTATCATGGTAACAATCCATGCTTACACAGGAGATCAGATGACTCTTGACGGACCACAGAGAAAGGGAGACCTTCGTCGTTCACGTGCAGCAGCAGTTAATATCGTTCCTAACTCAACAGGAGCAGCTAAGGCAATCGGCCTTGTTATCCCAGAGTTAAACGGAAAGTTAATCGGATCTGCACAGCGTGTTCCTACACCAACAGGATCTACAACAATCCTTACAGCAGTTGTTAAGAAAGCAGGCGTTACAAAAGAGGATATCAACGCAGCTATGAAGGCAGCAGCTAACGAGTCATTCGGTTACAACGAGGATGAGATCGTATCTTCAGATATCGTTGGAATGAGATTTGGTTCATTATTCGATGCAACACAGACAATGGTTAACCAGGTTTCTGACGATCTGTACGAGGTACAGGTTGTTTCTTGGTATGATAACGAGAACAGCTACACATCTCAGATGGTTCGTACAATCAAGTACTTCTCAGAGTTAGCTTAATTCTTGTACCCACAAGAACAGTATATCTCAAGACTACTCAAGGGGCGCGGTCTTAATTGAACCGCGCCTCTTTTTTAAAACATGGCTATTTCTTTTGAATATCTGTGAATTGTAGAATTAATTATATTTTTTAATATGTACAATATGGCGTGGCCACATGGCTTATGCCTTGAAATAAGGGAGGACATATTATGTCATTAAACAAGAAATCAATTGATGATATCAACGTAAAAGGCAAGAGAGTTCTCGTTAGATGTGACTTCAACGTGCCACTTAAGGACGGAAAAATCACAGATGAGAACCGTATCAACGGAGCTCTTCCAACAATCCAGAAATTAATCAAGGACGGTGGAAAGGTTATCCTTTGCTCACACCTTGGAAAAGTTAAAAACGGACCAAACGAGGGTGAGTCACTTGCTCCTGTAGCTGCAGCTCTTGAGGCTAAGCTTGGACAGAAGGTTACATTTGTAGCTGACTACAACGTAACAGGTGAGGCTGCAACAAAGGCTGTTTCAGAGATGAAAGAGGGAGATGTAGTTCTTCTTCAGAATACACGTTTCAGAGGCAAAGAGGAGACAAAGCCACAGGAAGCCGGAGATGCATTCGCAAAAGAGCTTGCTGACCTTGCTGATGTATATGTATGTGACGCTTTCGGTTCTGCGCATAGAGCACATGCTTCTGTAGCAGGTGTTACAAAGTTCATCACAGCTAAGGGTGGAGAGAATGTTGTCGGATACCTTATGCAGAAGGAAATTGACTTCCTTGGCAAGGCAGTAGAGAATCCGGTACGTCCTTTCGTAGCTATTCTTGGTGGAGCTAAAGTAGCTGACAAGCTCAATGTTATCGACAACCTCCTCGAGAAGGCTGATACACTTATCATCGGTGGTGGAATGGCATACACATTCCTTAAAGCACAGGGCTATGAGATTGGTATCTCAATGCTTGATGAGACAAAGATTGATTACTGTAAAGAGATGCTTGCAAAAGCAGAGAAACTTGGAAAGAAGATTCTTCTTCCTGTTGATGCAGTTACAATCAAGGATTTCCCAAATCCAATCGATGCTCCTGTAGAGACAGAGACATATGATTATGACAAGATGCCTGCAGACCGTGAGGGCTGTGATATCGGACCTAAGACACGTGAGCTTTTCGCTGACGCTGTTGCATCAGCTAAGACTGTTGTATGGAACGGACCAATGGGTGTATTTGAGAACCCAACACTTGCAGCAGGTACACTTGCAGTAGCAGAGGCACTTGCTAAATCAGATGCTATCACAATCATCGGTGGTGGAGATTCAGCTGCAGCAGTTAACCAGATGGGACTTGGCGACAAGATGAGCCACATCTCAACAGGTGGCGGTGCTTCCCTTGAGTTCCTTGAGGGCAAGGAGCTTCCTGGCGTAGCTTGTGCTGATGATAAATAGACCGAAAGCAGCTTAATGAAATCAAGCCGCAGGCAAAAATATTTGTATACAAATACAAGGAGATATAAAATGGCAAGAAAGAAAATTGTAGCCGGCAACTGGAAGATGAACATGACTCCAAGCCAGGCTGTTAAATTAGTAGAAGAGTTAAAACCACTCGTAGTTTCAGATGATGTTGAAGTTGTTTACTGTGTACCTGCAATCGACATCGTACCTGTTGTAGAAGCATTAAAGGGTACAAATGTTGCTGTTGGAGCAGAGAATATGTACTTCGAGGAGAAGGGTGCTTACACAGGAGAAATCTCAGCAGAGATGCTTCTTGATGCAGGTGTTAAGTATGTTATCATCGGACATTCAGAGAGAAGAGATTACTTCAAAGAGGATGACGCACTTCTCAACAAGAAGGTAAAGAAGGCTATCGAGGCTGGACTTACACCAATCCTTTGCTGTGGTGAGACACTTGAGCAGAGAGAGAGCGGTGTTACACTTGACTGGATCAGACTTCAGATTAAGTCAGATCTCGCAGGTGTTGCTGCATCAGATGTTGCTAACATGGTTATCGCTTACGAGCCAATCTGGGCAATCGGAACAGGAAAGACAGCTACTTCTGACCAGGCTCAGGAGGTCTGCGGTGCAATCCGTGAGTGCGTAGCTGAGATCTATGATCAGGCTACAGCAGATTCAGTTCGTATCCAGTACGGCGGATCTGTAAATGCAGGAAATGCAGCAGAGCTTTTTGCAAAGCCTGACATCGACGGTGGATTAGTTGGTGGCGCTTCACTCAAGGCTGATTTTGGAAAGATCGTAAACTACAAGTAATTATTAAATCATAATTTAATATTTGATTTGACAATCACAATAACTAAATGTCACTAAATTCACCAGCTTAGCTGCATTTAGTGGCATTTATTATGTAATGAAATTTTTTGCGGGCTTGCATATGTCACTGTAATAGAGCATTTTGCAAGCCTCATATGAAGAATAGAGGAAATATAAATGAGTAAGAAACCGGTAGTATTAATGGTACTTGATGGTTACGGCTTAAGTGACCACAAAGAGGGAAATGCCATAGCTATGGCAAATACCCCTGTTATGGATAAATTGATGGCAGAGTGTCCTTTTGTAAAGGGCGCAGCTTCAGGTCTTGCAGTTGGACTTCCTGACGGACAGATGGGAAACTCTGAGGTAGGACATATGAATATCGGCGCAGGCCGTATCATATATCAGGATCTTACAAGAATCACAAAGGCAATTGCTGATGGTGATTTCTTCAAGAACAAGGTATTACTTTCTGCAATCGAAAACTGTAAGAAGAATGACTCCGATCTGCATCTTTGGGGACTTCTTTCAGATGGTGGAGTTCACAGCCATATCGAGCATCTTTACGGACTTCTTGAGCTTTGCAAGAAAGAGAATTTTGACAGAGTATATGTACACGCATTCCTTGATGGTCGTGATACACCTCCTGCATCAGGCAAGGACTATATCGAGCAGCTTCTCGCCAAGATGAAGGAAATCGGTGTAGGAAAGATTGCATCTCTTTCAGGACGTTACTATGCAATGGACAGAGATAACAACTGGGATCGTGTGCAGAAGGCTTATGATTCACTCACTAAGGGTGAAGGCGTAAAAGCTACATGCCCTGTAAAGGCTATGGAGGAGTCATACGCAAATGACGTTACAGATGAGTTCGTGCTTCCTACAGTTATCACAAACGAGGATGGCACACCGGTATCTGTTGTAAAGGACAATGATTCTGTTATCTTCTTCAACTTCCGTCCGGACCGTGCTCGTGAGATGACAAGAGCATTTTGCGATGATAAGTTTACCGGCTTTGAGCGCCCATTCCTTAAGACAACATTTGTATGCTTCAAGGACTATGACGAGTCAATTCCTAACAAGCTTATCGCTTTTGAGAAGGAAGAAATCCAGAATACATTTGGTGAGTATCTTGCAGCAAATGGTAAGAAACAGCTTCGTCTCGCAGAGACAGAGAAGTATGCACACGTAACCTTTTTCTTTAATGGTGGAGTAGAGGAGCCGAATATCGATGAGGCACGTCTTCTTGTAAACAGTCCTAAGGACGTTGCAACATATGACTTAAAGCCTGAGATGAGTGCTCCTGAGGTTGGAATGGATCTTGTTGAGGCTATCAAGTCAGACAAGTATGATGTTATTATCATCAACTTTGCTAACCCTGACATGGTTGGACATACAGGTGTGATTCCGGCTGCTGTAAAGGCTGTTGAGAGAGTTGATTCACTCGTAGGTGATGCAGTGCAGGCAATCAAGGATGTGGATGGAGTATTATTCATCTGTGCTGACCACGGTAACGCAGAGAAGATGATTGATTATGAGACAGGAAAACCTCATACAGCTCATACAACCAATCCTGTTCCTTTCATTCTTGTAAACGCTGACCCTTCTTACAAGCTTCGTGAGGGCGGATGTCTTGCAGATATCGCTCCGACACTGCTTGAGATTATGGGACTTCCACAGCCAAAAGAGATGACAGGAAAGTCACTTATCGTTAAATAAAATCTGTATTATATAAGCTCCGGCGCAGACAAAGGGTTTGAACCGGAGCTTTTGTTTTGATATATTAAAGATATAATAACAAATATAAGAATCACTAATAAATGATATAAAATTATTTAAAAAAACTTATAATATACGTTGACTTTACAAATTGAGCTGGTATATAATTTAAAGGTAGCATTTGATTTGTAAAATAAATTACGCATAAGATGGAGGACAATCATGCAGGAATTTAAACCATTTAAAGAAGGAAAAGTAAGAGAAGTATATGATAACGGGGACAGCCTTATTATGGTCGCAACAGATCGTATTTCCGCTTTTGACCATATTTTAAAGAATAAGATTACAGACAAGGGAGCCATCCTCACACAGATGTCTAAGTTCTGGTTTGAATTCACAAAGGATGTCGTTCCTAACCATATGATTTCAGTAGACGCAAAGGATATGCCGGAGTTCTTCAGTCAGGACAGATTCAACGGAAACAGCATGCTCTGCAAGAAGCTTGAGATGCTTCCAATCGAGTGTATAGTTCGTGGATATATCACAGGAAGCGGCTGGGCAAGCTACCAGGAGAACGGTACAGTCTGCGGAATCAGACTTCCGGAGGGACTTGTTGAGTCTGATAAGCTCCCTGAGCCTATTTATACACCATCTACCAAGGCTGATCTTGGAGATCATGATGAGAATATCTCATTCGAAAAATCAGTAGAAGTATTAGAGAAGATTTATCCTGAGAAGGGCAGAGAGTACGCAGAGAAGATTCGCGATTATACAATTGCTCTCTACAAGAAATGTGCAGAGTATGCTCTTACAAAGGGCATCATCATCGCAGATACCAAGTTTGAGTTTGGCTTAAATGAGCAGGGTGAGGTAGTGCTTGCCGATGAGATGCTCACACCTGACAGCTCACGCTTCTGGCCACTTGATGGATATAAGCCTGGACAGGGACAGCCTTCATTTGACAAGCAGTATGTAAGAGACTGGCTCAAGGCAAATCCGGACAATGACCTTCTTTTACCTGATGAGGTTGTTGTGAAGACTGTAGAGAAATATAAAGAGGCATTTGAGCTTCTTACAGGAAGCAAATTCAGCCGCTAATATATTATTTATTCCGCGTTACTATTTCGCAATTATAAACGGAGATATTATGAACCAGGACAATAACATAAATCAGTATATAAATACTAGTATAGATACAAAAAGTCATACCGGTACAAAATTAGAAAGGTGTTCTGATATTGACGAGCATAACCATGTATTTGATGAGCTTCATGAGGAGTGTGGTGTGTTCGGCATGTATGATTTTGATGGAGGAAATGTCGCATCCACTATCTATTATGGTCTTTTTGCGCTTCAGCACAGAGGACAGGAAAGCTGTGGTATTGCAGTGAGTGATACACACGGACCAAAGGGTAAGGTGACCACACACAAGGGTATGGGCCTTGTAAATGAGGTATTTACTCCTGATATTTTAGAGCCTATGAAGGGTGATATCGGAGTGGGACATGTGCGCTATTCAACAGCAGGCTCATCAACACGTGAGAATGCACAGCCTCTCGTATTAAATTATGTCAAGGGCACACTTGCCATGGCACACAACGGAAACCTCATTAACGCAAAGGAGCTTCGCAAGGAGCTTGAGTATACAGGAGCAATTTTCCAGACCACAATCGACTCTGAGGTTATAGCTTATCATATCGCCAGAGAACGTCTTAACTCAAAAACAGCGGAGGAGGCGGTCAGACGTGCCTGTCAGAAGCTTAAGGGAGCCTATGCGCTTGTTGTCGAGAGCCCGAGAAAGCTTATTGCAGCCAGAGACCCATTTGGTTTTAAGCCTCTTTGCATTGGAAAGAGAGACAATGCATATATCGTTACATCTGAGACCTGTGCGCTTGATACAATCGGTGCAGAGTTTGTCAGGGATATAGAGCCGGGAGAGGTTATCACCATCACTCCTGAAAAGGGCATTGAGTCTGATATGACTATGGCACTTGCCCCTGAAAAACAGGCCAGATGCGTGTTTGAATACATTTATTTCGCAAGACCTGACAGCCATATTGACGGAGTAAGCGTATATGGCAGCCGTATCAAGGCTGGCAGATTCCTTGCAATGGATTCACCGGTTGAGGCTGATATCGTGACAGGAGTACCGGAATCAGGAAATGCCGCTGCTCTTGGTTATTCACTTGAGTCGGGCATTCCATATGGCACAGCATTTGTCAAGAACGGTTATGTCGGCAGGACATTTATCAAACCTAAGCAGTCAAGCCGTGAATCAAGTGTGCAGATAAAGCTCAATGTATTAAAGGAGGCTGTTAAAGGCAAGAGAGTTGTTATGATTGATGATTCAATTGTGCGAGGAACAACCTCAGACAGAATAGTGCGTATGTTAAGAGAGGCGGGTGCCATAGAGGTGCATGTTCGCATCAGTTCACCGCCATTCTTATGGCCTTGCTATTTCGGTACAGATATTCCTGCAAGAGAGCAGCTTATCGCTTACAACAGGACTATTGAGGATATCAGACAGATTATAGGTGCAGATTCTTTAGGCTACCTTGGAATTGACAGACTTCATGAGATGGTAGAGGGACTGCCAATCTGCATGGGCTGTTTCACAGGAAAATATCCGATGGAGCCACCGAAAGATGATATCAGAGGCGAGTATTTTGATAAAGAAATAGACCTCGAGAGAAAAATGCTTAATCGCTAATAAAGGAGAGAATATGAGTACAGACAGATACACAAGTCCTCTTTCTGAGCGCTATGCCAGCAAAGAGATGCAGTATATTTTTTCGCAGGATATGAAATTTACCACTTGGAGAAAGCTCTGGATTGCCCTTGCAGAGACTGAGATGGAGCTTGGGCTTTCACAGGATGGCAAGCCGGTTATCACACAGGAACAGATTGATGAATTAAAGGCACATGTGGATGATATCAATTATGACGTGGCAAAGGAGCGTGAGAAGCTTGTGCGTCACGATGTAATGAGCCATGTCTATGCATATGGACAGCAGTGCCCTAAGGCAGCAGGAATTATACATCTTGGAGCAACCTCATGCTATGTAGGTGACAATACAGATATTATCATCATGAATGAAGCATTAAAGCTTGTTCACAAAAAGCTTATAAGTGTTATTGCAGAGCTTGCAAACTTTGCTGATAAGTATAAGAATCAGCCAACTCTTGCATTTACACATTTCCAGCCGGCACAGCCGACAACAGTTGGAAAGCGTGCCACACTGTGGCTGAATGAGTTTATGCTGGATCTCGAGGATTTAGAGTATGTGCAGGGCACATTAAAGCTCCTTGGCTCAAAGGGCACTACAGGAACACAGGCCAGCTTTCTTGAACTCTTCAACGGAGACAATGAGACAATAGACAAGATAGATCCAATGATCGCAAAGAAGATGGGCTTTAAGGATTGTTATCCGGTGTCTGGCCAGACATATTCCCGTAAGGTAGATACAAGAGTAGTAAATGTGCTCGCAGGCATTGCTGCATCAGCTACAAAGATGTCAAACGATATCAGACTGCTCCAGCATCTTAAGGAAGTAGAGGAGCCGTTTGAGAAGAACCAGATTGGCTCATCAGCCATGGCATATAAGAGAAATCCTATGAGAAGTGAGAGAATAGCATCTCTTTCAAGATATGTTCTTGCAGATGTAATGAATCCTGCAATTACCTCGGCTACACAGTGGTTTGAGAGAACACTTGACGATTCAGCAAACAAGCGTCTTTCAATACCTGAGGGCTTCCTTGCAATAGACGGAATACTTGACCTCTGCCTCAATGTGGTGGATGGACTGGTAGTATATCCAAAGGTTATTGAAAAGCACTTTATGGCAGAGATACCATTCATGGCAACAGAGAACATCATGATGGATGCTGTAAAGAACGGCGGAAATCGTCAGGAGCTCCATGAGAAGATCAGACAGCTCTCAATGCAGGCAGGAAAGACAGTAAAGGAAGAGGGAAAAGAAAATAACCTCGTAGACTTAATCGCTGCAGATCCTGCATTCGGATTGACAAAAGCTGATATCGAAAAGAACCTTAAGCCTGAGCTTTATGTGGGACGTGCACCTCGTCAGGTAGATGTATATCTGCGTGATGTAGTTAATCCGGTGCTTGAAGCGCATAAGGATGAGAGTGGAGTAAAGGCAGAGATTAACGTATAATATCGAAAGTATAGATAACGGTAATTTGCTTGTGTTAACATATTTATCTAAATGAAAAGCCCCGGCATATAAATCTGTTTCAAGGTTTATATGCTGGGGTTTTATATATCTGTCAAGTATCATTTTCCTCGAAAGCTGTATATCTCATCCCATACCTTTTCGCATGTACTAAGCAAAAGGCATGATAATATCATAATGTATTTTCTTGTAAAATAAAATGGAAAAATGTATAATATTAAAAAATGGTTTAGATTATCAAAAGAAGAGAGTAAAAAGAAAGGATACTAGTGATGAAAAAATTTTTTAATGAATTCAAAAAGTTTATCAGCAGAGGGAATGTCATGGATATGGCAGTTGGAATTATCATAGGTGGTGCATTTACCAGCATAGTCACATCATTGGTCAATGACATTATAAACCCTATACTTGGAGTGTTTGGCGGCATGAATTTTGACCAGCTCTCGGTAAAGCTCTTTGGAGAAGCTACATTGTATTATGGAAAGTTTCTTACCGCAGTAGTCAATTTCCTTATCATGGCACTCATCGTATTCTGCATTGTAAAGGCTATGAATGCGGCAGGAGAGAGATTTGGACACAAAGAGGAAAAAGAGCCGGACACAAAGGAGTGCCCATACTGTAAGAGCAAGATAGCCATTGCGGCAACAAGATGCCCGAATTGTACATCAATGCTCAATACAGCAGATGAAAGCGAAAAATAGCGATACATTTATTGCGTGAAACTAATAAAATCCATTGCATAAAGTATGAAAATCTGTTACATACAGTATAAAACTCTTGACTGTGCAATAAAAACGTAGTATATTAGTTCTGTTATTTAGAATTGAAATTAGGAGGTCTTATCGTGGCAACTTTAAAAATTGTTTTATCGGTATTATTTATAATCGTCAGTTTAGTAATTACTATAGTTATTCTTTTCCAGGAGGGTAAGTCAGCAGGACTTGGCACTATTGCCGGAGTTGCTGATACATATTGGGGCAAGAACAAGGGACGTTCAAAGGAAGGACGTCTGGTTAAAGCAACAATTGTATGTGTTGTTCTTTTCTTTATTATATCAATTGTCTTAAATATGGGAATATGGTAAATATTTAGACTGTCGAGAAATCGGCAGTCTTTTTTATCGCATCAACATTCATAGGATGAAAATGTCAATGGAGGAAATTTTATTTAAAGCCTGTGCATTTGAAATCAGATGGGGCAACGAAAAGGAGAGATAATGAGTAATATAGATAAATATGAAACACGAAAAAAGATGGTCTATGACTTTATGTGTGATGACATGTATGTTCCGATGAAAATCAAGGAACTTTGCATAGTACTCGGAGTAAAAAAAGAGGACAGACCACAGCTTGAACAGATTCTTTTGGATTTGCAGGCAGAGGGAAGGATAACACTCTCAAAGCGTGGAAAATACTCAAAGTCGGAAATTAAAAAGACAGTCGGCGTATTCACAGCGCATCAAAGGGGATTTGGCTTTGTCACTGTGGAGGGAGAGCCTGATGATATTTTTATCCCTGCAGAGTATGTAAATGGTGCGATGCACATGGACACTGTTGAGATTACAATCTCACCTGTCACAACAGGACGCCGCAAGGAGGGAAAGGTTGTTTCCGTCATAGAGCGAGGCATGAAGCAGGTAGTCTGCACCTATGAGGCAAGTGATAATTTTGGTTTTGCAGTGCCTGACAATACCAGATTTGGCACAGATATTTTCATACCAAAGGAACGCTCAAAGGGTGCTATGTCGGGCCATAAGGTAGTGGTTGAAATCACAAGCTATGGTAAAAAGGGCAAAAAGCCGGAGGGCAAGGTTGTTGAAATAATCGGACATATAGATGACCCGGGTACAGATATTCTTTCTATAGTAAAGGCTTATGATCTGCCGGTGGATTTTTCGGAGAAAATCATGCATCAGGTGCAGAATGTGGCAAAGGATGTGACACCTGCGGATATGGCCGGCAGGATGGATTTGCGCGACTGGATGATGGTCACGATAGACGGAGAGGATGCAAAGGATCTTGATGATGCCGTGTCTTTATACATGGATGGCGACAATTATGTACTTGGAGTACACATAGCAGATGTGTCGAATTATGTGCAGGAGCACAGTGCTCTTGATGTGGAGGCACTTAAGAGAGGAACATCGGTTTATCTTGTAGACAGAGTAATTCCAATGCTTCCAAGAGAGCTTTCAAATGGCATATGCTCCTTGAATGAGGGATGTGACAGGCTGGCTCTTTCATGCATTATGACAATAAATAAAAAGGGTGAAGTTATCGATCATAAGATTGCAGAGACAGTCATAAAGACAAACCGCAGGATGACATACACAAATGTAAAAAAGATTCTTGCAGATAAGGATGCCGCTGTGATTGAAGAATATAAGGAGCTTGTGCCTATGTTTGAAAAAATGGCAGAGCTTGCAGCAATTCTACGCAAAAAGAGAATGAAACGAGGTTCTATAGACTTTGATTTTCCGGAGACTAAAGTCGTGCTCGATGAAGATGGTCATCCGATAGATATAAAGCCGTATGACAGAAATGTGGCAACAAAGCTCATTGAGGATTTTATGCTTATAGCAAATGAAACTGTGGCTGAGGATTATTTCTGGCAGGAAATACCTTTTGTATATAGAACACATGACAAGCCGGACTCAGAAAAAATCGCAAAGCTTTCCACATTTATCAATAATTTTGGCTATACGCTTCATATTGGAGCTGATGAGGTACACCCAAAGGAGCTTCAGAAGCTTTTGATGAAGGTGGATGGCACAGATGAAGAATCCCTGATAAGCAGACTGACACTGCGCTCTATGAAACAGGCACGATATACAACAGCATGTACAGGGCATTTTGGACTGGCGGCAAATTATTATTGTCACTTTACATCACCAATCCGCAGATATCCTGATTTGCAGATACACCGTATTATCAAGGAAAATATCCGCGGCAGGATGAATGATAACCGCAGAGAGCACTATGAGTCTATACTCGATGCTGTTGCAAAGCAGGCAAGTGAGACCGAACGACGTGCAGAAGAGGCAGAACGTGAAACAGTCAAGCTTAAAAAATGTGAATACATGTCAAATCATATTGGTGAATGCTTTGAAGGAGTTATATCAGGTGTCACGGAGTGGGGCTTTTTCGTGGAGCTTCCAAATACAGTTGAGGGACTTGTGCGCGTGACAGACCTGACAGATGATTTCTATGAGTTTTACGAGGATACCTATGAGCTAGTCGGTTCAGCCACCAATAAGAGATACAAGCTTGGACAAAAAATCAAGGTTGTTGTGGACAGTACTGACAAAATTATGCGTACAATTGATTTTAAACTGGCGGAATAATATGATAATAATGACGAAATTTTTTATGATTTAACAATACTTATTTGATTAGCTGTTATTTGTCGGTCGTTGTGCGAAAGATTTATTGAAAAAGATGTCATAATATATTATATAGTGTAAATAAACAGAAATGTGAACCAGCGGTTTACAATAATTTGCGTTTTAGATATTGGCAATTGTAAAAAAATGTGTTAGTATTGTAAAGCAGTTTGAGGAAAGGAGATACCGACATGGCTAAGGAACCAAAGAAATTAATAGCCAACAACAAAAAGGTCTATCACGATTACTTTTTGCTTGAGAAATACGAAGCCGGTATTTCACTTGCAGGAACTGAGGTGAAGTCACTTCGAATGGGAAAGGGCAGCATAAAGGAGTCGTTTATCCGTATTGAGAACGGTGAGATTATCCTGTATGGCATGCATATCACACCATATGAGAAGGGAAATATCTTCAACAAGGATCCACTCAGACCTAAAAAGCTTTTGCTCCACAAGAAGGAAATCGAGAAGCTTTCATCAAAGATGAAGGAAAAGGGTTTCACAATTGTGCCGGTGGAGGTATACTTTAAGGGGAGTCTGGTCAAGGTAGAGATAGCACTTGCAAAAGGCAAGAAGCTTTATGATAAGAGAGCAGACATAGCCAAGAAGGATCAAAAGCGAGAGGCGCAGAGAGATTTCAAAATCAGAAATCTTGGTTAGCAAAAAATGAATATGGGCTAGTAAAGGTTTCGACGGGGCCCACAAGGTCCGGTGGACCTTGGCTTTGGGCGGACCGAAGCGGAGCGGAGACGAGTCCCCTTACAAGATATGTGCATGGATGTGTCCACGTCATGCGTATCTTGCAAGGCTCGAATGAAGAGATAAAAAGCACATTTTATGTGCCAAAAATGAACATCAAAAAAGCAACAAAAGAAGATCTATCGCGTATTGCAGAAATCTTTGTTTTCAATAATCGAATCAACTATTTCCCGATATTTAAGCAGGAGGATTTTTCATTTGGAGAATTGCAGGTAGTATCACTGATAGAAAATTATTTTGGAAAAACAGAGATCATGGACACGCTATTTGTAGCAGAAGACAACGGGATCATCAAAGGCTTTATGGAGATTCGGGGAACGGAAATAGGTAAATTATATGTTGAGCCATGCTTTCAAAGTGGCGGTGTAGGAGATGTGTTGATAAAATATGCCATTCAAAATCTGCATGTGGATTTTTTATGGGCATTAGAAAAAAATACAAGAGCCCGTGCATTTTATAATTGTCATGGATTTATCGAAACCGGAGAAAAATATAAACCATATAAATATGTATGAAAGGCGAAGATGTTTGTTATTTTGGTATATGATGTAAAGGCTAAGCGTAACAATAAAATACTTAAGACATGCAGAAAGTATCTGCGTCATGTGCAAAAATCGGTATTTGAAGGGAATCTGACAGAAGCTAAGTTGAAAAGATTAAAAAATGAACTGAAAAAACTGTACATAAAGCAGTACGGACTTATTGTACTGCTGATAGTCTTTATAGTAAAACTGCTCACAAGTGCGGATTTATACAAGGCAAGCTACAGCGATATGTCGTACGAACAGCAGAAATATTATCTCGAATATATGCAGGAGTACGGCGGACAGCTTACCGATGAAAAGGAAACCGCTATACTCTCGCTATACAGCGAGGCAGAAGCCGCAAAGCAGCTGCAAAGCGATATACTTGAAAAAAACAGAGCGGGCGAATATTCCACTCCCGAAGAATTTACAAACGCGATGCGGGAGATACCCGACATAATCGAAAAGTATGACGCTATAAAGCTGCTTTATTCAAACTACGAAAGAGTAAGCGCAGACCGTGAAAATCTGCTTATGCTCCCGTCCGGCTCAAACGCCATGACAAGCGGAATAGAGTATCTGTTTATTATGGCAATATGCTATATCTCTGCGGCTATGTGCTATTACGAAAGAAAGATGAAGCCGCTTATCGTTACCGCCGCAAACGGCAGACGCTCAGGCGGGTACAGGCTTATATCCTTGTTTTCGCTCATTTTTACCGGCTGGCTCGGACTGTTTATTATAGAGCTTACCTCATTATTTGCCGTTATCGGAGCGGAAAACCTCGGCTGTGGCGTACAGTCACTTGAAGCCTTTGAGAACACCCCGTTTGGCAGTCTGTCTATAATCGCAATGTTTATAGTTATTCACCTGACAAAGCTGCTCGGCTACCTGCTTATTTCGGCTGTATGCGTACTGCTTTGTACGCTGACAAAAAATCTGCCGCTGTCGCTGTTTGTGCCTATGGCGGTCACTTGCGTGTGGGTTTATCTTTTCGGCCAGAATAATGCCGTGTATTATTCGCCGTTTTCACTTGTGCTCGGCTCGCCGTATTACACGGGAGATTGTTATGTAACCGAGGGCAGACTTGAAATTCTGCTGTATTCATGCGTTCCTGCCGAACTTCTGGTTATGCTGATAACGATAGCTGTTATTGTGATAGCGGTTACTGCGGCAGTATATATCGGCAGTATAAAGCGCTGTCGTCCGGGAAAAAAGGCAGTGATTTCGGCAGTTGCCGCTTCGCTGATACTGCTGTTGTCAGGCTGTTCTCAGAGCACCGCCGATAACACGGCGGCGGACGGAAGATACGGTTTTGCTTATGACGGTGAAGGATATTACGTACTTAGTACCGAGACCGACGATGAATACAATATAATTTCTCAAAGGATAATCAGATATGACGATAAGCTGAATCTTTCAGAGGACGATATACTGCGAAATATAACCTGTGACGGCAGGGTTGATTATATGCTTGCAAGCGACGGGTATATACAATGGCATTGTACACCAAAGACGGTGAACAGGAAAAAGTACTGACAAGCGGCGAATGGTACGCACAGAATATTTTATCTACCGGAGACAGACTCGCTGTCCTTGAACGTGATATGAATAGTCACGAAAAGCTTGAAATAATTGATTTAAGTGGTAATGTCATCTGCTCGGCGGCACCCGTAAAGGATTATAACGCAATACGCATTGAAAGAGCCGGAAAGCTGATTTATATGCCGCCAAACCTCGGGTATTCGCCTCTGCCTGACGAAGCCCCAAACGACTGTGTAATAGTATATGATACCGAAAGCAGAGAATTATCGGAGTTCAGACCTGAAACGGCGCAGGAGGCAGGAACGCTCAGATTTACACCTGACGGCAAAACCGCGGTGTGCATAACTGAGACAGATATTACAAACGAGGATAAAACAGATCTTATCGGGGTAATAGATAAGCTTTATATGTACGATACGGAAAGCGGCACCAAAATAAAGGAAATCGAGATTGATACAAAATCTCCGCTTTATATGCACAGAGTCTATGAGGATAAAGTGATGTTCTATGAGCTGTTAATAGATGAAGCAACCGATGAAACAAGGCAGAATGTGCAATGTTTTTATATGATAGATTTATAATTAGTGCTGTAGCG
>OMAG01000396.1_pt1 | contig 18269 bp, 21 predicted proteins | sample 1673781 | NCBI WGS metagenome assembly OMAG01 (sample SAMEA103958127, study PRJEB25191) | human gut metagenome | biome: human-associated habitat [ENVO:00009003]; feature: intestine environment [ENVO:2100002]; material: feces | place: Germany | collected 2013/2015 | reverse complement strand
CTGACGAAAAATCCATTCGCCAGCCGACCACCTCATTTGCGCGGTGTTACCCTAATGGTGTTGTTCTATTGTAAGGAGTTTTGCAACAGCTATGAAATCGGATCTTGTGAAGAAACTGCTGCGGGCACTGGTGACGGCGCTGGGCATCGGGCTGGGGTCGGTGCTGGCGTTCGTCATCGTGCAGCTGAACGCGATGGCGGGCAACCCCGCAATGAGCGTCGGCGCGCTGCTGGCGCTGTATGCGGCGTTCGCGCTGCTGCTGGGGCTGGGCGGATACCTGATTGCGCCGCGCACGATTGACAGCATTACCCGCCTCATCGCGCTGGTCGAACGCTGCATGGACAAAATGACGTTCGAGCAGCAGGCTGGCAGCATCAGCGGGCTTGTCGGCGGTTTCGTTATCGCCGCGCTGCTGTCACAGTTGGTGATGCTCATGGGCGCGAGCATGTTCACCGTGGCGATGTGCGCGATTCTGTTCGTGGTATTCGGCGTTTTGGGTGTGTCGCTGGGGATTCGCCGCGCGGCGGATTTCAAGCGGATGTTCCAGCGCTTCAGCCCCAAAGGGAACAAGCAGGTCGCTTTGTCGCACAGGAAAATCAAGACGGCGAAACCGAAACTGCTGGACGAAACCGTGCTGATTGACGGGCGCATTGTTGCCGTCTGCCGCGCGGGATTTCTGGAGGGGACGCTGCTGATTTCGCGCTCGGTGGAGAAGGAATTGCAGCGCCTGAGCGCATCGGAGGAGGAGACGTGCCGAATCCGCGGCGAAAAGGGACGAGAAACGCTTTCGCAGCTCGAAGCATTGGGGCGCGTCAAGCGCGTAGACAGCGCGGCGGGCGGCGAACTCGCGCAGGTGCTGCTGGCGGACGCGAAGAAGCACCATATGGTGATTGTGACATGCGACGCGGCAATGAGCAGGACGGCGGAAAAGGCGGGTGTGGCGGCGCTGAACCTGAATGACCTTGCCTGCGCGCTTCGCCCTACGGTGCAAATGGGCGACTTGCTGGATGTGCGCATCGTCAAGGCAGGGCGTGAAGCCACGCAGGGCGTAGGGTATACGCCGGATGGGACGATGGTCGTTGTTGAAGGCGGGCGCGATGCGGTGGGGCAGGTGCTGCATGTGCAGGTGAGCAGCGTCCTGCAAACCAATGCCGGACGGATGATCTTTGCGAAGAAAGTCTAACGTTCCCCAATCAACACGCGGGCGTTGTATGAGCGTGTCACCAACTCAATCGCGCGAAAGGGTCAAGTGGCAGCGCTCCTTGGGTTCCCCAAATAAACACGCGGAAGTTGTATGAAGAAGTCACCAATTCAATCGCGCGAAAGGGTCAAGGGAGGAACTCCCTTGTGGGGTCAAGGGGCAACGTCCACTTGGGTCTCCCCCAATCAACACGCGAAAACAGCATGAAAGTGTCACCAACTCAATCGCGCGAAAGGGTGCAGGGACAAAGTCCCTGCCGGAGTCCAGAGGCAGCGCCTCTGGGGAGGTCTTTTGATATGGAAAGTAAGCTGATTTTGGCGTTTCATGTGGCACCGCAGAAACTGGGAAAAATCCGGTTCTGCGCGATGAAAATGGGGATGCGCGTGATGGACGTGCCGCTGGCGGATTGCGGGCAGACGCTGGGGGCACTGTGCGGAAAGGCGGAGCGTCAAGCGGATGCAGCCGCGCCGGAGGATGCCATCGGTGGCGAAATGCTCTACTTCGCGTTTTCGGAACTGCCGCTGGTGGAACGCTTCCTGACGACGATGAAGCAAATGCGCGTTCCCCCGGTGCGGCTCAAGGGCGTTATGACCGAAACGAACCTCGCATGGACGCCCGCCCAGCTGTATCAGGAACTGACACGCGAGCATCAGGCGATGGCGGGGCACGGCGCGCCCATCCACGCGGCAAAGCAGGAGGAATAAATGAATGTTGATTCAGGTGGCACCAGGGCAATCCCTGCAAACGGTGATTGATGCGCTTCCGGCGGACGATCAGCCCGTGACGATTCATCTTGCACCCGGCGTGTACGAGGAAAAAATCGCGCTTCGTCGCCCGCGCACCTGCATTGAGGGCGAAAGCGCCGAAACGACCCGCATCACTTGGCACGACGGCGCAGCGGAAATCCTCCCTGACGGCAAAAAACGCGGCACGTTCCGCACGGCAACGCTGCTCATCAATGCCCGCGACTGTGCACTCCGCAACGTGACGGTGGAGAACAGCGCATATCCGCGCGAGCAGGTCGGTCAGGCGCTTGCCCTCTATGTGGACGGCGACGGCTTCCATTGCGAGGACTGCACGCTCAAATCCTGCCAAGATACGCTGTTCACCGCGCCCTTGCCGCCCCGCGAAATCCAGAAGGACGGCTTCATCGGCCCGACGCAGTTCCTGCCGCGCATCCCGCAGAGGCAGGTCTACCGCCATTGCCGCATTGAGGGCGATATCGACTTCATCTTCGGCGGCGCGGCGGCGTGGTTCGAGGACTGCGACATCGTGAGCATCGACGGCCTGCGCGACCACGGCGATAAAAAAGAACCCGCACTCGGCTTCTGCACGGCAGCATCCACCCCGGAAGGGCAGGAATTCGGCTATGTGTTCATGAAATGCCGCTTTCAGGGCGAGGGCATCCCGGACGGCGCAATTTACCTCGGCAGACCGTGGCGCGAGTTCGCGAAAACCGTCCTGCTGCATTGCGAACTGGGCGCGCATATCCGTCCGGAGGGGTGGCACGACTGGAACAAGCCCTGCTTCCCCGCGACGGGCTACTACGCGGAGTTCGCATCCACCGGCGCGGGCAGCCAAGGTCAGCGCGCGGCGTATGTGCATCGGCTGACGGCGGAGGAAGCGGAAAAGTACACGTTCGAGCGGTTCTGGGGGTCTATTTCGCCGGAAGGGTGACATTGACAGTATCATACGAAAAACGCCGCAGACGCGCTGCTTTCAGCCCGTGTCTGCGGCGAATTTTATTTATCCGGATATTTGATGAGGTCGTAGAGTGTGCCGAGTTCGCCCGCGTCGCGTGTGCCAGCCAGTTCCATCCCCAAATGCACATACTTGTCGCATTTCGACTTTGCGTCCGTTTCCAGAATAACCGGCACTTGCAGGCGGTTGCCGTCAGCGAACGCCATCTCCAGCACCTTCCGCATGTACCCCTGCCCTTGATACTTCTCCGTCACGCACACCAGCCCGACGTAGATGTGCGGCTTTTTCTCCTTGTCGTAGCGATCGTTCAGGCTTGCCCCGGCGCGCTTCATCAGCCGCGCAAACCGGCACAGTTCCCGGAAGGTCATCGCCTGAAACACGCCTTTGAGCAGTGGGAGAAACGCCGTCAGCTTCACCCTTTCGCCCGGCAGACGATAGGCAATGAACGCTTCGCCGCGCTCACTGGTGGTGTAGAGCAGTCCGGCGGCGAGCATCGCACGGACAAAACCGCAAATATACAGTGCTGTTTTGTCAGGAGAAGAACATGCCGCCCCCATTCCGGTTTCCCTGCCATAATCGTAGTAGCCAAAGGCATGACCGATGGCTTGAATGGATGCTTCATCGAGGGTTGTTAGACGCATGTCAGTTTTCTCCTTGTATATTGTTTTCAAATTCATCCGTGCCGTCTGAAAACAGAATCAGTGCGGCATCAGCATGACCAGCCCCGCAATGATGAACGCACCGACGAGCCAAATCACCGTCAGCGTCAGGCGCTTTTTGAGCATCTGCCCCCACGTCTGCGTATACGGTACGTCTTCCATCTTCGGAATCGCCCAGAACTTGCTGTGACCGACCCAGAGCATGTCAATCACCAGCCCGTCAAACCAGTTCATGACCTCCAGAAACAGCACGCCCTGCCCGTACGCCGTCCAGAAGTCCGTGACGCGATTCCACACGCCAATCATCAGCACCGGCGCAACAAGCAGCAGCACATACAGCGCAATCATGCAATTCCGGCGCTTCTTCTGCACCGTTGCGCGGTCAATCAACCCCCGCGAAATCGCGCACTCCTGAAATGCCTTCGGGTAGAAGTACAGCCCATTGATGGCGTTATTCCCGACCGCGACTTTCACAATCAGCCACAGCAGAAAGCAGTACAGCGCCAGTTGAATCACAATTGTCATGATGATTTTCTCCTTGTGCCCACAGATGCGCCCATGCGAATCAGCGCCACCGCGCAGGGAATCCGCCCTTCGCACATCGTATATTGTACATCCGTATAGCCCGCGTCGGCGAAGAACTGCCGGTACGTTTCCAGCGTAAATTCGCGCTTGAAATCCGCGCCCGCCTTGCCGATGACGCCGGAAACGCGGTTTGTTTTGCCCTTGCCCGTTCGATTCATGTAGGTGGGGATGATAAGTTTTCCACCCGGCTTGCACACGCGGTCAAGCTCCCGCAGCGCCTGATGCGGATTATCCAGCAGGTGAATCACGTTCGCGGCGACGACGGCATCAAAGCGCGCATCAGGGTAGGGGAGATGCAGGATATCCGCCTGTTCAAACCGCACATGCGGATAATGCCCGTACTTCTTCCGGGTGCGCGCAAGCATCTTTGCGGAGAAGTCCGTTGCCGTCAGGGATTTGCAGCGCTTTGCAATCACACCGCTGAGCAGCCCTGTGCCGCACGCGCATTCCAGTACGTCGTCCGTCGGCGAAATCAGCCCCGCAACCACCTTGCACAGTTTGCGATTCGCTTTGCGGTTGATGCCATCCGCGAAAATGTCGTAGACCCATGCGATGTTGTCCCAGAACATGGTGCTCCTCCTATGCCTTGATAAACGGCAGCTCAGGCAGTTTGCCCGCGTCCATGATGCTTATCAGCATGTCCGCAAAGCCTTTCGGGTCGCGAATCTGGTATTGTATGTGGTTGAAGTCCGCAAAAATCGGGAAATTCGCCGCCGGATACGCCTGCATGACCGCCGGACGGTACTTCATGTGCTCCTCGATGCTGCCGAACTCGAAGAAAGCGCGCTTCTGCCAATCCTCCGGCATCGGCGGAAACGGCTTGTCCTCCAAGCTGTCCGCTATTTGACGGCGCAGATTGCCATAGCGCAGATTTTTCCCTGCCGCGATGAAGTACGGCTTGATGCCATCATCGTCACACCACATGATTTTCTTCAGCGTCCCGCCCCTTGACCAGTATAGGCTCTTGATGGCGAGATACAGGAACGGCGTCAAGATGTGCCGCGTCGCGCACCCAATCTGCGCGAATTGCCCGCCGTCGAAGAAAACGTGTCCGACGGAGCGTTTCGTCTGCTTCAGGAACGCCATCGCGAGGTCAGCGCCGATGGATGACGCGACGACAAGCACCAATTCGCTGATGCCCTGCGCCGTTAGGAAATCTTCTACCTGCCGCACCTCGTCCGCTTTGCCGCGGTACGTCTGCCCTGCGCAGTAGACGGTCGAAGTCGGCAGAATGCAGAAGCAGCGGGACTGCAGGTGCTTTGCTACCGGTTCACTGCTTGCGCCTGTCACGCCCATCGCGTGGAAAAACAGCACGGCGGGCTTGCACTTTTCACCATATGTTTGAAACAGCATACAAATCGCCTCGATACGCCATAATCAATGCACGAAAATCATCATGATACCCACAGCGCCGTGCAGACGATTCCGACCGCGCAAATCGCATGAGCAGAATGCCCAGATCAACGCCTTTCAGAAGCGCCTGCCCAATCATTTCAGGTACTTTCCGCATTCCTTCTCCAACGCGCGCCAGACGGGATAATCCGCGCCGTTTGCATCAAAAAATTGCTTCAAGTCCCGGTTGAGCGCACTCATTTCATCCGTGGCGCTCATCGCGTGGTCGGATGCGCAGACTTTGCCGAGGCTCGTCGCCGCCATCAACTTGAAGAAGCGCAGGCACGCCTTGCGGTACTTGTCGCTCTCGAACGCCTTGTCGGCATCCGGCAGAATCTCGTGCCCGGCGTCGCGGATGGCGCGGTACGCTTCGATGTTTGCGTCCACCATCTTGCGCAGGTACGCCGTATTCCCCTTGAGCTTCTTCAAGTTGCCGTCTGTTTTGTAGCACGCAAACGCCGCCGGGGTGACGAACGCGGCATGACAGAGCAGATAATCGCCCATGTTCGGCTGATAGACGACCTTGTACCTCGTTCCGGCGAAAATCTCGTCAATCAGCGCCTTGTTGGACGGCGATGTGCGCAGCTGACCAATCGTGATTTTCTTCAGGTCAATCGACACGACGCGGCTGCTTTCCCGATGCCCGGCGGACAGGGAAAACGCGAACATGACGTTTTTCTCCGGCAGCTGTGCCACCAGCGCATCCGTGCGCAGGTTATTGCCGACGAACACGATGTTCTCCGCCCTGCTCTTCCGCAAAGGTTCAAGGAGGTTTTCCAGCTGGGTGTAGCGCACGACGACGAAAATCACGTCATATGCCGCGTCGGGCGAAAGCTCCGTCACTACCGGGATGTGCGTCACCGACGGAAACGGCAGCAGCTGATTCTTGATGCGCAGCCCGTTCTGCTTGATTTCCTCCGCCCATTTGCCGCGCGCCAGCAGGGTCACGTCTTTCCCCGCGCGGCAGAGATTGCGTGCCAGATTACAGCCGAGAACACCCGCACCGAAAACGAGGATTTTCATGGTTGCTTTGTCCTTTCCATTATTTTCGTGCCGTCACGCACAGCCAGCCTTTGCCGTTCTTGTGCGTCTCCACTTGGCGGAAACCCACCTGTTCCAGCATGGTTTTGAGCTGTGTGTCCTTGTAAATCGTCATGCCGGGAATCTTCTCCGTCCACTTCTCGTCCTGCGCATGATCGCCATCGGACTCGTTGCAGAGGAAGAACGTCCCACCGGGCTTCAGCACGCGCCCAACTTCACGGAAGCACGCGGGCAAGTCGCCCCAGAAATACACCGTCTCGAATGCTGTTGCCACGTCAAACTGCGCGTCATCAAACGGCAATGCCTGCACGCTTGCCTGCAGCACTTCGCAGCGGCCAGCGCTTACGGCGGTTTGGTTGAGCTTTCGCGACTTCTCTACGCTGACGGGAGAATAGTCGATACCGCACACTTTTCCCGTCGGGCACTTTTTCAGCATCAGACGCAGATTCGCGCCGCCGCCGCACCCACAGTCCAGCACATCCGCATTCTCCGCCAGCGGCAGGAAGCGAAGCCCCCAGTCCGCAAGCGCCCGATGTTCATCATGGCGACCATGAGGCGGCCGCCGAAGCCTGTCGGCTTGCGGGTGTTCTCGAAAAACGCCATATGGATTCCTCCTTATTTCACCAGCGACACAATCAGCACTATGTCAGCGCACGCCCAGATTGCGCCGAGCGTCAGCAGCGCCGTAAAGCTGACGGCTGCCAGCGCGACAATCGACCAGACCATGATTGCATCCCCCTTACTTTTGCAGCACGACGATGCGGTTTGAGATATTGCGCACCAGAGGAATCTTGCCCAGCACCTTGTAAATCGGCAGGAACTCCGCCATGCCTTCGGTCAGGCTGTGCTCTTCCACCAGCTGGAAGCCCGGCAGCAGCGCCGCCAGTGCCTGCCCATCGCGAACGCCCCATGTGAACTTCGCGTGGCTGCCCTCAATTGATTTTTCCTTGAAGTTGCGCACGACCAGCGGGTTCATCACTTCCACCAGCACGGTGACGCGCGGAAAGCGCCGAGCGATTACGTCGAAAATGCGCTGCACGTCCGCTTCGCTCAGGTACATCGTCAGACCCTCGATGATGACCAGCGCGTCGCCTGATTCGCGAATCATACCGCCCCAGTCGTCCATCGCGGACATGGCGATTTGCGAGATTTTTCCGTTTTCCGGCAGCAGCTTTTCACGCACGGCGATGGTTTCCGGCAAATCGAGGTTATACCAGTGCTGATAGCCCTGCATCCGATAGCAGCGCGTATCCAGCCCGCAGGCGATATTGACCGCCACCGCGCCCGGATGTGCCGACAGATAGGTCTTTACGAGCTTATCCAGCACGATGGTGCGGGCAATGACGCCGCTGGACATGGCACTGTCCTTATCCGCCAAGGAGAAATCGTAGTCGAGCCGGCGGATGATTTCGACGGCTTTCTCGTCGCGAACTGCCCCGCGGTTTTGGGTTTCCCTCGCGCGGGCGTAGACGGTTTGCAGCATGGTTTCCGGAACCCCGGAAAGGGTGACTTTGCTGCTGGTTTCACGCATTCTTCCTGCATCTCCTGTCCCTATCAATCCGCCTTGCGGCAGATAAACCACGCAATGCTCTTCAAGCTGCCGACGTCCACCTGCGCGTACATGCCCTGCAAGCGCTTCCGCAGGCTGTCCACCGTCTCGTAGGGCGGCGTGAAGAACTTTGTCGGCTCGTAAACGTGGCGAATCATCCAGTCCGTGCGCTTGTGTTCGCCTGATACATAGAAGCAGCCGCAGAATGTTCCGCCGGGTTTCAGCACGCGGAATGTCTCGCGATACGCCGCTTCCTTATCCGGGAACGCATGGAAGCCGTTGAGCGACAGCACCAGGTCAAATTGCCCGTCTGCAAACGGCAGCGCGCCGACATCCCCCTGCTGGAACTTTACGTTCGTCAGGTTCAGCTTTTCCGCCTTTTCCTTTGCCTGACCCATCATGTCCGGCGAATAGTCCAGACACGTCACGTCTGCTTTCGGCAGCGTCTGGTAGACCGGCATGGTCAGGATGCCCGTGCCGACGGGAACTTCCAGCATCGTGCCCGCGAAATCCTCCGGGATGCCGGACAGCGCCTTGGACAGGTAGTCCTCGCACTCCTGCCGATTCATTGCCCACACCATGCGGCAGACCGCCTTGCCGGAGAAGGTCGAACAGGTAATCATGCCGTCGTAAAAATTGTTCGATCCGGTCAGATGATACGCCCCGCGAATGGCGTTTTTCCGCTGCTCACTTTCCATATGCTGCACTCCTCTAATTTTCGTTAGTTTTCGCTAACATCAGGTGCTGAAAAAACTGCCTTTCGGCAGCAGCAGGGGGGGATTCCTCCACGTCGGTTTGTTATGACAAACTAATTCTATCACGTTTTGGGGCATAAATCAATCCGGTCTTTTCCCGAAACAGAGAAAATACGAAAAAGGGATGCCCACTTTTGCAGCGGGTATCCCTTTCGCGATTGCATCCATACAGCGGCTTGCCATTCGGACTATCCTATTTGGGGATTCATTTATGCGGCACGTTTTCGTCTGGGAATCGTATTATTTCAGGAAGAAGCGAATCAGCGTTTCTTTCTTCTTGCTGTACGGCGTGTAGCGCATCGGCAAATCCAGCCACAGCGCCTTTTTGACGATGCTCTTGTCATGCGTGAAGCAGCGGAAGCTGTCGCGCCCGTGGTAGCCGCCCATGCCGCTGTGTCCAACGCCGCCGAAGGGCATCCGGCTCGTCGCCAAGTGGATGATGGTGTCGTTGATGCACCCGCCGCCGAAAGGCAGTGTGTCCAGCACGCGGCGCTGCACGGCACGGTCTTTCGTGAACAGGTAACACGCCAGCGGATGCGGCCGTGCGGCGGCGAAGGCAATCGCTTCGTCGATGCCGCTGACGGGCAGAATCGGCAGAATCGGGCCGAAAATTTCCTCCTGCATGACCGGGCTGTCCGGCGAAACATTGCGGAGGATGGTCGGCGCAATGCGCAGGGCGGCGGGGTCGATACTGCCGCCGTAGACGATTTGACCCGATGCCATCAGCCCGGTCAGGCGGTCGAAGTGCTTCTGGTTGACGATGTGGACGTACTCTGCGCTGTGCAGCGGGTCAGGGCAGAGCTGATCGAACTGCTTTTGCAGCGCCGCAACGAAAGCGTCCTCGACTTCGCGCGCCACCAGCACATAATCCGGCGCGACGCAAGTCTGCCCGGCGTTGAGCAGCTTGCCGAACGCAATCCGCCGCGCGGCGAGCGTCAGGTCAGCATCCTTCGCGACAATCACCGGACTTTTGCCGCCCAGTTCCAGCGTTACGGGGGTCAAATGCTCCGCCGCGCGGCGAAGCACCTCCTGCCCGACGTGACTGCTTCCGGTGAAGAAAATCTTGTCGAACGGCTGGTCAAGCAGCGCTTGATTTTCTGTGCGCCCACCCTCGACAACGGCAACTTCCTCCAGTGGGAAGCATTCGGCGCAGATTTGCCGGATGATGGCGGAAGTCGCGGGCGCATCCTTCGATGGCTTCAGGATGCAGCAGTTGCCGCCCGCCAGCGCGCCAAGCAGCGGTTCGATGGTCAGCAGGAATGGGTAATTCCACGGGGACATGATGAGTACGACGCCCATTGGGTCGTGGCGGATGAAGCTGCGCGCCGGGAACTGTGCCAGCGGCGTGAGAACGTGCGTATCGCGGCAGTAGCGGCGTGTCCGGCGGAGAAGGTAGCCCAACTCCGACAGCACCATGCCGATTTCACACATGTACGTTTCTGTCCTGCACTTGCCGAGGTCGCCTTGCAGGGCAGCTTCAATATCCTGCTCGTGCGCCTGAATTGCGCGGCGCAGGCGGCGAAGCTGGTCAAGCCGATGCGGCACGGGGCACGTTATGCCGGACGCAAAGCAGGCTTTCTGCGCGGCGAATAGCGCGGCAATATCCGCGTGGGGCGCATCGGGCGTCATGATGGCGCGGAGGATGTCCTCCAAGGCGAAGCGGTTCAGCAGCGTGTCCTGCGCGGCAATCCGTGCGACGGCGGGAATATCCCGATGATACAGCGCCGGGAGGGTCAAGACATACCCCGCATGGAACACGAGGTCGCGCACCCATGCCGCCAGCGCCGCTGCACCGTCCGCATCTGCGGCGCACAGCCCCGCGCCGATTGCCATGTCGGACAGCGCCTTTCGCCGCGAACCTTCAGACTGCGCAATCATCGGCGCAAGCAGCAGCGGGAGCGTCTCGTCCGGCGAAAACTGCTTCACTGTCGACAGGGCATTCAGCAGCGCGAGCAGCACCGCATCATGCGACACGGCGAAGGCTTCCGCGGCATTCAGCGACGCGGTGTACAGCGCGCGGCGGCTCGCTAAATCGGAGGAGAAGCGTTCGCTTTCCGGCACGGCAGCATCGTCGCTGACGGCAATCAGCTGTCCGGTCAGCGCACGAAGGGCGTTTTCTGCCTTTTGACGCTCTTCGCGCGGCAGAAGGCGGCTCATGCCCGCGCAGATGGCGTGCGTAATTGTCCAAATCCCTGCGTGGAGCAGCGATTCGCGCGATTGAAGCGCCAGCATCGCGTCATCCATCAGCACATAGCGGCTGGTATGCGCTCGAAGCGAAAAGCGGCGTGATTTTCCGCGTGCTGGGTCGAACACGTCACCTGTTTCTGCGAATACAGCGGATGCATCCGCCGCTGCTGGCAGGAGAATCAGCGGAATCGCGCGCCACTGCTCGAATGTTTCCGCATGTCCTTTTGTGTGCAGACGCGCCAGCAGCGCCTGCCCCAGCGCCATTGCGTCATTGCCGCCGACGGCAAGAATTGCCTGCGCCTGTTTGTCGGTGAAGGCCTGCAGGGCAGTATCAACGTCCGTGCGGGTCAGCGCGCCGTCCTTGCTGTCCGACAGTGACACGGCGGCGTGGACTGCGTACATGATTTGGCTGTCCTCCAGCACGGGGAGCAGGAGCGATTCGCAATCGACAGCATGGGCATCGCCGATGACGAGAACGCAGCCGATTTGTCGGCTGCGCAGGAGTTCCGGCAGCGCTGCTATGCTGTCCAGCCGGGAAGGGAATACGGGATGCGCAGGGAGCGGAAGCTGTTTCATGAGCATGTCCTCCGGTGGGGTTAGTTAAATCAAGAGACATGGGTGTGCAGCCCGAAGGGATCGAGGGGGCGATCGGAAAGCCCCCTCGTCGCCTCCGCAGAGGCGAAAGCCCCTGCAAAATAGTGTGCTTTGCTTGTGACAGCGATTACATCATCTGCACCAGCAGCATATACACAATCGTGCCGCCGGCAATGCCAATCAGGCTCGACCAGTGCTGTTTCTCCTTCAAAAGGTTGTCCACGAAGATGACCACGAACATAGCGGTCATGACGAAATCAAGTTCCTTGGTGTCGAACGGAAAAAGTCCGCCGAGCAGGCCGCCCAGCGCCGCGCCCGCCACCCAGTAGCACCAGTCCAGCACTGTCACCCACAGGTAGAACCAGCCGCGGTCAACCTCCGGCGGCACATCGGCGGAGCAGGTGATGGAGAAGGTTTCGTCGCACAGGCCAAAGATGAGCAGCGGCTTCTTCCAGCCTGTCCCGGCGTACTTGCCCAGCAGGGACAGCCCATAGAACCGGTGGCGCGTCTAAATCAGCAGCGCCATCAGAAATGTCTCCAGCGGCGCGAAGGCTGAAAGCAGCATTGACACGGTGACATATTCCAGCGAACCGCCGAAAATTGTCATTGCCATGCACATCGGGTAGAGAAACGAAAAGCCCTTGGTGCGCATCAGCAGACCATACGCGAAGCCAAGGAAGAGAAAGCCCGCCAGAATCGGCAGTGTGTGGGGGAAAAGCCGCCCGAAACGCGCGCTTGACCGTGCCGCACGGCGTCTTGGGTATTTTTGCCGATGATTCGTCTGGATATGCAGGCGCATCGGAAGAAACAGGCTGCATGGGAAATGACCTCCCCGTAAATATAGAGCACTGGTGGGAATTATACAACGGAAATCCGCCGCGGTCAAGCAGGGTTGCAATTCGCGCAAGGTGATGGTATACTAAGAAACAGCAAAAAGCGACAGCAAGCGCACAACGCGCGGAAGGAGCAATACCATGGCGGAGCAGGAGCAGACGGTAGACCAGCAGCAGGAAAAAGCGCGCGAAAAGGCGGAGGATGACCGCTATCAGCGGGCGGAACAGCAGCAGGCGGCGTATGATGATGAGTACGAGAGCCGCCGTGAAACGCTGTCCGCACTGGCGCTGTTTCAGCAGGATTCGGTGGAGCAGCTGGCGGGCGGCAGCCGGCAGAATCGCCGGGATTATTATCAGAAGCTGCTTTCCCGGCTGTATATTGAGCTGCGCGACTTGGGGGCGTCCATGCTGCTGGATCAGCTGGATGCACAGCTGACGCAGAAGCATCAGGGCAAATGCGCCATGCTGGTGTACAGCGCGGTGACGCAGTGCTATCAGATGCTGGTACTGGATGCGCCGATGGCGGATGCCGCGAACGCTGTGCCGGATGTGTTCACTGCCGAACGTGAGCCGATGACGTGGGAGCTGCTGGCGTCTTATTCGGCAGACCCGGAACTGCCTGTGCGCGCATCGTTTACAACCCGCGTGCGTGTGCTGCGGTCGGTCAGCCGCCTGCTTTATCAGGCGCGCCGGGACGGGCGGAGTGCCGCGCCGGAGGAAGATGCGCTTCGTGCGCGCCTGCAGGAGTATCAGCTGATGGCGAAGATGCAGGATGAATCGCTGGAGAACGCCGCCCGGCAGGTGGAGGAAGCGAATAGGAAGGCAGAGGAAGCCCGTACCGGCAGGGCAGAGGAAGAAATCAAGCCGATAAAGGAAAAGCTGCTGGCGGAATTTGAAGAAAAACTGAAGGCGCAGGAAGCCCAGTTTGCACAGGCAGGGCGCGCCAAATTCCAAGAGGCGTTTGGACAGCAGCAGAAGGCGGTTCGCGAGCGGATGGAGGATGAAGCGCGCTGGGCGGCGCAGCTGTTTGACGACGCGGGGATGCAGTACGACAAACTGCGGCAGGATTTCGCGCGGATGCAGGAGGAGCAGAACGCCCGGATGCAGCAGTGGCAGACGGCGATTTATCAGGCGGATACGCGGATGCTGGGGCAGTGCTACGTCGGCATGGCGACGAAACTCGGCGACGCGGTGGATCAGGCGATTGCCAAGCTGATGAAGCCGGAAATGAGCGCCGAGGAAGCCAAGCCCCTGCTGGAACTGCGCGCGGTAATGCTCAGTCAGCTGACCCGGCTGGAATACGCCATGAAACGCTTGGGGCTGGTGGTCATCCGCCCGCAGCGCGGCGATACCTTCCAAAACGACGTGCATACGCTGACGACAACGTCCTCCGAGACAATCAATGTGCCGGAGTTCGCGAAAATCGACCAGTGCATTACCCCCGGCGTGCTGGCGGAGCGCGCAGATTTGCGCTTCCGCGAGGTGATTGTGCCGGCGGTGGTTACATTGATGGTGGACTGAGAAAAGCCCTTTTGCGCGGGATGAAAAACCATCGGAAAATCGTTGAATCAGTGCAGGCGGGGAGGTCTGCGCAATATCTCATAATATCTCATAGAGGTGAATCCCCTGATGAAAAAGGGTGTATTTCTGGCGCTGCTGCTCATGCTGCTGGCGGCTTTTCCGGCGCTGGCGGAAGATGTGTACTATGCGGATGCGTCGCAGGGCGGCAGTGTGACGAGCGACAAGGGGTATCTGTCCGTGTCATGTCCGCTGGATACGGACAGCCGCGTTACAATGACCATCCGCGACGAGTGGGGATCGACGGTCTATCAGCGCGATTACGGCGTGTGCAGCGGAATGTTCGCGTCAGAGGAAGTGTATCTGCCGCAGAATGGCGCACAGACGACGTATCGCGTCACCCTGTCCACGGACAGCGGTGAAAACAGCTTCACGGTCGTTCGCGTTGCGCCAAGATTGACGGATTCCAACGTCACCACGGCGGGACTGCCACTGTCGGATATTAGCGGCGTTTCGTCGCCTAAAAAGGCGATTTTGCTGGATTTGAGCGCGCTGAATAATCAACTGCCGATGGTCGTGCCGATGGTCTCCGGCGATGTGCAGCTTGGCTGCGTAACGTTCACGGTGCGCAACGGTCAATTGAGCGTATCGGCGGAACTGACGGTGGATGGTACGATTGACCGCGCGGCGGTGTATGTGGCAAAATCCGCCCTCTCCGCGCAGACGCTGGGTACGCGCCGCTTTGACGGCAAGAAGGTCGGGCTGAACAAGAAAGTCAATGTCGATGGGCTGGGTTATGCTGCCGTGCTGGTGCAGATGACGGTTTCCTACGATCAGGACACCGCGACGCCGCTGATGCCGGATGAGGACTTCGTGCAGGAACAGACGGAGCTGTGGGACGCGATGCAGGAAGAAACGGTCAACGAGGCGGTCGGGTAATCCGAAATCATTCAGACAAGTAATAAAAACAAGCAACAAAAAAGCTCAAGCCATTTAGATGGGATGCGAAGCAGCCCAGAGGGCGACCGCAGACTTCGTCTGTTTTCATGCCCTCTGGAAGCTGCACAATAGACCATTTAGTTATAAAAAACCTGTTTGCCATCACCCAAAAATCAACGCGAAAGCGAAGGAGACGACCATTATGGGCAAGTATTTCGGAACGGACGGATTCCGCGGAGAAGCGAACAAGGAGCTGACCGCTGACCATGCCTACCGGGTGGGACGCTTTCTCGGCTGGTACTACGGCGAGTGCAAGCGCCGCAATGGCGACCACACCCGCCCGCGCATCGTCATCGGCAAGGATACCCGCCGTTCCAGCTATATGTTCGAGTATTCGCTCGTCGGCGGGCTGACCGCGTCCGGCGCGGATGCGTACCTTCTCCATGTCACAACGACCCCGTCCGTCGCGTTCGTCGCGCGGCTCGATGGCTTTGACTGCGGCATCATGATTTCCGCCAGCCATAACCCGTACTACGACAACGGCATCAAGCTCATCAACGGGCAGGGCGAAAAGATGGATGAGGACACGATTGCCCTTGTCGAAGCCTACCTGGACGGGCATCTGGAATGCTTCGGGCAGACGTGGGACGAAATTCCCTTCGCGCATCAGGAGCAGATTGGCTGCACGGTGGACGATGTGTCCGGGCGCAACCGCTATGTCGGCTACCTGATTTCGCTGGGGCTGTACTCCTTCCGCGGGCGGCGGATTGCGCTGGACTGCGCCAACGGTTCCAGCTGGAACATCGCCAAGGCGGTTTTTGACGCGCTGGGGGCGACGACGCTGGTCATCAACGCCGAACCGAACGGGCTGAACATCAACCGCGACGCGGGTTCGACGCACATTGGGGGCTTGCAGAAGTTCGTCGTCGAAAACCACTGCGACGTGGGCTTTGCCTTCGACGGCGACGCGGACCGCTGCCTGTGCGTGGACGAAACGGGCATGGAAATCACCGGCGACCACATCCTCTTCATCTGCGGACGGCACATGAAGCAGACGGGCGAGCTGCTGGGCAACACGGTCGTCGCGACGGTGATGAGCAATCTGGGGCTGTTCCGCGCGCTGGATGACCTCGGCATTGCATCCGCCAAGACCGCTGTGGGCGACAAGTACGTCTACGAGTACATGACGAAGAACAATTGCCGTCTGGGCGGCGAGCAGTCCGGGCACATTATCTTCAGCAAGTACGCGTCAACCGGCGACGGCATCCTGACGAGCCTGAAGGTGATGGAGGTCATGTGCGCGGCGAAGAAAACGCTGCATCAATTGGCTTCTGACCTGACGATTTATCCGCAGAAGCTGATGAACGTGCGGGTAAAGGACAAGAAGGCGGCGCAGGCGGACGCGAAGGTGCAGGAAGCGATTCGCGCGGCGGAGGAAAAGCTGGGCGACACGGGGCGCGTGCTGGTGCGCGAGAGCGGCACGGAACCGCTGGTGCGCGTGATGGTGGAAGCGCAGGACGCGGCGCTGTGCGCACAGTGCTGCGAGGAGATTGCGCAGACCATCCGGGCGCAGGGGTGGGCTTTGTAACCGAAGGAGTCCAGAGGGCGATCGGAAAGCCCTCTGGTTGCTGCTCATTAGACCAGTAGAAAAGAAAAGGCAACCATGCCTGTACACCATAAAATCCGCAAAAATATGCAGAAAATCAGCATAAACACCCGGTTTGGCATGAATCCCGCTGCCGAATCGGGCGTTTTTCTTGCAAAAATCCATTGCAAAATCAGCAGAAAACAGGTACAATAGAGTAGGGGAGAAACCGTTTTCCCGGAAAGGCGTGGAACGCATGGATTTGTTCGACCTGATAGGTCCCGTGATGATTGGCCCAAGCAGCTCCCATACCGCGGGCGCGGCGCGCATTGGGCTGACCGCGTATTCGCTGCTGGGCGAAAGGGTGGTCAAGGCGGATGTCGGGCTGCATGGCTCGTTCGCCAAAACATACCGCGGGCATGGCACAGACCGCGCTATCGTCGGCGGACTGCTGGGTATGCACGTCGACGACCCCCGCCTGCGCGATTCGCTGGAAATCGCCCGTCAACAGGGCATGGACGTGCGCTTTGAGCAGGTCAATCTCCGCGGGGCGCACCCGAACACCGTCCGGCTGCACGTCACGGGGGAGCACGGCACGGCGCTGACCCTCGAAGCGGCGTCCGTCGGCGGCGGCAACATCGAAATCCACCGCATCAACGGTTTGAGCGTCAATTTCACCGGCAAGGCGGACACGATGATTATCCACCACATCGACATGCCCGGCGCGATTGCGGCGGTCACGACGACCTTGGCGCGCCACCGCGTCAATATCGCGAACATGCAGGTCTATCGCCGCAAACTCGGCGGAGACGCCATGATGGTGCTGGAGCTTGACGGCGCGCCCTCCCAGGCGGACTTGGACATCATCCGCCAAATCCCCGATATCAGGAGCTGCACGTTCCTCAAAAGGAGGGATGACTGATGGACTATACGCTGCACGAATGGGTGCGCATGGCGAGCCATCATGGGTCGATTGCGCGGTGCGCGATTGAAAAACAGGCGGAGGAATCCGGGCTGGACGCGCTGGCGGTGCGCGAAAAAATGCGCCATCACCTGCGCGTGATGCAGGAGGCGGCGCAGCAGGGGCTGGATGAGCGCCTGCGCAGCGTTACCGGGCTGACGGGCGGACAGGCGGCGCTGATGATGAAGCGCCTGCAGGCGGGCAAGTGTCTGGCAGGAAATTTGCTGGGCAAGGCGGAAGTGTACGCGCTGGCGACGGCGGAGTGCAACGGCTGCATGGGCAAAATCGTCGCTGCCCCGACGGCGGGCGCGTGCGGGATTCTGCCCGGCGCGGTGCTGGCAATGATGGAAGAAAAAGGCGCGACGGAGGAACAGGCGGTGGACGCGCTGTTCGTCGCGGCGGCGGTCGGTCAGGCGATTGCAACGCAGGCGAGCATCTCCGGTGCAGAGGGCGGCTGTCAGGCGGAATGCGGTTCGGCGGCGGCAATGGCGGCGTTTTTGCCGGTTTCGCTGCCCACCAGCTTCCACGCTGCCACGCAGGTGGGGCTGTACAAAAAGCCCATATCGTGATGGTCGGTATTAATATGATGTTCTATTCTGTAAAGGAAGTTGTCCACTTGACAAAGTGCCGCTTCCTTTAATTTATCGTCTTTGTTACTCTCATAAGCAAGCCACAATTCACCGGTCCAAAAACCCTCTGTCCAGTCTGTATTTTCTGTTTGCCTGTAAAAATTATTTTCACTGTTTGCACCCGGAAAACAGTCAAAAAA
>OMAG01000384.1_pt1 | contig 18642 bp, 19 predicted proteins | sample 1673781 | NCBI WGS metagenome assembly OMAG01 (sample SAMEA103958127, study PRJEB25191) | human gut metagenome | biome: human-associated habitat [ENVO:00009003]; feature: intestine environment [ENVO:2100002]; material: feces | place: Germany | collected 2013/2015 | reverse complement strand
ATGCTCCTAATGCGGTAGAAGAATTGAAACAGCCGAGGAAGCATCCGACAGCGGAAAAGGTAGAAGCAATCAAAGATGCTTTGAAATATTTTGGGGTTATTTAATAGGTAGCCTGTTTATAGAATATCACATGGATTAGTAAAGCAAATAAATGATGGAAAGGGTGAGGATTATGGGTGGAAAAGAAGCATCACGGGGATTTTTATACCAGGGGTTTGCTTCAGTATTAGAGGCCTTAACGGATAAAGGTAACTGGGATAAGATATATGTCGAATTTCCAACATCAAATGATAAGGTTGATATAGCATTAGAGCAGCAAAATCAAATTGTTAAATGCATACAAGTAAAATCAACGATAAATACTTTTACCAAATCAGACATCAAAATATGGCTAGATGACCTTATAAAGGATATAGAAAGTCCTGAATATGAATTATTTTTAATCGGGCAATGTGATAAGTCCGCCAACACATTTATAAAGTCAATCGAAAAGTATTATGGGAAAGTGCTTGATAAAGAAGCAAAATCGTCGCTAAATGGGTTTGATACAGATTTGCTTGATAATAAGAGAATACGGTTTTTTATTTTGCCGTTTGAAATAGAAGTTTTAGAAAAAATTGTAAGAGATTCGTTGCATCAGTATATTTCAGATAGCAATCAAATGATGACGTTTGACCAAATTAGGTTTATTGCTTCAGCGACTGTAAATGATCAGATGATTTCTTCAACACATGGTAAAGGTATTGATAGAAAAGACTTTGATGAAGAAATGGAAAAACGCATTTTTCTTGTTGCCGATAAGTATTCCCCTAAAAGAATATCTATTGGTGTGAAAAGCTTTACCCGTGGAGCAGAAAACTTGGAAAAAGACACAGAGAGTTGTTTATCATTCATTAATAAGTTTGATGGTCGCAATATAAAGGGTGAATACGATTGGAACAAAGATATTTATAGAAATTTGGAGGAATTTTTGCTCACAAATACAAGCAACAAGTATGCATATCAAATATTTTTAGATACACATGCGTCTATAGCCTTTGCAGCAGGAAGAATTCTTGATAGTAAATCAGGTATCAACGTATTTCCGATACAAAAATCGTCGACCAATGGCACTGTATTATGGGATGTGAAACTGTCATCTAAAAGGAACTATACTAATTGGGATATTTCCCACGAAAAGTTTAATGAGAATCAATATGATTCTGCATTAGTATTAAATGTCACTCGTAACATTTACAATGACGTGGTAAAATTCATAAAAGAAAACAATCTATCAATTGGATGTATCATTAATTGTACGCCAAGCGATGTTGGTGCTACAAATTTTTCGATAGAAGATGGAACACATGCAACTGCTTTAGCTAATTCAGTTTATAACGCTATTGGCAGAAGAAGCACTGTGGAACGGCGTGCAACACTACATATTTTTGCTGCTGCTCCAAATGCATTTATGTTTTTCTTAGGTCAAAATTCAGTTGGATTTGGCAAATGTATTCTATATGAATATGATTTTGAGCAAAGAAATTCTTGTACATATTCACAATCAATAAGTTTTACTAATTAAGGGAGGATTATTTATGTCTACTGTACCGTCATATTTTAAAGATTTTCTATCTAATATTCGTTTGTCTGACAATCAAGTGAAGGATTTGAAAACAGGGCATACGACATTAAGAAGGAGATTAGAGGAAGATGAAACATTATCAAAGATTATTATTAGTACTTTCTTACAGGGAAGTTACCGACGTTCCACAGCAGTAAAACCCAAAAACGGCAATAAATCAGATGTCGATGTAATTGTTGTAACGAAATTAGACTCTGAAGAGTTTACACCAGAGGAGGCTTTGGATTTATTTGTTCCATTTTTAGAAAAACATTATAAAGACAAATATAGAATTCAAGGCAGGTCAATTGGTATAAGTTTAAGTTATGTTGATTTGGATATCGTACCTACTTCTGCACCTGGTGAAAGCGAAACAGGAGTACTTCAAGATGAGGCGATTATTTCGGAATATACAATTGAAGATTTCCAACAAAAGTTACTTACAAAATCGTTCAATAATGACTTACTTAAAAGTGCATATAACATATTTTATAAATCAGATAACGAACCTCAATGGAAATCCGAACCGTTGCTAATTCCTGACCGTGAAGCGGAAAAATGGGATAAAACACATCCACTTGAGCAAATTCGATGGACGGTTGAAAAAAACAAGAATTGCAATACCCACTATATAAATGTTGTTAAGGCATTGAAGTGGTGGCGCAAAACACAATATCCAGATATGAAACATCCCAAGAGTTATCCGTTGGAACATTTTATTGGTGATTGTTGTCCAGATGATATTAAAAGTGTCGCCGAAGGTGTTGTATTAACTCTTGAAAATATCGTTTCCCAATACACTAATAAACCTTTTTTAGCTGATAGAGGCGTTCCTGAACATGATGTTTTTGCACGAATTACAGATGAAGAATATTCTGATTTCTACGATACGGTTTGTGATGCTGCTAAAATAGCTCGTGAAGCTTTTGATTGTGAAGAATTATATGATAGTGTTTGCAAATGGAGAGAGCTATTTGGTAATGAATTTCCACCAGCTCCAAAGCCATCAAAATCTAATTCTTCAACGGGATTTACAACCCGTACTGAAAAATCGGCAGCTATTCCAGAAGGAAGATTTGCATAGATGGAGTCAAAACAAATCCTTGATAAATTAAATCAGGCTCGAAGGGCTTTAGATTCATTATCTCAAGTTGAGATAATGGATGAGTGGCAATTTGATAATGAATTAAATGTTTGGTATTTACACTTAAGTATTGTGATTGAATGTGAAACACCATATTTCCCTCAGAAATCTCAATGGTTTTTCGTTGTTGGATCCGAATACCCAAAGGGAAAAATTAAAGTATATCCAGACGTCGAAAACAGTATAATGGTTACATTGTATCATCAAGCTAACAACTCCAAAATTGAAAGAAACGGATTGTGGAGAAAAGGAGCATTATGCCTTGAGGTGAATACAATACCTAATTATCAATTGGAACCATATAGTGTAGATGAACGCTTGTTGTATCATGCAAAACGAGCAATTTGTTGGCTAGAGCTAGCGGCAAAAGGAAAATTAGTTACAGAAAGCGAGCCATTTGAGCTGCCCGAATTTTCTATGAGCAATATTTTAGAAATACAGTTTGCTTTCTCGGAAGATGTGGTTACCTTCATGCAATGGGAGAGTGTCGAATGTCGGTATGGAATAGCAGAATTAGATGTGTATAAAAGTAAACCATTTGTATACTATGTTAAGGTGTTTAAATCGCTAAGTAACAACATCCAGCATTATACAGAATGGGGAAAATATCTTTCAAAAACAACTATATCACCTCCAATTATTGCCCCGTGGATACTTATGAATCAGATCCCAGTTGTTAATGAGTGGCAAGCACCAGAAACATTTGGCGAATTGTTAGTTGCCTGTGAAAAACAACATATTAATATAATGTGTATCCTTCAAAATATTGTCTCAAAAATACGGGACGGAAAACGGCATTTGCTTTTAATTGGTTTCCCTGTTCCCCGAATTTTTGGTGGAGACCCCGAGATAATTTCTTGGAAAGCTCTGTATTTACCGACTGTATCATATGGCAAAAGGACAGCAAAAGGATTCAGAAATAATCAACAGGGATGGTGGATGCGTGATAGATGTGAGGTATTCACTAAAAATGCAAAATTGGATTGGATTGTTTCAGAAAATTGGAACCAACACGAAATATCTCAACGAGGTAAAATGAGCGACCTGTTACTAAGAAAAAGAATATTGCTCATTGGAGCAGGTTGCATTGGAGCATCAATCGCAGAAATATTTGTAAGAGCAGGAGTATATAATATTACTATTGCAGATTCAGATATATTTGAAGTCGGGAACTTATCCCGCCATATCTTAAATCTAAATAATATTGGTGAATTTAAAGAATTATCGGTATGTAATTATCTTAACTCCCTAAATCCACACGCAAATGTTAAAGTTATAAATGATACTCTTTCAAATGATGACTCTTTTAAAACAAATATTGATTTGGATAGATATGATGTTATTGTTGATTGTACTGGGGAAAATAATGTACTTGATATTCTTCAAAGAACTAATTTTAAGAGAACCCATATTATAGCTTCAGTATCTGTTGGATTGGGTGCAAAACGATTATATGTTACACTGATGAATGGTAACACTTTTAATTTTAATGCTTTTTATAATTTGATTTCCCCGTACCTACAGGCAGAAAAAATCTTATATGATGATTACGACTTGCCAAGGAATGGAATTGGTTGCTGGCATCCGACTTTTCCTGGAAGAAGTGATGATATTTGGATTGCTGCTGCAACTTCCGTGAAGGTAATTGAAAATTACATTATATCAAAATCTCAAAAGACGCTTTCACTCATTTACGAGCAAAAAGAGAGCGATGGGATATTTGAAAGCTATGAGGTGGTGGAGAAAAGAGAGAATGGATAATTTGCTTTTTCAAGATAAGAATCAATCATATAGTGTAAAGTTCGACACAAAGGCTTATGAACAAATGCTTTATTATTGTGCTATTTCTAATCCTTATGAAACAGGGGGCATTTTAATTGGAAATTATTCTTCCAACCAAGCAATAGCCAACATTTTGCAAATAACATCACCACCCAAAAATTCTAGACATTCAAAGTGTACTTTTTATAGGGGTATAGATGGATTGAAAAGAATTTTAGACTTGGCATGGGACCAAGGCCAGTATTATTTAGGAGAGTGGCACTATCATCCAAATGCATCGTCGGCACCAAGTAATATTGATAAAAATCAAATGATAGTTTTATCTCAAGACCAAAAACTAAAATGTCCAGAACCTATATTAATTATTGTTGGAGGTTATCAAGACAGTTGGAATATAAATGCTCGGTTATTTGTTAATAAGCAAGAAATTATTCTCAATAAGCGGTAGCACTAGCCTCTTGATAAGACGCAGATTTTTGTGTCAAATTATAAGCTGTACTTGTCGAGTGAGGAAGAATTATTACGAGGATTGAAACAGGAGTATCAATCGTTAGAAGCGGAAAAGATGGAAGAAGATAGTGATATTGAAGTAATGGAAAAAAGTAATTGTGCCATAGGCTGTTGCACAATTAGTATGGTGCAAAATTAGTACCATCCATGATTTTGTGGGAAAAGGCTGCACGAACGGGATTAGTACTGTAAAAATATTGTCCAGATATCCATAGTTTTGTGGGGATATAATTTGAATTTGTACGCATGTGGAGACGGTAGTCTTGATGTCAAGAAAAGATAAATAAGAGCCAGAAAGTGGCGTATTTCCGGACCTTTTTCGGAAGTTGGGATTAGAAGCCCGACCTCTGAAAAGGCTCGGTTGTTTTATATGGAAACATATCTACTGCGAAAATGTGTGTCAGGTTGTGACCTCGGATTAGATAACGCAAATTGAGTGGGTTAGATGTCAGGGATTTTTGAGAGAATTTTGGAAAACGAAAAAAGTTGACAATAAATCAGGCAACTCGATACTAAAGGCATTTTCGGACAGTGGGATAGATGTTAAGGAAGGTGATATAAATGGACAACCTACTATGTCTTCTTGAAAAGTATAGATGTCATTTGAATCGTGGAAATAGATCAAGTGTAGATTTTCTTCGAGATAATTATTCAGAGTATATTTCTGATGTAAAAGCGGCTTTATCACCAAAGGATAATCAGCTGGTAGGAGCGGAAATGTGCAAAATGGTTTCTGAGCAGATAGATACTATAGAGAAAAATGCAAGTCTGCTAATTGAAGTGTTGGAATTATACAATAAGGGTAGGATTGTTCTAGCTTCGCAAAAAGCCTTTGAAGTATTCGAAAATATGAAACCGCAACTTATGCAGAGGTATTCTGGCGCTTATCGTCAAGAAGCCTATTTTAGAATACGTTCAGTAAATGACAATAATCCTTTTGCATTGAACAGAAAAGAGTTGTTCCATATTCCATTCAGTAAAAACTATTTAGTGGGTACTGAGCGATATAGTATGCCGGGGCATCCGTGTTTATACCTTGCTTCTCAAGCGGAATTATGTTGGTATGAATGTGGAAAGCCTGAAAAATTTGCTTTATCAAGATTTGACATTCCTCAGAGTGAGGATAATTACATGAAGTTTATCGACTTTTCAGAAAAGTTAATGCCACTTATGCACAGTTTCTTCTGCTGGTTTCATAATGAAGAAGACGTAGAACAAGTAAGAAAATATCTACTTAAGTATATATGTACATATCCATTAAGAGCTGCTTGTTCAATAGTAGTTGAGCATCCGGGGAGCAGATTTGTTGAAGAATATACAATCCCGCAACTGTTGTTACAATGGGTATTGAATGACCGTGATTTCGATGGAATAAGATATGAATCTTGCAATTCATCAGATGAGGTCAAATGCTTGGGAGGCCATAATTTAGTATTGGTTACTAATAACTTTGATAAAGATGGTTACGATGTTAATCTTAGAGCAAATATCAAAGTAGGCGAACCGGCTGTTTTCGATATAAATAGCATAAATATAAATCCGAATTTGAAGGATTGTTTAATGGGACGAGACATTAAGGAAGACCCTTTTTTGTGGGGATTAGAAGATTCTCCTAACAATTTTGAAAAAATATAAACTGGAGGATGAACTATGATTTCAGAAGAATTAAAAGCAATAGTAGATAAGTTTAAAGAGCAAGGAAAGATGAATTTCTTTGATGAAACAACTGAAGAAAAGATACTGGCATTTGAAAAAGAAAAAGAAGTTACACTTCCATCAAAGTACAAAGAATGGATGTTGTTTTCTGACGGAGGAGAGCTGTTTCTTCCGGCAGGTGTTCAGCTATATGGAATTGAGCATAAGCCCCTTATAGATGTAAATGATAATTCAAGACCGAGTGATGACTATATTGTTATAGGTGCATTTGCTTCAGGAGACCCAATTCTATGCAAAAAGGCAGAAGAAACAATTTCTATATACAATCAGGAAGTTGGAGAAATTGATGAAGAATTGGTATATCCGGACTTTGTAGCTTTCCTAAATGATTTATACGAACTACTTGGCATAGGAGAGTGATTCTATGGCAAAGAGTAGTTTTGTAGAACGAAACAAAGCAGTTCGTGAAGCATGGAATAAGGAACTTGAACTTGTACAAGAAGGTAAAGGCACAAGAGAGTGGACGCCGGAGCAGCAAAAGGACATTCTTGAAAGAGGGCGAGCTTATGATGAAAAGGGCAAAGCTTTTGAAGGGCAGCATATGAAGAGTGCCGAAATGTATCCTGAGTATCAGGGTGAACCCGGAAATATACAATTCCTTACAAGAGCAGAACATTTTGAGGCGCATGATGGCAATTGGCAAAATCCAACGAACTGGTATTATAATCCGATTACAAAAGAAAAGTTTGATTTTGGAGATGGACCATTCATACCATGTGAAATAATTCATTTACCAGAACCGATAGTGAGTATTCAATTAACGCAGGAAAATAAAAACAAAGAATCACTAAACCTTGTAAAATCTGTTAATGAGAATAAAACTGAGGATACAGTGGAAATTGGAGTTTCGCATGTAAATACACAACCAAAGAATAGCAAAGAGGCAAATTTGTCAGAGGTTGGTTTTGGACAGAACTTGAAGCGCAGAATAAAAACTATAGGGAAATCTATTGTGAAATTCTCTGCAAAGCACCCAACTATGACAAAGGTGATAAAGGGAGCCGGTATAGTTGCGGCAACTATTGTAACAACAAAAATTGCTGAATCTACAAAAAGTGGAGAATTTAGTTCAAAGAATGGTCTTTCATATGATAATGAAAATACAGATTATACAGGTTATCAAGCAGATGAAGTTGAACAGAATCGGGCTGATTTAGATGAGCTAAAAGCTGACAGGAAATATGTAGATGATCCAATTGATGTAACAGAACATATAAGAAATTTACCGGAAGGTTGGCATGCATCAGAGAAAAAGATTGCTAGCGCAGCTGAACATGGATATAACTTGCAGTCTGGACAAACATGGGTTGCAAATCATACGAAAAATAAAGAAGAATAGAGTTTGTCAAGTAAAGTGTGTAAGTTTTTTGATTTTGGTGTATTAAGGCATGATGATAAGAAGTGTTTTTGGACAGACACATATTATTCTTCAAAAGATGAGATGGAATCAATTTATCAAAGACATGGATTAGAAATCGTTGACCATTTTGCGCAGGGTGGTTTGACTCCTCTTTTAGCACAAAAGGTAGACAAGTGGAATGAAAAACAATTCAGGATATGGTGTGATTATCATTATAGTGTATGCCGTGAGCAGTCCGTTTTAGGAGCAAGTAACCATGTTGTAATTATTGGGAGAAAATAATATCTGTGTTTATTATTATATTGTGATACTGTTTGCTTATAGAAAATGCGAATAGGTGATAAGGTTAGTTTAGAGTGAGGTGTTGGATATGGATTATATAAAAGAAAAACTATATCAACAGTTAGCAATTGACTATTGCTGTCAGGTTTCGGATATAAAGGATGATAAAATCATTTTACAGAATATGAAAAGCTTGAAGGCAGGAGACAGTTTGAAGAAGCGGATGATTGTGTCTTAAAGGTGATTGCTGTAAACGGAAAACTGATATTTACAGGAAAAAAGAGCATTATTGAGGTATGCAGGAAGTAGTTTCCAACAATTTGGGTAACTGGTTTATGGATGCCTCAAATTTTAGAAAACTGGATGAAATTTTAAAGAAAGATGGATACAGGGTGAAAACAGCCCATCCGTTTTTCATTCCAAAGGATGATTGTGTACACGAAATAAAGGGTGTTGAAATAAAAAAATACAATCAGGAGGAAATCCTTTAATTTAAGGATGATAACAGGTTTGATGAAGCATTTTGTTTTAGCGAAGAGTCACCGGATGTACTTGCAGCTGCAGCAATTATAGATCATGAGATAGTCGGCATGGCAGGAGCCGGTGCTGACAGTCCTTCTTTTTGGCAGATTGGAATCAACGTAAACAAGAATTTCGAGGGCAGGCATATTGCCACGGGACTTGTTTCAATGCTTAAAGCCGACATTCTCAAAAAAGAAACCGTGCCGTATTATGGTACAAGCTTTTCAAATCTTGCATCACAGCATGTCGCCGCCAAAGCAGAATTTGAGGTTGCCTGGGTGGAACTGATTACAGAAAAAATGGATTGGTAGAAAATTTATGCAACGAACAATAATGATATTCCCACAGTTTGATAATATTGATGTCATTAATAAGTATTAGGGATAAATATGATCCTTGTTATGTAGCAGTATATTGGGAATTGTTTCACAAATATAGAAGTCATAAAGATGTTTACTGTGTGCAATTCGAGGCGGTTAGAAGTGAGGCTGGATTGACATTGGAGTATATTTGATAGGGTATTACCTATTTAGTCAACAATCCTTCATAGAGAAGTTAATGAAATACAAAGGCTTTACTATTACGGTTTTTATTATCGCTTCAGCCATGAATGTTGTTTTGTATGTGTATATAGGAAATTATGAGATAATAAATGAGATTTGTAATTATATTTCCTTTATTGCAGGTATTCCGGCACTGATTTGTATAAGAAAAATGTATTTAGATCATACAAATGAGATGTACAGTTATTGCTCAGGATTGTCTTATTACTTTTACATTGTTCATTTGCCGGTTGTTGTATTGTGTCAGTATTTTATTTCGTTAACAGGTATTGGATGTATATATAACTTTGTGCTTTCTTTTGTAATATCAGTAATTATAACATGTGGCATGTGCTTTACCTTTTGCGGAGGAAAAATAATTTTTGAAGTGAAATAGCAACGATACGGAACTGTGTACCACGATGGGATTTCACTCGGTAACCTACGGAGATAATGACGTCAAGGTTATAGCAATCTACATTATATTTTTTGCCATCTGTGGCAGTGTAGGCAAATTTTGCCCACACTGAATTTTTGTCTAATTCACCCCTCTTTGAAAATGTTACGTACATGTTTTACTATAACACTGCGGTCACATTGAAACAGCTCTGCTATCTGGTCTATGGACAGCCATACGGTATCTTCATAAAAGGTAGTTTCTATCTTGGTTAAGCCATCTTTGGTTGTGTAAATAATTATGCTTGAATTTCTTATACAATCAGTATAACATAATGGTCAGTGGCTGAAATCCATAGAATTTAAGTTGTCGATTATAGAAAAAAAGTTTATACTAAGTTTGGACAATGATACACAGAATGAGACAGTGGTCTCAATGTCATGAAAAGATAAATAATGAACTGAAAGTGGTGTATTTCCGGACTTTTTCAGGTAATGGAAATCTTTTGGAAAAGCTCATTTTTTTATACTCAAATGATGTACAAAGCATCGAGTCAGGAGGTTGCACAAGAATACTCATTTGAGATGAATGATTACAACAGTTCAAACGAGTTTGAGATTGTGTTACGGATTGCAACTTTCAGGCATGATGCAGAAACGTTAGATGAAATAATGCATAAGGAGGTACTTCTTTAAATGCAATATGATTGGATAGATTTTTACACAGAGTTTGCTACTAAACTTCTTCATTTCAAGACCGATAGAAAGACTCTTATTCAGAAAATATATGCGGTGTATGACGCAACTGGAGTTAGTGTTCCGAAACTTGAAAGTGGCGATGAGATTATTGATATTGATCCGTTTACCATCTTTGGTACATTTAACAAAGGAATCACAAATGCTAATAGAATCGCTATTCTTAATGGGATTGCGTCAGAATTCGAAATTTCTGCAACGGTGCCGAGCAATTTTGATGGAATTCCGGTTCTCAATAATCTGAAAGCGACATTCTATGGATTTAAGGATGATAGAAAAGCAAATGATATTGATAACCTGTGGAGCTTGTTTGAGGTAGCTCTTGCATTGGCTGATAATGATACAGAAGATAACCGCCAGAAATTCTCCAATGCTTATGACAAGGTACATGATCAGCTTTGTATTCGCTGGAATATTACGATGGCCCTTTATTGGATTCGTCCTTATACATTTATCAACTTGGATTCCAGAAATCGATGGTTTATATCTAATGCTCAGAATATGCCGGGCGAATTTGTTGTAGCCGCTGAGAAGAAATTGAAGAAAGTTCCATATGCAGCAGATTATCTTGAAATAAAGGATCTGTGTAAAAAAGTTCTGGAAGCGGGACAATACGAATACAAGAGCTTCCCAGATTTATCTTATATGGCATGGGTTATCTCTGAGAAAGTAAATCAAGAGAAGTCTATTGAAAAAGGAAAAAAGACTTCTAAAGCAGAATTTCTCAAATGGTTTATGCCATTATTACAGGCACTACGTGATTTGGGAGGATCTGCCACACCGGTAGAGGCAAGAAAGAAAATCATTGAAAACGAGCATCTGTCGGATGATGTGATAAACGAAACAAGAGGCAAAACGAAAGTTAACAAATTTGAAAATGAAGTTGCTTTTGCAAGAAATTATCTTGTTGGAGCAGGATACATCGATAAGAGTGTAAGAGGTGTGTGGACACTTACGGAAGCAGGCAAGTCAGTGGAGTTAACAGCTGAGATGGCATCGGATATTTTCAAAAAAGGGGTCTCTGATGCAAAGAGTAAGAAAACGAATGATAGTGATGCTCTTGCAGATAGTGATGTCGATACTATTCATTACTGGATTTATGCTCCGGGACAAAACGCTGATAAATGGGAAGAGTGTTATAAGAACGGTTATATGTTGCTGGGCTGGGGTGAGATTGGAGATCTTGGAATATTCAGTTCTAAAGATGAAATGAAACAGCAGATGAAGCAGGAATATGGCGATAGCAGCTCTTATAAGAATTCAGCTCATGCCACATGGCAGTTTGTCCATGATATCAAGGTTGGCGACATTGTATTTGCGAAGAAAGGAAACAATGGCATTCTTGGTAAAGGAATAGTTGAGTCTGACTACGAATATGATGCTGATCGTACAGACGAGTATTCAAATGTCAGGAAAGTTAACTGGATCAATAAGGGAAATTGGACAATTAACCATCAGGCACCGCAGAAAACATTGACTGATATTACTCCATATAGTGATTTTGTGCAGGAAATCAAAGACTTATTTGAAGACGATGATATGGTTGACGACGAGCAGGAACTTACCTATCCAGAGTACACAGCAGAAAATTTCTTGGATGATGTCTATATGTCTGAAGAAGACTATTCCAGATTAGTTGGCTTGCTTAGAAACAAGAAAAACATTATTTTGCAGGGAGCTCCAGGGGTGGGAAAAACATATGCTGCCAAGCGTCTGGCTTATTCCATGATGGGTGTAAAAGATATAGAGCGTGTGATGATGGTGCAGTTTCACCAGAGTTATTCATATGAAGACTTCATTATGGGTTTTCGCCCATCTTCTACAGGATTTGAACTGAAGAAGGGAGTATTCTATAACTTCTGTAAGAAGGCCGAGATAGATAGTGATAATGAGTATTTCTTTATCATTGATGAAATCAATCGCGGTAATTTGAGTAAGATCTTCGGTGAGCTGTTTATGCTGATTGAAAACGATAAACGCGGAAATGCGTTGCAGCTTCTGTATTCCGATGAGAAATTTGCGGTTCCGGGGAATGTCTATATCATTGGTATGATGAATACCGCAGACAGAAGCCTTGCTATGTTGGATTATGCACTTCGTAGAAGATTTGCTTTCTTTGATATCAAGCCAGGGTTCGAGACGCCGGGGTTCAGAGAGTATCGCATGGCATTAGACAATGAGAAGTTCAACAAGCTGATTAGCTGTGTAGAGAATTTGAACGGAGTGATTGCTTCTGATGAATCTTTAGGTGAAGGATTCTGTATAGGACACAGTTATTTCTGTAATTTACAGCCAGACACAATCAACGATAGTTGGCTTTATGGTGTTGTAGAATATGAACTGATACCTTTATTGAAAGAATACTGGTTTGATGAACCTATGAAGGTGAAAGATTGGAGCGAAAATCTAAGGAGTACGATTAAGTGATACCGATACAAAATGTCTATTATATGCTGTCCTATGCTTTTCAGGTATTGAATGAGCAAGGCTATAAAAACATTGCCACAGAACAATTTCATAATACTGCTGAATTGATGGCAGCTATATTAGAAAAAGGCATCGCGATTCAGCTAAAGCGAGGACTTGGTAAAGAATATATTCCACAGACGGAAGCACTATCTTCTCTGCGAGGAAAGATTGATATTGCAGAGTCCATCAAGACACAGTCAACGCTACGGAAACAGCTAATCTGTACATATGATGAGTTTTCGGTTAACAGTATCATGAATCGGATCATCAAATCTACAGTTGAGATCCTCCTGCGCTCGAATATATCGAAACAGCGAAAGAAGAATCTTAGAAAGTTAATGCTGTATTTCAGTGAGGTGGATTTTATTGATTTGTATACAGTAAATTGGAATGTTCAGTATAATCGAAACAATCAGACCTATCGTATGCTGATTTCGATATGTTATTTGGTAGTAAAGGGTCTGTTGCAGACTCAATCAGATGGAAGCACCAAACTGATGGATTTTCTGGATGAGCAGCGTATGTGTCGATTGTATGAAAAGTTCATTCTGGAATACTACAGGAGAGAGTTTAAAAATCAGATTACCGCAAATGCATCACAGATTCCGTGGCAATTGGACAACGACGAGAATTCTATGCTGCCAGTGATGCAAAGTGATATTATGCTCCAGCGTGATGATAGAGTTCTTATCATTGATGCTAAGTACTATGGGCATAGTATGCAGGTACAGTTTAACAAGCATACACTTCACTCGGCTAATCTTTATCAGATTTTTACTTATGTGAAGAATAAGGAATACGAATTGAGAGAGAAGGAGCATACAGTTTCAGGAATGCTTTTGTATGCGAAGACTGATGAAGAAATATATCCGAATAATGTATATCAGATGAGTGGTAACCAGATTACTGTCAGGACCTTGGATTTGAATTTACCATTTACAGAAATCGCAGAGCAGCTAGATACAATAGCAAAATTGCATTTCAGTTTATAAAAGAGACATCCTAGTTGAAAAGAAAAAAGAAGAAATAACAATCCGTTCCAGAGCAGCGGAATACTTAACCTATGTTGCCTCAGTAGGTGATCAGCAGGACAGCATAGAGATGCGCTACGAGTATGAAAATATATGGCTGACATAGAAGATGATGGCCACCTTGTACGATGTGGATGTTCGTACAATCAATGAGCATATCAAGAAGATTTATTCTGATTCAGAGCTTGAGGAAGATTCAACTATTCGGAATTTCCGAATAGTTCAAACGGAAGGGTCTCGTCAGGTTACACGTGATACCAAGCACTATAGCCTTCAAATGATCATTGCCGTAGGCTTCAAGGTCAATTCCGAGCGTGCCGTACAGTTTCGTAAATGGGTAAACCAGATCGCCAAGGACTACACCATCAAAGGCTGGGTGATGGATGATGAACGGCTGAAACGCGGAGCGTATCTGACAGAGAAGTATTTTGATAAGCAGTTAGAGCGTATCCGTGAAATTCGTGCCAGTGAAAGAAAGTTCTATCAGAAGATCACTGACTTGTATGCGACAGCCATTGATTATGATAAAAGAAGTATGTGGCTGAACATAATGCCGGAATTGAAGCATTTTAAGATGAATAGTTAATAAAGAGAGGTGCATATGCTATGCCAGGTATACTCGTGGTTGAAGATGATGAAAATTTAAATCGTGGAATTACATTTTCACTGAAAAAATCCGGATATGAGGTTTTTTCAGCAGAATCAGTGAAAAAAGCGAAAAGAATTGCAAGTGATAATAATGTGGATGTTACCATTTGTGATGTGAATCTTCCGGATGGGAATGGACTGGAATTTGTAAGGTGGATGAGATGCAATTATAATACATACATTATTTGTCTTACAGCACTAGATCAGGAGATGGATCAGGTCATGGGATATGAAGCAGGGGCAGATGATTATATTACAAAGCCGTTTAGTCTTTCGGTACTTCTTTTGAAAATAGAAGCACATTTCCGCCGCAGACAGGAGAAAACGGAAGCCGGAAAGATGATTTCGGGAGATATCGTATTTATCGCAGGAGAAATGAAAGTCCTGATAAAGAGTCGTGAAATCAGTCTGACAAAAACGGAGTTGAAAATGCTGACTTTTTTTCTTCAGAATCCGAAACAGATTCTTTCAAAAACACAAATATTGGAAAATGTGTTTGATCTGGAAGGGGATTTTGTGGATGAAAATACAATCGCTGTCAATATCAGAAGACTCCGTGAGAAAATCGAAGACAATCCGGCTGCACCGGTCTATATAAAGAATATCAGAGGTCTTGGGTATATATGGAATCAGGAGGTAAGGCAGTGACAAAGAGATATCGCAAGAAGATTACAGTAGTGCTCTCCTTGGTATTACCTGTCATATTATTGTTTGCAATATTAAATTGCTTTACCACGTATGTGTTTTATGAAGATTATAAATATAAAATGAATCTTATGACAGAGATTGCTGCAAAGGAAGAATTTTCCGGGCTGGATGCTGTTTCGGAATTGCTTAAGGATAAGGATATTGAAACTAACGAACAGGGAAGGCGATTATTGGAGCAATATGGATACTGGGGGAATAAAGGGAATGCATTTTATTCGCAATTCCGGCATCAGGTTATGGTGACCGGTGCTGTAAGCACTGTGATATGCGTGCTTCTTTTGACTTTTTTACTTTATTGGAAGAAAAAAGAAGATGCGTGTCATCAGAAAATTTTAGACCAGTTGGAAGAAATTCTGATCAGATTCCGTGAAAATAAATTTGATGATTTACTGAAAACGGAAAATCATGCAGAACTGGAAAAATTGAATGACCAGCTTGAAGCAATCGGACATCATATTCAGTTGCTAAAGGAAGAAGCACGGGCAGAAAAAGAGAGCACGAAAGAAATGGTTTCTGATATCTCTCACCAGTTAAAGACACCGGTTGCAGCTTTGGATACATGTTTTAGTGTGCTGATGCAGAATGACTTAAGTGCCACAGAACAGGAGGAGTTTCGTATCCGTTGTCGGAGTGCTCTGGATGGACTGGAGACATTATTGCAGTCGCTTCTTGAAATATCCAAGATGGAAACTGGACTGATTCAGATTAATAAGAAAAAACTTCCGCTTATGGATACTGTCATATCTGCTGTGAACCGCACTTATCCTAAAGCGGATGAGAAAGAAATTGAATTCGTTTTTGACTATGAAAAAGAGCTGGAAACATGCACGATTATGCAGGATAAAAGGTGGCTTGGTGAAGCTGTGATCAACGTTCTGGATAATGCAATCAAGTACAGTCCGTGTGGTTCAAAAATATTTATCCGGTTACAAAAAAGAAACGATCTTGTAAGAATGGAAATTGAGGATCAGGGAATTGGTATTCCGCAGAATGAGTATCACAAAATTTTTCAACGATTTTACAGAGGAAGTTCCAAGGAGGTCATGGAAAAGAGTGGTACAGGAATCGGACTTTTTCTATCGAGAGAAATTATCGAAAAACACGCAGGTACGATTACGGTAACCTCCGGCAAAAAGAAAAAAGGAAGCACGTTTGTGATTCAATTACCATATGTTGGTTAAATTTTAAGTGAGCAGAAATCTTACAATTCTGTAAGACTTCTGCTCGTTTTTTGAAAGTGAAATGAAAGATTGTCCTGATACAATTTGGATGTAGGTTGAAAAATGACCAAATATATAAACAGGCAAAGAAAGCGTGCTGAAAAGGTACACTTTACAGAATTAAAAAGGAGGCAACACATGAGTGTGATATTAGAAACCAAGCAGCTTTGTAAGTTTTATGGCGCAGGTGAGAATCAGGTCAAAGCGGTCAATCAGGTGGACATTCAGATTGAGCAGGGAGAATTTGTCGCAATTGTTGGAAAGTCAGGTTCCGGTAAAAGTACATTACTTCATATGCTTGGAGGGCTAGACACCCCGACAAAAGGCAGTGTTACTTTAGCAGGGAAAGATTTATACAGGATGAAGGAAGATGCCCTTGCTGTTTTCCGCAGAAGAAAAATCGGATTTGTTTTTCAGGCATTTAATCTGGTTTCATCTGTTAATGTCTGGGAAAATATTGTACTGCCACTGGGGCTGGATGGAAGAAAAGTGGATGAAGCGTATGTAAATGATATTATTGCAACTCTGGGGATTGAAAACCGGATTTATAATCTGCCAAATCAGTTATCCGGAGGACAGCAGCAGAGAGTAGCAATTGCAAGAGCACTGGTGAATCGTCCGGAAATTATATTTGCAGATGAGCCGACAGGAAATCTTGATTCTAAGACCAGTGATGAGGTAATCGCTCTGCTTAAGATGACAGCAAAAAAATATGGACAGACAATTGTAATGATTACCCATGATGACGAAATTGCACAGGTCGCTGACCGTATTCTGGTGATTGAGGACGGACAGGTGGTGGATTTCAGATGAAGACAATAAGCAGGATTGCATATAGCAATGACAAAAAGAACAAGACAAGAAGTATACTGATTATGATGTCCATATGTCTGACTACGATGCTGCTTGTGATTATCAGTACGGTGGGAAATGGAATGATCCGTTTACAGAAAAGTCAGGCGGCAGGCTCATATGGAAGCAATTATGGTTTGTTTGTCGCAGCAGACGGATCGCAGTTAAAAGAAGTAAACCGCCGTGCGGAAATAGATGCTACAGGCACTATGTGCACCGAAGGTATCATAAAAGGCAATGAAAAAGGCGGGTTTGTCTGCATGGATGAGACTGCAAGAAAAATGCTTCCTTATAATAAAGAATATGAGTTGAAGGAAGGAAAGTATCCGGAAAAAATGCAGGAAATTGCCGCAGGAGTCGAAAAAAAGATAAAGGTAAAGAAGTACGTACCTTGTTCCGAATGTAAAGGAACAGGAGCCGAGAACGGTTCGGCTTACGAAACCTGCTCGCAGTGTAAGGGAAGCGGTGTTATTACGCAGATGCGCCAGACGATTTTGGGTGCTATGCAGTCGACGACGACATGTCCCAAATGCGGAGGCGAGGGACGTATCATTACCCATAAATGTCCGAAGTGCAACGGAGAGGGTATTATGAAGGAAGATGAGGTCATAACGATCAATATTCCGGCCGGGGTATCCGAAGGCATGCAGTTGTCGATGAGTGGTGCGGGAAATGCCGCCCGTCATGGTGGAATTAATGGAGATTTGTTGATTCTTGTACAGGAAGAGCCGCATCCCGAATTGTTGCGAGATGAAAATGATTTGATATACAATGCACTTATAGATTTTCCGACTGCGGCTTTGGGCGGTACGCTCGAAGTCCCTACCATAGACGGTAAAGCGAAAGTAAAAATCGAGCCAGGGACGCAACCGGGGAAAGTTTTGCGATTGCGAGGTAAAGGTTTGCCGTCGGTCAATCGTTATGGTGTGGGAGATTTGTTGGTTAATCTTTCGGTATATGTTCCTGAAAGTCTCACGGCCGAGGAACGTAAGAAGATTGAAGAATTGCGAACGCCCGGCTTCACACCCAGCAAGTCTGTAAAAGACCGTATATTCAGTAAATTGCGCCACATGTTTGAATAGTGTGGCGGGTTGCATAGGG
>OMAG01000375.1_pt1 | contig 18913 bp, 20 predicted proteins | sample 1673781 | NCBI WGS metagenome assembly OMAG01 (sample SAMEA103958127, study PRJEB25191) | human gut metagenome | biome: human-associated habitat [ENVO:00009003]; feature: intestine environment [ENVO:2100002]; material: feces | place: Germany | collected 2013/2015 | reverse complement strand
GCCGACCATTATTGCATTTGAAGATATATTAGAGATTGGGGTGAATATGACTTGAATTACTACTTTTGCGATGCCTGCCGCTACTGCTTCTCTGCTGAGAAACTGCCGGATCGATGCCCCGACTGCGGAGCGGTAGCACACGATAATAAAAAGGCAGTACGGCCGGCGAGTAAAACGGAAATCGAGGAATTGCTCAAAATGCAGAAAGAAGATAAGGAGGACACACAAAATGAAAGCACATAAATATTGGTCACTCGGCGCACTTGCCTGCATGGCAGGATGCTTCTACACAGGCTGCAAGAAACTGATGCAGGCTCACAAGTATTTTGCTTGTGGCTCTCTGGTCTGCATGGGCATGGCAATCTACTCAGGCCACAAAATTGCACCGAAAAAGAAAAAAGCTGAAAAGCCTGAAAAATAAGAACACATGCCCTCGCCGTAACAAGCGAGGGCTTTTTTGAACTCCAGGAGTTCACTTTATTTCCGTCATAAACTATACGCTTCCATCATGAGCCGAATTCCGACTTTCAGACCTTCCTCAAAAGCGGTCTTCTCCCATGTGCAGCACACCGTCCCCTGCCGGTCCATAATCTTTTCCCAGAGTGGGATCTTATCGCCGACATAGTCATCTACAAGCCTATCCATTCCTTCCAAGCCACGCAGCCACTCTTCCAGTTCCTTTTCCTTGGCCTTTGCTGCTTTCCCGGCAACTGTGTTTTTCTCTACTGGGTTATTCTCCGTGTAATGCTCGTAGATCAGATCCAGCAGGTTCTCCACCGGCGGATAATACTCCGGCTCTGTTTTCTTCAAATACTTCTCCAGCATTTCCTTCAATTTTTCTATAATGCTACCATCCTTCCCAACTGAGATTCACATCCTCAGTTACGGCACATATTACCGCACACTTCTGTACATAGCAACCTATTTTTTGCGATTTTTCGGTTGCCCCATCTTCTCCTTTACTTCATCCGGCACATCGATCAGCCCAAACCGATAGAACATTCCGTATATGTAAGTCACGCCCCGGATATCACCCAAAGCTTTCGGGCGGTCTACTACCTCCCCTTTAATATTCTTCAGCGCCAAAACGATAGAACTCCATGCCAAACTCTTACTCTTCTCCCGGCGGTCGATCCACAGCTCTTTCGTGTACTCACCGTTCCTGCCTTTTTTTATTTCGTAAGAGAATGGCAATCCAGAGTAGGTTTTAAATCCTACCCCGGCATAGGACACAACCACGCCCCAGAAGTTTTCTTCTGTCGGATCAACCCTCCACCGCTTCATTGCTCTGTATCTCCGCTGCCGCTCTGCTCCGACACTGATCTTCCCTTTTTCTGCTGTGCTTGGGAAGTACACACCTTTCCGATATGGCAGGTACGAGGTGACGGAGGCTTTGGAAAGTTTCAGAATGTTTGCAGTTGAGAGTATGGAGGTTTTGTAGTCTTGTGTTTCATGGTATTCTTGAAAGGTAGCTTGCACCTTCTCCGCCACTTCAGATTCATACACACCGGCCGTGATGAGCAGCTTTCTTACTTTTATTGGATTTAATCCCAGTTCATCGCCGATGGCCTGCAAGGACATCTCAGAATTATAAAGCGTCACAGCAGCATCCATCTGCTCTTTCAGATTCTTCCCGGCATCGTACTCCGGCTTCAGCTTCTTCCGGCCACCGCCTGGTTTTCTTGTTTTCTTCATTTTACTCATACAGCTCCAGCGGCAGTCCATCCGGGTCATGGAAGAATGTCATCTTCTTGCCGGTGTAATCATCCACACGAATTGGCTCACATTCAATTCCTACCTCCGCCAGCTTCCTCACTGTCTGCTCCACACTCTTTACACAGAAAGCAAGATGACGCAGACCGCAGGCTTCCGGGCGGTTCACACGCTTCGGCGGGTTTTCCTCAACGAAAATCTCCAGCTCAGTGTGTTCATTAACACGCAGATCCAGCTTCCAGTCTTTGCGCTCCAGGCGATAGTTTTCTCTGATGACAGAGAATCCCAGTTTGTTCACATAGAAATTCTTTGCGGCTTCGTAGTCAGATACGATGATTGCAATGTGGTGTATTTTTGATAAATTCATTTTATGTCACACTCCATTTCTTTTATTTCCGTTATAAACTATATAGCGACCTTCAAAAAAACCGTGTGAACTCCTTGAGTTCACACGGCCTATCTTATTTCAGTTTTTCAAGGATCTCATCCGCACTCACGCCGCTGGCTAATAATCCCCTAACCACACTCTCGGCTTCGGCCTTCTTAGCTTCTTCAGCTGCCTTAGCATCTGCCTTTGCCTTCTTCGATTCCAGGGATGCCACTTCTTTTTCAGCCTTCTTCAGAGCAGTCTTCTTCTCTTTCAGTGTGTTCTTCTGCTCTTCAATCGCTTTCTGGATGGATGCGATCTCGGTATTCAGAGACGCAATAGTCTCCTGCTTCTCAGCAATCTGAGATGCGTAGTCGTTGGTGGTATTGATTTTGGGACGGTTTTTGCTGCCTTTCGTTCTGGGCATAAGACGTATACCTCATTTCTGTATTAATTTAAAACTTGATTTCAAAACCGTATTGTGGAATAATAACGCTTGCATCTGCACCTAATTCTGTATCATATTGTAGCTTTATTCTATCTATCGGAGCTGCAACCTTTCCAGCAATTTCCTGCATCAACCTATAGCTAGTTGTTTTTTTCGGAAAATCCATTGTTTTCGGCTTTTCAACTCCCTCTTCATCATAAAATACTGATTTCCCATGATATGTAATATTATCCACACATCTGTCCATATCTTCACTGTGTGTCTGAATCACAAATTCCATCGCTTCATTTTGACCCGGAATATAAATTGGTCTATCAGATACTGAACTTAATTTTGCCGCAATAAAGTCTCTGCTCCCGTAAAACTCTGCCTGTTCCAAATAGTCTATGATCTTCTGATAATATCCCAACTTAAAAAGATTTCGGATTTTATTTGATGAGTCAAAATATATCTCATAAGCCATACCATTCAAGATATGTAATTTTGCTTGCGTTGGTATTTTACTGTTTTCCGAAAATCCATCTATAAATCTGTGACAAGCATAACTGTTTCCGTCTGCCGCTTGGTAAATATTTCGTCCCAAAACGAACAGTTCATTACCACTTGCAGTCTGAAAATCAATTCCATTTACAGATTGCACTGCCGGTTCCTGTTGTGGCCACGAGTGGCTTTTCAATCCATCAACAATTCCTTTAATTTTACTATCAGTGCTAAATCTAAATCTATTATCACTGTAAGCTTCTAAACTGTATGCCGCACCATCATAAATTGTATCTGGATTAAAATAAAACTCTCCAACAAGCGATGTATGCTCCCAAGGAATCTGTTTTCCGCTCGTTTTAGCAAAGAGGAATTCTCTTACTTTTTTAAATGTTGTTTCTATCGGCACCCTTGGCAGGGACATATACTTCAATAATGCCTCTGTATAGTATCCATGTCCAGTCCACACATTTTCTTTTGACGATTGTCCAGGAGATGTTGCAAAAGCAATAACTGAACCTTGTGGAGCTGAAATTGGTGCAAAATCCTTTATCGCGCCTCTATGCCCAATAATTTCTCTACAAGCATCAAGGATGACTATTTTGGTTTGATTTGGAAATCGATTTAAAACTTCAGTTAATTCAGATAACGGGAAAGCATTATATTTTACCAATTCGGGTCTAGCTTGGATATCAAGTTCAATCGGGGCCAATATATTGTCTCCGTCAACTTGGAAGCCATGTCCAGCATAGTATATAAGAGCAGCATCATAATTCTCTATTTTATCTGCAAATGAAAAAATTGCATCTGCTAAACCAGTTCTATCAAGATCCGTCCTTAATTCCGTGTCAAAGCCAAGATCCTTTAGTTCTTTTTCCATAGCTGTTGCATCAGCTATAGCGCAATTCAGGGCTGGCAGAATAGAGTACGCATCATTGCCAATACACAGGGCTATTCTTTTCATAGACTGTATCCTCCTCAGCTAATCTTCTTCCCTCGCATTCTTAGCCAGTCATAAGACCGTTGCCTGCTGCTCACCACGGAGAGGTGTGTAACTTATCAGAGCAGCGTAGGGAGCTACCGCTCCTAGTATATCACAATTTCATCCAGTTTTACAGACACTTTCTTACCTTCATCACCGCACAATACATCAATCCGCCGATTATTCCACCGACTGTGTTGTAGAAGATGTCTGATAGCTGTAATGTTCCCAAGCGAAGCAATAATTGTAGCATCTCAATACTTACAGAAAAGATAAATGCTATCTTGCTGCTTTGCCACAGTATCTTCTTCCAGCCGCTTCCAATCTTCTCTCCGAACGTCCACATCACTACTGTTGAAAACGGCACCATCATAATTACGTTCTCGATGCACTCGGTGGTCAGTTGCTGTTCACCATTCACAGTCTCCCAGATGCCCCAACCGCCCATAACATCGGACAAAGGATTCATCCACAGCTGACGGTTTAACAGGGTTCGGAACAGAATAAGTGAGGTCACAAAAGCTAAGAAAAACAACTTCCGGAAGAACACACTCTCCTTGAACTTCTGATACCATGTCACTATGGCATTCTTCCAGCCTTTGCCGGCTTCGGTAGGTTCATAAGCATAAAGATAGAAAAACATGGCTAGGAAGGAAAGCAGGAGTGAAAATCCAAATGGCTCATAGAGAGCAGTCAGGATGTTTGTGAGAATTTTCCCTAGTAAATCAATCGTTTCTTTCATCGTTGTTTCTTCTTTTATCAATACAGATGTTCCTGATACTTGCCGTCCATGACATCCTTCAGATACTGACCATACTGGTTCTTCTTCATGACCTCATAGACTTCCATCAGCTCATCCTTGCTGATCCATCCGTTCAGATATGCGATTTCTTCCAGGCAAGCAATCTTACGATGCTGATGTTGCTCGACAGTCTTTACGAAGTTGGTGGCATCCACCAGGCTCTCATGTGTACCTGTATCCAGCCAAGTGAAGCCCTGACCTAGCAATTCCACATTCAGAGTACCATCTTCCAGATACATACGGTTCAAATCGGTAATTTCTAATTCACCACGTGCAGACGGTTTCAAATTCTTGGCAAACTCGACTACACGGTTATCATAGAAGTACAGGCCAGTCACGCAATAGTTGCTCTTCGGATGTTCTGGCTTTTCCTCGATAGAAATGGCCTTACCGTTCTTGTCAAACTCCACAATACCAAAACGCTCCGGATCGTCTACATAATAGCCAAACACCGTTGCACCCTTGCCGTTTTCTGCCTTTTCCACTGCTGCATTTAATCTCTTCTTCAATCCATGGCCCGCAAAGATGTTGTCGCCCAACACCATAGCCACAGAATCATTTCCGATAAAGTCAGCACCAATAATAAAGGCCTGTGCCAATCCATCCGGAGAAAGCTGAACAGCATAGGTCAGATTCACACCAAACTGGTGTCCATCACCCAGCAGGTTCTCGAAACGAGGTGTATCCTGCAGTGTGGAAATAATCAAAATATCACGGATGCCGGCGTTCATCAGAACGGACATCGGATAATAAATCATCGGTTTATCGTAGATTGGCAAAAGTTGTTTACTTGTTACCTTTGTTAAAGGATACAGGCGTGTGCCTGAACCTCCTGCTAAAATAATGCCTTTCATCATTCTTTCTCCTCCGAAGCAATCCAAATTAATTTAAATTGCTACGCTCTATCAATGATTGTAGTAATTTTTCTGTCAGTCAATCCTACCTACTAGGGCTACATTCACAAATTGTTATTGCGTGAAAGAATTTCCCAATAATACTTTTCAACTTCTTCCACATCATTTGAAACCGTATAATTTATTCGGTTCTCTGCAATCCGCCTTTTTGCCAATTCCTCTGTCCATCCTATTACTTTAGCTGGGTTTCCTCCAACGATGGCGCCTTTCGGGACATCCTTAGTAACCACACTACCTCCGGCTACAATTGCACCTTCACCAATCACTACACCGGGCATAATTTTCGAGAAACCACCAATACATACATTATCCTCAATAGTAATTGTATCAAAGTGCGGATAGAATTTTCCCAATTCACTATAGGTTTGATTAAGTGCATGATAAAAAATATCATGGGTTACAAACTCCACCGAAACAGCAATTATAACATTATTTCCGATAGATATCAGGTATGGATCGGATGGGACCCCCCCACAAATGAACGTTCTCTCCTATATGGTGAAAAATATGTTTTTCTCGAAGATAATCTCCTCTCCATTTAGCAGACTTCTTCTTATAAATCGTTTTAAATAAAATATTTATCAGTCGATATTCTTTTCTCTTCTTTGCAATATTCAAAATTTTTTCCTCCAACAGCAAATCATTTATTTGGTATCATTTAACAGCGAAGTTACCTTCATCTCCTTCTATTATTCGAAAAAATCAATTCGAGACATTTATAAAAAGTATAAAAGCAGTAGTCAAATCGAGCCTTTAATTTTTCTTTTTATTGTCCCCATCGCTGTCCGCATCAATTTAACTTTCGATATTTCTTTAGATGCTTCAAATAATTTTTTAATATTATATTGTGGAATCAGATTGCAACCCACTATTTTCATCCCAACTATTTTTCCACTCATTGTTGTCTGCATATTATAATGGTTTGGCTGGATGTATTTTAAGTCATTCATTTTTGTATAATTTTCCAAATATAGATATCCTTTATTACTTGCTTCTATTAACAAATCCCTTCCCGCTTTACTTCTTGCAAAGATTATATTTTGCCCTTTTCCCTCTGTAAATTCCGGTTTTTGATTTTGATCTAAATTCCACAAATCACCACAAGATATATCCGCATACATCCCCACGCCATTAACGCAAAACTTGCACATTTTTCTTATATTACGTCCTAATATTTGATTCCATGAATCAATGTAGTCCATGTGTCTTTCTGACTTATCCTTAAGTGTTACCGTAGCTTTACCAGGCCACCCATTTCCTCTATAGCGGACACTATCTATCTGATCTGCCTGCACTCCTAGATTTTCTGCCAATTTTAATGTTGCATTTTTGCTTGGCGCTCCCGCACAGAAAAATGTCATCGTATACTTAATGCATTTTTTCAGTTTCTCATCAATCTTTGTATAATTGATAAGAGCTTCTATATCACATGGTTTCCCTATCACCACATATTCCTTATCATAGTCGATAATATTCAAAATAGTGTCATATGTAATTCCAGTTATATAGCGAGAAGACGCACATGAAATAATCTGTTCTCTCTTTTCATTGGCATAAAGTCTTAACTCGCAAGGATCATCCGGTGATGGACCAATTTGAATTACAGCATCGCATTTTCCTGTTTCAACAAGGAAACAAGCCATTGCGGTAATAACTCCGCCCGAGGCAGCTTCATATCTTATTTTATCGTCTAGGGACCAGCCTTTATAAATTCCATAATTGGGTCCCCATAACTCTTTATCCTGGCGCTTGTTATAATTAATACCATTTACCGGGCATATTTTTTCGCACAGTTCAACTTGATCCTTAGTCATGGACATGGGATAAGAAAAACCATTATAATCCACATATTGAACATCTTTAACCGCTTTACACAAGCCACATCCAGAGCAATATTCAGAATAGAACTTCTCTTTCCTTTTTAGCTTTCTCTCCTTCATAGACCGACCCTTTCCTTCATCTTATCTTTTTCTTTTTAAATGTGGAAAGAATTCCACAATTCTATTTCTTTCCTTAAATAACATGGCGAAGAAATATACAATCATAAGTACCCACCGCATAACTGCCTGTTCCATTAAGACATAAAAAGCAACCGTAAATAAACTAATATGCATTAAAGCGACAAAGAAAGTTTTAATCGGATATATCTCAGGTCTCAATTTTTTAGCATAAGTTGCATGTAAAATCAGTGCAACAACATACGACACAATCGTTGTATACGCAGCAGCTACATATCCAAAATAAGGAATTAATATATAGTTCAATACTAAATTTATCACAGCCGCAACTGCCGTATACAAAGATATACGAACTGTTTTCTTGTAATAATGTTCTACATTTACGTACATCGTATATACGAAAATAATGTAATTTGATAGGACAACAGGAGGAATAATCACTATACCTTCCCAATAAGGCTCACTTGCAAGAATCTTCACTACCTCAGGTGCTACCATAATCAGGCAACACATTGCGTAAGTCATCAAATTAACGTAATCTACTGCAACTTTATTAATCTCCTTGTACCCTTTATTATTCATTTGTTTCGTAAACCACGGTACCCAAACACCATCTAAAGACGTTGTAATAACAGTTGCAATCATGCTAAAATTGTAAATCAAACTATAAATCCCCGTTTGTGACGCGTCTGCCAACCAGGTGATCATTGTTCGATCCGACTGGGATAAAATGTTCAAAGCAATACCATGCAGAATCAACGGAGTGGATATTTTGAGGCCGTGCTTTAGAAATTCGATGTTGAAAACAAATCCACTTCTTCTAATGCTAAAAGAAACAAGTAATATACCAAAAAGCAAAGTTACAATAGCCGTTGGAATTACTCGTCCCAAATAGCGATTTGTATTAAAAACGTATAACATCGCCAGTACTGATAATACCACTGACAGCAAATTCGGAACAATCATTAACATTGTTCTAAATTTATAGTTAAACTTCATCATCAAGTAATAACTATAATCTTCAATTATAGCTGCAGACATTGACTGAAGCATACATAGAAGAATGAGTATAAAAGGAATAGATAAATTTAACAGAACTGACACAGAGCAAACAATCACTGTCATACTTACAGAAAAAGCAACAGTGAATAATAAAGTCGATGTCAGATATTCATCCACTTTTTCACGGTAATCAATAAACGAGGATCTTATCGCCATATGCAATGCAAATCCTAACAGCATGGTCATAATTCCTATCCATGAATTATAAGTCGTAACAACGCCATAATCAGACGTTGATAAAATTCTTGTAAAAATCGGTACTGTCAAAAAAACAATGCCCTTGTTAAACACATTACCTATTAAGTAGCATGTACTTGCCTTCTTATAATCACCTGCATCCATCTATTTTCTGTTCTCCCTTAATGTATCATTATGCCTTTTATTTGTTTTTTCACATTTTCCAACTTTTCATTAATTTCAGGCATCATTCGCCAATACGCTTTACTCAGAACATCCTTATCATTTATATAACGTACTGTTTGTTGAACAGCCTCATCAGTATCAATTCTCGTTGCAGATATTACAAATGGATAATTTAAATTTCCAAACAAACCTTCAAATTTCTTACTATATGAAAATGGTATTGTAGCAACACCTGCGGAAATTGCTCCAATTGTCGAATGCATTCTTGCACCGATAAAAACATCCATATTACTGATATAGCTTTTTGCCTCAATTGGATTTTTAAAATCCGGTGCTAAAACTGCACATGGAAATTCTTTTTTTAACAATTTGCATACTCTGCTGTCATTTTCTAACGAATCGTAATTATCTTCATCAATAACGTGCGGAATAATATGTATCTCCGTTTTATCATCCTCACTATATTTCTTTATGATTTGACGACAGTACTCTCTATAATTTACTTTCAACTTAATATTATGTCCACCGTCCCAAAGTAATGAAGAAACATTGATTCCCACCTTTCTTTTGCTTGAATTTAAGTCGTATTTTTCTTTATAATATGGCAGTGCAAAAGCCAAGTCTGTTGCCACCACAAGATTTCCTACTCCTAATTCGTGCATTTCTTGTGCAGATTGTGTATCTCTCGAAAAAGCCAAATCTGCTTTTTTAACAAGATGAATCGCCCATTTTTTTAACACGCTCGTATAAAACGGCCCGTATGTCTGTGGCATCAGAACTAATGATGCCTTTGACATAATTGCAATTTGTTTTGCAAGATCTGTATTGGCATTCCAAACCTTCCCGTAAATATCAGAAAAGCCATCTCCATAAGTAATGTCAAATACACATTCGCAATCATCAAATATTTGTTTCATTTTAATTAAAAAACCAGGATTTTTCATATTTAGCCTGTGCCATACAAAACTGAATTTGGGATATTGTCTGGGAATATCACCTAATTCTCCATAAGAAAACACATGAATTTCCATGCTTTCATTCGAAATGTCACTTAGCATTTCGATAAAAGCATATGAAAGTGCTTCGCACCCTTTATTGGGAGCTTTGAAATCAAATCCAAGCAATCCTATCTTTATCATAAATCTTTCTCCATTCTATTATTTTGATCAATTCTATTATAAGAAATAAGAAGTGAAATCCATATACAATACATTCTGGCCAAATCTGTTTCTTGGACACCCAATTCACAAACGAAGTAAATTAACATCATTGAGAAAAAAATTGTATTAAATGAGCAACTTTCTGAGCAGCTTGAATTCTTCCTTTTTGCATATACTAATACAGCAACATAACTAAATAATAAAAGAAGAACTCCAACTACTCCCGTATGAAAGAATACATTCAAATACTGATTTTCAATTGATGTCTTTGTTTGCCATTCATACACTTTATACGCAAATTCTGTAGATACTCCTTTTCCAAGTAACCACTTATTTCCTACAGAAAGTGCCACCCACTGCCAAAGAACAAATCTATCTCCTACACCGCCTGAATTGATTTCATTATCAAATGTGACAGTTCCAATTGAAGATAATAGATCACTTATCAACGGAATTTTCATTCCTACTGCATCGTTTAATATTATCAATAACAAAAGTAATATAGAAATGGCAACCACATAATTTATAAACTCTTTTTTTGACTTTTTATATAAAAGTAAGATATGTAAAAGTATGCAGGCTATAATGGGAATTCTTGAAACCGTTAGTAGGATATTGATAATGCTAAGTAAATATGCTACTTTAAGGAACGTATGCTTTTGTGAATACTGCGTATAATTTTTCAGCCTGTAAATAATCAATGAAATAATAAAAACCTGATATAATCCATAAGAAATTGGTTGTCCAAAAGTTCCCATTATTCTTAAGAACCCATATCTAACTTCATGAAAAAATGTCAAACCATTCGCATTTGAAAATAACTGAAATAAATTTATCTTTGTAACTGATTCTACTATTCCCAATAATGACAATATAAAGCCACCATCAATCAATAGATTAATCGCCATTTCAAATCTTCTATTCGTGTTCACAAATCCTACGATAAGTAAAGGAATAACTACCATCATCATAGCAAACGAGAGTGCACTTAACCACGCACCCTCTGCATAGTATGATATAGAATAGTACATTGCGTACAATATGTATGGAAAAATCAAATACGGTATTTTACACTTGTAAATCACTCCACCTATGATAACACTTATAATTGTCAACACAGCACAAAAATTAACGATATTTAATCCTTTAAAAATATAGATATACTGTGGCAATATCGGGTATAACAACAAAGTGCCACAAATTGCAATCCATCCAATCTGATTTTTTGTCTTCATTTTACCTCGTCATTCTCATTCTTTTTTATTTTGAAACTCTGGAAATTCGTTATTTTCTTCCAACGCTCTCTTAATTGCTTCCAAGTATCCATATTTGTCATCTTCATCTGGCTCCAGGTAACCACCTTCTGCCCATTCGTTCCACGCATACATAAAAATCATATCCTCATGATAATCTTCTTTTGCATGCTTGATTTGCTTAGAAAGATAATACTCAAACTTTTCTGGAGTTCCCACATTAATTTGTCCTCGTTCACCATGTCGAGGAGTATTATCCCACTTGACAAATGCACCAGGGATGCTATTACTACGTACTGGTTTTGCCTCAATAATTTTCTGCCACATAGAATCATAATTTGCTACAGTTTGTCCGGTCATTTTTTTATACTGAGCAGTTCCATAGCGGTATAGGTCGATACCAAACTTTTTTCCTGCCCAACCAGCTAATAGTCTTCGACATTTTTTTAATGCCGATACAATTTTTCCATCATTTGAATAAAGCCAGTGACTTGCATAAGGAGGTTGAAACTCAATATCATAATCGAATAGCTTTGCCTCCTTACTATTATTCCAGTCATAATCTCCGCTCTGAAATGCAAACGTGATACCGCTCAATCCATTTTCTTTGGCAAGTTTATCCCATGTTTCAATCATTTCTTTCATGCAAGGCACAATATCCGGTCTATAAAACACAAATAATGGTTTTCCATCCTTTGTAATATATCGTTCGTCCTTAAAGAAAGGCAGAAGATACATAAAATGCTGTTTCCATTCTTCTTCCTTCCCATACTCCTGTGCTATAAGCAGTTTTCTTTCATCTCCAACCCATGCTTTTGTCCATGGTTCATTTGCCCAGCAAATACAGAACGGCATATCTACCTCTTTATTTGCTAACATCTGCTCCATCGGTTTTTCCAAAAGCATTTTTCCATTAAACCAGTAGTGATAATAGCAAAAGCCATATACTCCATACTTTTTGGCCAAATCAGCCTGCCATATTTTAACGTTGTCATCTAACAAATTATAGTAGTTTCCACCCAATGGAACACGTGGTTGCATATGACCTTCATAGAGTGGCTTTGCCTTTTTCACATTAGTCCACTCTGTAAAGCCGTTTCCCCACCACTCATCATTCTCCGGAATGTTATGAAACTGCGGCAAATAAAATGCAATAATCTTCATGATTTATCCTTCCTTTTGTTAAGCTGTTAATAAGCTTTCTTTTATTTATTCTTTTCTGCAATTATGTGCTGATAAAAACTATCCTTTCGATTAACTGCTGCATCCAATTTATACGTCAACTCGTGAATACCTGTAAGTTTTTTGATCCAATTCCATTTTTCTTCTGAATACTCATCGGCTAAAGCCTTAACAAGATACTCGCTATAATCACTGTTCATATATGGAATTTCTTGCTCAAATTCCGGATTACTCTTCACCACCAATGTTATAATCAAATTTGGTAGCAGATACTCAATTACATGTTTGTTTTTGAGCCAATATGCGAAAGCAACATTTCTTATTTCTCGAATTGTTTTGTTTCCCTTTTTTGCATGAAGAAACCATGCAGGATATAGCACAGGGTTATCTATCAATAGCAGTGAATTTCGTACTGCAAAAAAGTCGCTATTTAAAATCATATCTGGAATAGGATCTGTAAGATACACCGTGGAATCAATCCATGTTCCACCATAATGCTCCAGTAATGCGAACTCTATTAGATTCGCATATCTCGCTATCGGAATCTGTCCAGTATCTTTTTTCTTTTCAATGTAATCTGGCAATCGAATGTAATCTGCAAGATTTTGATCGTTCAGCAAAATGATTTTTTGATTGGAATGTTTACATACAGATTCATAGCACTTCTGAACAATGATCGGCGCCTGTTCAATACCTTTGTTCCAATAAATCCAGATCGGATTCTCTACATCATTTTTGGGAAAGCTAAGCCCATAAACATCTGTGTCTTTATACTTTAAATATGGTTTTATCTTTGAAGAATCACACTCCTGCCACAATACCTTCCGCACCTCATAATCCTTGACAAGATGCAATTTGATAAACATAAATGCCCCTCGTTTGACGGCATTCACAATTCCATATCTTTGAATAAAGCCTTTCATGCCAATATTTTGATAGTAGTCATTCAGCATAATAATTTAATTGTCTCCCTTTATCTTGCAGAAACTACTATTCAAAAGGCTCATAGATTCCGCACCAGATAATGGTAAACTGTTTCCTCCTTGTCAATAGATGATTCTAATTTATAGGTTAGTTTATGTATCCCAGTAAGCTGCTTAATCCAATTAAATTTTTTCTCTGTAAACTTATCTCCTAATACTCTAACCAGATATTCGCTGTAGTCACTATTCAAATAAGGCATCTTTTTCTCAACATCTGGTGATGACCTCATTATTTGTGTAATTACAATATTTGAAAACAAATATTCTGGTACATGATTATTTCGTTTCCAGTAAGCAAATAGGACATTACGAATCTCACAAATCGTTCTATTATGTTGCTTGGCGTGGATGAACCAGACCGGATACAATACTGGATTATCAATTTCACCAAGTGAATTGTGAAACACAAAAAAATCACTATTTAATATTTCCTGTGGGATTTCATCTGTTAGCAGTATTGTTGCATCCATCCATGTCCCGCCATAATGCTCCAATAATGCTACACGCATCAAATCTGTATAAATCGCTAATGGAAGGACTCCGCTTTTTAATTTCTCATTCAGATAATCCGGCATATTTATATAGTTCTGCACATTTTTTTCTGTAAGCAAAACAACTTGTCTGCCGGCATATTTTTTTACAGATTGATAGCAAGTCCTTACTATCTCAGGTGCCTTATCCAGCCCTGTATTCCAGAATAACCAAATAGGTTCATCTACTTGGGTTTCTGGAAACGTCAGCTTTTCAGGAGCGGTATCTCTGAACTTCAGATATTTTTTACAAACCGCTGTGCCACCACCCGATTGCCAAAGCAGTTTTCTCAGCTCATAATCTTTGACAATATGAAGTGGGTTACGAAGAAATTTGTTCCACATTCTTTTCTCCTCGATAAATTTTCATCAGTTTTACATAGTAGCTCTCTGTCGTTTCATAATTCACTTGACTACAATTCTTTGTATATCTTTCCAATACATCTTGTGTTTGAAGAACTTTCTTTATCGCCTTCATCAGTTCTTCCACATTACCCGCTTCAAACAATTCTCCGGTTTTACCAGGCTCAATTAATTCGGGGATACCTCCCATTTTAGATCCAACAACAGGCGTACCCAAAAGTACCGACTCCATAACAGAGTACGGGCAGTTTTCATACCATTCAGACGGGCAAACACTGATTGCTGCCTCAGCAATAATGCGATAGAGTTCTTCTCCAGTCTTAAATCCCAGATACTTCACATTGGGAATATCCTTCATTTTATCAACTGATGGGCCATAGCCAATAAACACAAATTCTGTATTTGGCATCTTCTTGGCTACTTCAAGCAAAGTATCTGTTCCTTTGTCCCGCGACAGATGCCCAAACTCTAATACATAACCCTTTTTTTGAATATTATCCAAGTGCGGCATCTCTTTTTTGAAATTATGCAACCCGATGGTTTTATCACGGAATCTTTTCTGCGTGTCCAACTTTGATTTAAGAAAATAACTACAGCAAATATAGGCATCCACATATGAGTATGCTTTACTATATTTCCACATATATCCATCCAGTGTTCCAAGAAGACTTTTTGCTCTGGAATTTTTCAAGCATTTAGTTTGAAGACAATGAATATAATGACCATCCAAACACCGTTCACAAGGCTTCATATCCACATCGAACATTCCATGGCTGGGGCAAACAAGCTGATAGTCATGTGTCGTGTAAACAATCTTACATTCTTTTTTTGTTTCTTTACGCCATTTGTTAGTTTCCAGAATAATAGAAGGAGTCAGATGATACTGTATATTGTTGAGATGCACTACATCTGGCTGAAAATCATCTAAAACTGCACGAATTTTTTTGCGTGCTTCTCTTGAATAAATAATGCGAAAAGGTGCATTTAAATTTGCCTTTATTCCTTGAGAAAAATCCATATTCGTTACATATGAACCAATTCGATTTCCTACTGTATTTTTTTCATTTTCAAGACCAAAGTACTGGACTTCGTGCCCATGTTCTTCTAACATTTTTCCCACATCGAACGTGTACGTTTCCGCTCCACCCTTGGGAAATATAAATTTATTTACAAGTAAAATCCGCATATTCTAACTTCCTCATCTCCTGTATAGATTCATTGTTTCTTTTGTTACAAAATCCCAGTTGTATTTTCTGAAAATAAAATCAGTAGCTTGTTCTTTTATTTTCGTAATCATTTCAGGATAATCACATGCCTTTTGAATTTTGGTGAATAAATCATTAACATCTGACTTCTTAAATACCAATGCCTTGTCTTCTACAACTTCTGTACACTCTGGGATATTCGAAACTAGACAACAATTCCCATAGCTCATAGCTTCTAAAAGACTCAGTGGCATTCCTTCCAAATCTGAAGGTAACGTATATACATAAGCATTACTATATAGTTCTTTCAATATCTGCCCCAGAACAAATCCTGTAAAAATAATCCTGTCATCATCTTTTGCTAGATCCTTTAATTCATTCATAAATGAGTCTGTATCACTTGAACCACCTGCTATTACTAGCTTCTTATCAGTCTTAACATTCTTAAATGCCTCAACCAAATATCTAATCCCCTTTTCCGGGACTAATCGTCCTAAAAACAATATGTAAGAATCTTTTTCCAAACCATATTTTTCTGTAATTAATTCAGCTTCTTGGATTTTTGGTCTATTCACTCCATTTGGAATGAACACTGTTTTTCTTCCATACTCTTTCACAAAATAATCTTGAACGCCTTTACTCAGCACAATAATTTCATCCGCATACTTCACAGCATTCTTTTCACCCTGATGAATAAATTTTGAACCAAATCCACTTTTCCATTTTTCACGTTGCCAATCCAATCCATGAATTGTTACAATCACTTTTTTACCAAATAGTTTTGGCAACCACGCGAAAAATGCCGGTCCCTCTGCATGAATATGAACAATGTCATACCGGCCAAAAGCACAACATAATGCTGCAAAAAAGGATGATGATACAGCTGCAAGACCTTTTTTCTCTATTGTTGGGACTGTTTTAAGCCTAATTCCTTTATATTCTTTAAGTCGTTTTGAATCATATTCAGAACCACTCACATGATGACCACCTCTGTCGTAGCATGTCACATTATGCCCTTGTGCAACCATCCTTGAGCAAAGTTCTTCAACCACTATTTCAACTCCGCCTTCTCTTGATGGAATTCTTTTTTGACCAAACATAGCAATATTAAGTTTTTCTTTATGCTTACTCTTTCGTCTGTTCACGTCTTTAAACTGCTCCATCACTCTTTAATACGCCTGTAATTGTCTTAAAAATAATCCTCAAATCATTCTTAACACTCCACTCCCTAATATACTGGGTATCCAGCTTCACCACTTCCTCAAAGTCCGTGATATTGCTCCTGCCACTCACCTGCCATAGTCCGGTCAGTCCCGGTCTGAATGACATTCTGGCTCTATGGTGTGGCTCATACTTCTCCCACTCATCGAGTGTCGGTGGTCTGGTGCCTACCAGACTCATATCTCCCACTAGTATGTTGAAGAATTGTGGGAATTCATCCAGGCTTGTTTTCCTGATGAACTGCCCGATTCCGGTTTTCTTCTTTCCGTTTGGCAGCACCTTATTGCCTATGATTCTAGGATCGAAATCCATCTTAAACATCATTCCGTCGCCCACTTTATTCTGTGCCGCAAGCTCCTTCTTTCGCTCCTCGGCATCCATATACATGCTGCGCAGCTTATGGATGTAGAAAACACGGCCATTGCGGCCCACTCGCTTCTGCTTAAAGAAGAGCGGGCCGGGGCTTTCCAGTTTCAGGGGGATGGCTGTAATGGCAATGATGGGGATGCTGATGATGCAGCCCACCAGGCTGCCCAAAATATCCATCAGGCGCTTCAGGATCTGGTCCCGCAGCTTGGGTTCAATGGTGGCCATGGTAACCAGGTTGCCGCCAGCGCAGCGGCCCAGCTCGCGGCACAGGCGGGCGGAGCTGGTTTCGTTGCAGCAGCTTTCCTCGATGCGGTCCAGCAGCGGCATGTGGAAATGCACGGTCAGGCCCATGCTTTCCATCTCTTCCAGGTACGGGATAAAGGATTCGCCGCTGTCCATCGGAACATCGATATACACTTCATCCAAAGCGGCGCGGCGCAGCCAGTTCATAAAGGTATCATAATTGGCTTTTATCTCAACATTCTCCACCTTGGTACCGATTGCATCCCCCGTGGCTTCCAGCAGGGCCACACCGCACACACGGCGGGACCAGTCGTTGCTGATCTCACGGATCATCTTGCCTGCATGGTCACCGGTGGTAACAATGCCAACCAGCGTTTCGTTCTGGAGACTGTCAGGGGCTTTTACCAGCAGCTTTTTGAGCAGGCCATGGGCCGCCGGGAGCAGGAAGAGGTTAAACGACACGACCCCCACCAGAAAATAGCGGGAATCCTGCAAAACCGCTTTGGACAGCGTCAGAAAAGCAGAATAGATCACCATCATCAGCAGGTTGGACTTGATGGAAAGTTTGGCTTCCTGCCCGCGGGTACGCTTGACAATGTTTTCCGTCTGGTCAAAACAGAAAAATGTAACGGTATAGGCCAGCACCAGCAAAACCAGCGCCTGAACCCAATCCAGAACACTGTAAGGCAGCAGCTGCCCCATAATGCCACCAACGATCAGCCATGCCAGAATCACACTGGCGGCCAGAGCTGCAATGTCTGTTAAAAAGACATAGACATACTGCAGCTTTTCGCGCTTTGTAATCATACCCTGTTTCCCTTTTCTTCCAAGTTTTCTTCATATCCCAGGCCCGCCGGCCTGCATACCACTGCGCCCCGTTGATAAGGCAGCACCAGTATTTTGCGGCAAAGCTACCGCAATGCCGTTTTGCCTGCAAGCCCGCAAAGGCCTTTTCCCCACAGGGCAAAACCAGCTTTTTTCTTTCCTCTTTATGTCATATGAATATTTACATTTTATCATATTAAGATTCGGCTTTCAATCATTTTAGCTATAATTATCAAAAAACAGCAGGATATATTGCATCTTGGGTCCGCGTCTTATTTTCATCGTTTTTTCGCGGGTTTGTTTTTCGTTTTTGAATCTTCCTGCCCGACTTGCCGGCACCAGGCAGCGTAGAGTCTTTGTGGAATCACACAGGACAAATACAGCCTGCGGGAACACGGTAGAGGTACTGGCGCGGCCCACACCGTGGATCCGTAATTTATGGCAACACCGCACAATTCCCGCCTTGCGGCTTAAGCACCGCTCCGGCAGC
>OMAG01000370.1_pt1 | contig 19187 bp, 19 predicted proteins | sample 1673781 | NCBI WGS metagenome assembly OMAG01 (sample SAMEA103958127, study PRJEB25191) | human gut metagenome | biome: human-associated habitat [ENVO:00009003]; feature: intestine environment [ENVO:2100002]; material: feces | place: Germany | collected 2013/2015 | reverse complement strand
AGGTAGAAGTAGTTGGCCAAGTATATTTTTGTCACCGGAGGCGTGGTTTCCGGATTGGGAAAGGGGATCACCGCATCTTCCATAGGGCGTCTTCTCAAGTCGAGAGGCATCAACGTGACATCCATCAAGATCGACCCCTACCTCAACATCGACGCAGGGACCATGAACCCGTTCGAACACGGGGAGGTGTATGTCCTGGACGACGGCGGGGAAGTGGATCTCGACCTCGGGAACTACGAGAGGTTCATGGACCTCCATCTTGGAATGGACAACAACATCACCACGGGGAAGGTCTACAGGACCGTCATCGAGAACGAGAGGAGGGGGGAGTATCTCGGGAAGACCGTCCAGATAATCCCCCACATCACGAATGAGATAAAGAGGAGGATAACGGCGGTCGCCAGACAGTCCGGGGCGGACGTGGCCATTGTGGAACTGGGAGGGACCGTGGGGGACATCGAATCCATGCCCTTCCTGGAGGCTGCGAGACAGCTCGGGAGGGACCTCGGAAGAGAGGAGAACGTCATGTTCATCCATACGACCCTCATTCCCATCATGGGATCCGTAGGGGAGGAGAAGAGCAAACCCACCCAGCACTCGGTGAAGGAGCTGCTGAGCATCGGCATCCAGCCGGACATTCTCGTCTGCCGCACGGACGCCCCGATAAGCGACGATATCCGCCGCAAGATAGCCCTGTTCTGCAACGTTGAGCCGGAGTGCGTCATCCAGAACGCAACGGCATCTACGCTATATGAGGCTCCGCTGCTCTTGGAGCACGAGGGACTGTCCTCGGTCGTGTGCCGCAGGCTCGGCCTTGATTGCCCCGAGCCGGATCTTGCCGAGTGGAAAGCCATGGTAGGCAGGATCAAGGGAGCTCACCGCGCGGTGAAGATAGCCCTTGTCGGCAAATATGTTCAGCTGCACGACGCATATCTGTCCGTTGCCGAATCGCTCAACCACGCGGCGGCGGCAAACGACGCCGTAATGGAGATAAAGTGGGTCGATTCCGAGGAACTTACGGAGGAGAATATTGCTTCCGTTCTCGGCGATTGCAGCGGCATACTCGTTCCGGGCGGCTTCGGCGACCGAGGAATTGAGGGCATGATACTTGCCGCAAAATATGCGCGCGAAAACGACGTGCCGTATCTCGGCATCTGCCTCGGACTTCAGATCGCGGTCATAGAATTTGCGCGCCACGTTCTCGGCTGGAAGGACGCAAACTCCGCCGAGTTCACCGCCGATTCGCAGCATCTGGTCATCGACCTCATGCCCGAGCAGCAGGGCATAACCGCAAAGGGCGGCACGATGCGTCTGGGCAAATACCCCTGTGTGCTCTCGCCCGAGAGCAAGGCTTACGAATACTACGGCGAGGGGCTTATCTACGAGCGCCACCGCCACAGATATGAGGTAAACAACGACTTCCGCGAGGAGATCGTTGCGCGCGGACTTCTGCCCGTCGGCATGAGCCCGGACGGCTCGCTTGTCGAGATGGTGGAAAATCCGGCGTGCAAATGGTTCGTCGCGGCGCAGTTCCATCCGGAGTTTAAAAGCAGACCGAATAAGCCGCATCCGCTGTTCAACGGCTTTGTAAAGGCGGCACTGGAAAGGTGAATTAAAATGAGAAACTACGAAAAAGAATATATCCAGCGAGTTCAGTTCATCCGCTACGCCGTGCGCGAAAGCGGAGCCGACGGCATAGTTTACGGTAACTCCGGCGGCAAGGACTCCGCGCTTGTCGGCATCCTGTGCAAGGCTGCGTGCGAGAACACCGTGGGCGTTATTATGCCCTGCACCTCCGTGCGCAATTACGACATGGATAAGCGCGACGGCGAGACCGTTGCCGCGAAGTATGAGATCGAAACGCGCTACGCTGACCTTACGGCGGTCAAGGCCGCAGAAAAGGCCGTGCTTGCAGGCGTCACAAATCTCACCGATGCCGCCGAGGCGAACATTGCACCGCGCCTGAGAATGGCAACGCTCTATGCCATTGCCGCGTCGGAAAACCGCCTTGTTGCCGGAACGGGCAACCGCAGCGAGGCCTATGTCGGCTACTTCACCAAGTGGGGCGACGGCGCACACGACTTTAACCCCATCGACGATCTGACTGTCACGGAGATATACGAATTTCTGCGCTGGCTGAAAGCGCCCGAGTGCGTCATAGAAAAAGCGCCCTCTGCCGGCCTGTTTGACGGACAGACCGATGAAGGCGAAATGGGATTTACCTATAAAGAGCTTGACACTTACCTCGGCGGTGGTAAAATAGACGATGCGGTGCTTGAAAAGATCCAGCGTATGCACGCTAAGAGCGAACATAAGCGCCGCAGCATACTGACGTTTTGAGGTGCAAATATTTGAAGACTAAGGATATGGCCTACATCGCCCTGATGGCGGTGCTCATATCGGTCTGCTCATGGCTGTCGGTTCCGGCAGCCATTCCTTTTACCATGCAGACCTACGCGGTGTTTACGGCTCTGCTGCTTCTCGGCGGCAGGCGCGGCAGCATTGCCGTTGCGGTGTACATAGCGCTCGGCGCAGTCGGACTGCCGGTGTTCTCCGGCTTTGCCGGCGGTATTGGGAAGCTTATGGGGCCGAGCGGCGGATATATCTTCGGCTTTATGCTCACGGCGCTTTGCTATTGGCTCTGCGAGAGGCTTTTCGGCAAAAAGCTGTGGGTCAGGATAGTGTCGCTCATCGTGGGGCTTGCGCTGTGCTATGCCTTCGGCACGGTGTGGTTTGTTAAGGTCTATTCCGCGGCAAAGCCCATAAGCTATGCCTCGGCGCTGGGCATGTGCGTTTTTCCGTTCATCGTCCCGGATCTTGTCAAGATGGCGCTTGCATTCCTTACCGAAAAGGTTCTGCGAAAGCATATAAATATCGAGTAAGCCGACAGGCGATAGGGGTTCGACTCTCGTCAGCTTAAGCAAAAAACAGCTCATCCACGGATGAGCTGCTTTTTTGCGTGTATAATGCCTATCGGGAGAATATCATGCTTCATATCCTGTTCTCGCTGCCCCAGATGCAGAGCTTGTCGAGCACCTCCATGAGCGATCTTCCGCGCTCTGTCAGGGAATACTCTACCTTGGGCGGTATCTGCGGATACTCTTTGCGCGAGATGAGCCTGTCGGCCTCGAGCTCCTTGAGGTTTGTGCTTAGCGTTTTGTCGGTAATGCGGCCGAGGTAGCGCTTCATTTCGTTAAAACGCACCGGCTCGTACTCCATCAGGCAATAGAGTATCACCATCTTGTGTCTGCCGCTTATCAGCGACAAGGTGTAGCTAAAAGGCTTGCAATCTGCGGTTGGCAGACTGCAAGCCCTTTCGGTTGTTTGAATACTTTACTTCATTGCGGCGACTGCGTCGAAGTCCTCGCAGATCTTTGCGTCGGGAGCCTTGGTAAGCAGGGAAACAACCACGATGAAGATGCAGGAGGTTACGAACGCGGGCAGCAGCTCGTAGATCGCAAACGCGCCGCCGATGGGGGCTATTGCGTATTTCCAGATGAATACCATTGCCGCGCCCGAGAACATGCCGGCTATCGCGCCCCATTTGTTGCAGCGCTTCCAGTAAAGCGAGAACAGAACGATGGGGCCGAAGGTTGCGCCGAAGCCTGCCCATGCAAACGATACGACGCGGAATATGGAGCTTGTGGGATCAAGTGCAAACAGCACACCGCAGACAGCCACGCACAGAACAGTGACGCGGGCAACGACCATGCTCTTTTTGTCGTCAAGCTGAACGCCGAACACGCCGCGGATGATGTTCTGCGCGATAGCGCTTGCCGCTGCAAGCAGCTGAACGTCGGCAGTGGACATGGTGGCGGCAAGGATGCCTGCAAGGACAAGGCCTGCGAGGATAGCGAAGAATGCGCCGTACTCGGACAGGACTGCCGCGATGGAAACGATGAGCGCCTCTGCGGAGGATGCGTCACCGAACATGGTGATGATGTTCTCTTTTGCCATGGAGTAGCCGACAATGCCGATCACGACTGCGACAGACAGGGAAACAACGACCCAGATGGTAGCAACACGGCGGCTGAGCTTGAGCTTATTCTCGTCCTCGATGGCCATGAAGTGAAGAACAACGTGGGGCATGCCGAAGTAGCCGAGCGCCCATGCGAGGGTGGATATTATCTTGAGTGTGCCGAATTCGCCGGCCTCGGCGGCCTGGATGCTGGTGGTAGCGGTCATGCTGAGGTAGCCGGGGATGGCCTTGGCATTTGCAATGACATTTTCCCAGCCGCCGACTGAGTTGATGCCGAAGATGAGGACAACCGCCAGAGCAAAGACCATTATAAGGCTCTGTACGAGGCTGGTTACCGAAGCTGCTTTGAAGCCGCCGCATGCTGTGTATGCTACGATTACGGCAGCGCTTATTATCATGGTGGGAACGTAGTCATATCCGAACAGAGTTCCGAAAAGCTTGCCGCAGGCCGAGAAGCCGGAAGCTGTGTAGGGAACGTAGAAAACGATGATGGTTATGGCACCTATAAGCTCAATGAGCTTGGTGTTATCGTAGAAGCGGCGGGATATGTACTCGGGCAGAGTCAGCGCGCCCAGCCGCACCGAGTAGCGGCGCAGGCGCTTTGCAACGAACAGCCAGTTGAGATAGGTGCCAAGCGCAAGGCCGATAGCCGTCCAGCTCGCTTCCGCGATGCCGCAGAAGAACGCCAGTCCGGGAACGCCCATGAGCAGATATGCGCTCATGTCCGAAGCTTCGGTGGAAAGCGCCGTCACGATAGGGCCGAGCTTGCGGCCGCCGAGGTAAAACTCGTGTGCGTCGGACTGACCCTTGGAATAGTAAACGCCGATGGCGACCATACCGACAAGGTAGACCACAATGGCGATCAGTATGCAAATAATATTACCTGTCATGTTTCTCTCTCCAATCATTTTCAAACGATGTTTGAATTATAGTCACACAAAAAGTGCATTGCAAGGCGAAATATTATCGAAATTACTTGATTTTCAGAAAAAACGCGGTATATTATTACTATACCTAATTATTTTCATGCTAACATGAATAAAATTCATGTAAATTCCTCGGAGGAGCAATATGAGCATTTCAAAATACGAAACTCTCGCTAAAGTGGTGGAGTTGGGCAGCCTTACAAGAGCGGCCGACGCCCTCGGATGCACGCAGTCGGCAGTCAGCCATACTATTAATAATTTGGAGGCCGAGCTTGGCTTTTCGGTCATAACCCGCTCGCGCGCCGGAGTTAAGCTCACCGCCGACGGAGAGCGCATAATGCCGTCGGTGCGCGGAATGCTCAACTATGAAGAGCAGCTTAGGCAGACGGCCTCTGCCATCCGCGGCCTTGATTCCGGCACGGTGCGCATAGGCGCATTCACCTCCGTTGCGGTTCACTGGCTGCCCGGCGTAATAAAAGAATTTCAGCACGATTACCCGAACGTCGATCTCAAGCTTTTAAACGGCGACTATTACGATGTTGAGCGCTGGATAGACGAGGGCAGCGTTGACCTCGGCTTCGTTAACGTTCCGACTCAGCTCAAGTGCGAGTGCATACCGCTGATGGAGGACAGACTGCTCGCCATTCTGCCGCACGGGCATAAATTCGAGTCCTACCCCAAATTTCCGCTCGTTGAGTGCGAGACCGAGGCGTTCATAACCCTGCTGGAAGAATCAAACCACGACGCAAACCGCGCGCTCGCCGCAGCCGGGATAAAGCCGAATATCCGCTTTTCTACCAAAGACGACTACGCCATAATCGCGATGGTCGAAAAGGGACTGGGCATATCCATCATGCCCGAGCTTCTGCTGACCGGCCGGCACGACGACGTTGTTGTAAAAGAGCTTGTTCCGCCCTCGAAGCGCGTTATCGGCCTTGCGATAACGGAAACGAGCCGCAACAGCCCGGCAACTCGCAAATTTGCCGATTACACCGTTGACTGGGTGCGCCGCGGTGTTGCTACCGTGTAAATAATGTGTTAATATATACGGTACTGGATTTTTCAAAATAGATGAGAGGATCTGAAAAATGAAGATCGTAATAGTCGGCGCAGGCAAGATAGGCTATTCGCTTGCCGAGGAGCTGGCCAACGAGAACCACGATATAACCGTGGTCGATATAGATAAGGAAAAGGTAAAGCTCTTGTCCGATACGCTTGACGTCATGACCCTTTGCGGCAACGGCGCTGCGATATCCGTCCAGCGCGAGGCAAACGTTGACGAGAGCGACCTGCTCATCGCCGTCACGGCGCAGGACGAGCTGAACATGCTCGCGTGCATCGTCGCGCGCAAGCTCGGCTGTAAAAACACCATCGCGCGCGTGCGCAATCTTGAGTATACCGAGCAGCTTTACGTCCTCAAGTCGGAGCTGGGCCTGTCCATGACCATAAACCCCGAGCTTCTGGCCGCCAAGGAGATCTACCGTCTGCTGCAGATCCCGGCCTTCATAAAGCGCGATACCTTTGCCGAGGGCAAGGCCGAGATAGTCGAGCTTTTCATTGCCGATGGCAGCCCGCTTGACGGGCTTCAGCTTGCCGATCTGCGTCGGAAAATACGGGTGCATGTCCTCATCTGCGCGGTCCTGCGCGAGGAAAAGGTCTTTATCCCCGACGGCAGCTTTGTTCTGCGCAAGGGCGATAAAATATACGTCACCGCGCCGGCATCGTCGCTCGTCGAGCTTACGCACGAGCTGAAGCTGCGCAGCAAAAAAAGCAAAAACGTGCTCATCGTCGGCGGCGGCAGAATCGCCGAATACCTCGCTCCGATGCTGATAAAAACCGGCACAAGCATAAAGCTGATTGAGATGAAGCGCGCGCGGTGCGAGTACCTCGCCGAAAAGTACCCCGAGGTGAGCGTCATCTGCTCGGACGGCTCGAGTCAGGCGGTGCTCAGGACGCACAACATCCGCCAGATGGACGCTGTCCTGCCGCTGACGAACATGGACGAGGAGAACATCATCATCGGCATGTTTGCGCGCAAGATGGGCGTTCCGCAGCTTTTGACGAAGATAAACCGCCTCGAATACGGCGAGATCCTCGGCGACCGCGGTGCGGACAGCCTCATAAGCCCGAAAAGCCTGAGCACCTACGCCATCATCCGTTATGTCCGTGCGATGGAGAACACCGGCGGCAGCGCGGTGCTCACGATCCACCGCATAGCCGACGGCGGCGCGGAGGCGCTGGAGTTTGCCGTGACCGACGCGACCGAGCACCTGCACGAGCGCCTGGTCGATATCCGGCTCAAGCCCGGCATACTGATCGTCTGCATAAACCACATGGGCAGGATCATCATCCCCGGCGGCCGGGACACGCTCTCGGCCGGCGATACGGTTGTCATCGTCACGACTGCCGGACGCGAGATCCTTGACCTCAACGACATATTTGCGTAATGAATATTGGAACGATAAGAAGAACGATAGGCGTCATATTGTGCATCGAGGCGGCGTTCATGCTGCCTCCGCTGCTGCTTGCGCTCGCCGACGGCGACGCGTCTGCGCTGCGCGGCTTTGCCGCGGCGATCGCGGCGGTGCTCGCGGTCGGAGTGCCCTGCGGCCTCATCCCCAGCAAGGATCGCCCGCTCGGCGCGCGCGACGGCTTTGTGACCGTCGCCCTGGCGTGGATCATCATATCGCTGTTCGGAGCGATCCCGTTTTACGCCTCGGGCGTGATCGGCAGCGTGTCCGACGCCGTGTTCGAGACGATATCCGGCTTCTCCACCACGGGCGCCACGATCATCGACGATGTCGAGGCCGCGCCCCGTGCCATACTGCTCTGGCGCAGCATCACCAACTGGATCGGCGGCATGGGCGTTCTGGTTTTTCTGCTTGCGATAGCGCCGGTCGCGCGCGAGGGCGGCTCGATGTTCCTGCTGCGCGCGGAGTTCCCGGGGCCTATGGCGGCAAAGCTTGTGCCGCGCATGCAGAAGTCGGCAAAGCTGCTGTATGAGATATATATAGCAATGACCGTCGTGCAGATCGTCCTGCTGCTTCTGGGGGGCATACCGCTGTTCGACTCTGTGAACATATCACTCAGCACGGTGTCCACCGGCGGCTTCTGCGTCCGCAACGACAGTATGGCGTCCTACGGCGCGTATGCGCAGAACGTGACGCTCATTTTCATGACCCTGTGCAGCATGAGCTTCAGCCTGTTTTACTGCGTCCTTGCGCGCGAATTTCTGCGCATCCGCCGCAGCCGCGAGCTGCGTACCTTTGTCGTTGTCGTCCTGGGCGTGGCTCTGCTCATGGGCATCGACACTGCCTCGAAATTCACGTCCGTCGCCGACGGCGTCCACCACACTCTGTTCCAGGTCATTTCAATCATCAGCACGACCTGCTATGTGTCGATCGACGCAAGCTTCTGGTCGCCCTTTGTGTGGGCCATGCTGACCGTTTTGATGATAACCGGCCCCATGTCCGGCTCGACGGGCGGCGGCATGAAGCTGTCGCGCGTGATGATCCTCTGCAAGAGCACCTATCGCGCCATTGCGCGCACCGTCACGCCGAACTCCGTTCACCTCATTCACCTTGACGGCGAGATCGTCGAGGAGGACACGGTTTCCGCGGTCGAAAGCTTTGCCATTGCGTATTTCATGGCGGTCATTTTGACTGCTGTGGTGCTGTCGATAAACGGCCTGAGCATCGGCGACGGCATGCTTGCGGCGATCTCCAGCCTCAGCAACGTCGGCTACGGCATCGACTCGAACACCTTCACCATGGGCGTTTCCGGGCTTAATATAATAAGTAAGGCAGTCCTGTGCTTCGACATGTTCCTCGGCCGCCTCGAAATTTTCCCCATGCTCGTCCTCTTCGCCCCCGAAACGTGGCGGAAGTAGCTGATAGAAAAATGATTAAGGCTGGAGGGTCAGTATCTGACCTCTTCCAGCCTTAATCCCTGTCCGGGCACCGTCGGTCCGGCGTTTTCGCGCACCTTTGATTCAAGCGCCCTTTTCACATCCTCGGCGCTCATCCGATGCGCCCCGGCCTCAAGCAGCGTGCCTACTATTATGCGCACCATGTTGTATAAAAATCCGTTGCCCGAAACCGTGAACCGTATCTCGTCGCCTATGCGCGTAATATCTATTGTATCTATCCGCCTCACGGCGGATTTTTTCATGCGCTTATTCGATTGAAACGCCGTGAAATCGTGCTCGCCGAGCAGAACTTTCGCCGCGTCCTGCATTGCGCCGATATCCAGCGCCTCGCTTACGCGATACATGTACTTTCGCTCGAAAACGTTCTGCACCGCACTGTTCTGCACGCGGTATATATACGTTTTCCCGACGCAGCTCAGCCGCGCGTGAAATCGCGGCTCGGCAATGCTCAGCTCGAGCGCGGCAATGTCCTCCGGCAGCGCCTCGCGCAGCCGCGATAGTATATCGCTTGTATCCATCCCGGTTTCCGCCCGGAATGAAGCAACTTGCATCCGCGCATGCGCCCCGGCGTCCGTGCGCCCCGAGCCGCTTATCTCGATCTCCTGCCCGAGTATGCGCGAAAGCGCGGCCTCGACCTTGCCCTGTATCGTGTTTTCCGTGTTGCCCTGCCGCTGCCAGCCGCGGTATCGGCTGCCGTCATAGCTCAGGGTGAGTTTGTAATTATTCATATTCGAGCCTGAATTTTTTCAGCATGTACTCGGGGAAGTACGATTGCTTTGCCTGCCGCAGCCCCTCGTCGCCGACGTCGTCCTCGCGGTTTACGTATCGTATGCCGCACTTTTCAAGCTCGGTTTTTGCGAACAGGCAGTTTATCATCTGGAACGCGCCCTTGTACTCGCGCTTGCCCTTTTCGATGTGAACGATAAGCGTGTCGCCCATCACCTCGCCGATGCAGAATGCCGCGACCTCGCCGTCGGTGAGCAGAGCGTAGCCCGTGCAGCCGTAGGCCGCGAAGTCCTCGAGTACCTCGCGCGTGTGGTCGTTTTCGTACATCGCAAGCTCGCTCAAACCGGCGTCCGACCAGTCGTGCGCGCAGCATTCGGCTATGCGGTGCGCGTTCTCGGCCGTTATCGCCTCAAGCGTGTAGTCGGGGTAGAGCTTTTCAAACTGGTGGATCAGGTTGCGCTTTTTGCTGTATTTTTTCCCGGCGAGGTACGCAAGATCCTCGGCCTTGTACATGTAGTCGGCAATGTCCGGCTCCTCGACGGCGGTGAAGTCAAATTCCTTGCGCAGCTCGTCGAGCGCGTCCTCAGGCACAAGGCTCATCGTGAGCCTGCCGCCGACCGCCTCGCGCAGCGCGCGCACCCTGTCGCACAGGCTGCCCTCGCCCAGCGGCAGCAAATAGTCGTACTCGCCGCCGTGCCGCGATCTTTCGCGCATGAACAGAACTCCGTCCTCTATCTTGTATTCGTAGCCGAATCTGTCGGCCCACATGAAAACGCCCAGCACCGAGTAGTCGCACGAGCGATACTGCGCGCGCAGGTACGGGCGCAGTGCGCCGACGTCACTTAATGTGATTTGTTTGAAATCCAACGGTGGATACCTCTTTTCGCGTGATGCGGCTATTATAACATATCACCCATGCCGATAACAAGCGCAGAAAAAGTCATGAAAAGACATAAAAAGCCATGGCGTAGGACTTTTTTTATTCACAATTATATGCTACAATCTATTTGTGAAATTATCTTTACATACGAAAGGCAATAATATGGGCTTCTTCAGTAAACTTTTCGGCAGCCATACCGATCATGAGCTTAAAAAAATATACCCTATCGTCGATAGGATAGAGGCGCTCGAGCCGCAGATGCAGGCGCTTTCCGATGCCGAGCTGCGCGCAAAAACCGCCGAGTTCCGGAACCGCTATGATAACGGCGAGGATCTCGACTCCATGCTGCCCGAGGCATTCGCCGCGGTGCGCGAGGCCGCGTGGCGTGTCCTCGGCATGAAGCCGTTCCGCGTCCAGCTCATCGGCGGCATCGTCCTGCATCAGGGACGCATCGCCGAGATGAAGACCGGCGAAGGCAAGACCCTCGTTGCGGTCATGCCGGCGTACCTCAACGCCATTACCGGCAACGGCGTGCATATCGTCACCGTCAACGACTACCTCGCCCGACGCGACAGCGAGTGGATGGGCAAGGTGCACAGATTCATGGGTCTCGACGTCGGCCTGATCGTCCACGGCCTGACCAATGAGGAGCGCAAGGCCGCCTACGCCGCCGACATCACCTACGGCACAAATAACGAGATGGGCTTTGACTATCTGCGCGATAACATGGCCATTTATAAGGAAAGCCGCGTCCAGCGCGGCCACGCCTTTGCCATCGTTGACGAGGTCGACTCGATCCTCATCGACGAAGCGAGAACACCGCTCATAATCTCCGGCCAGGGCGACGAGAGCACCGATCTCTATCGTCAGGCAAACGATTTTGTCGCCGGACTTAAAAAGAAGGTCTATGCCTCCACCGACTCCAAGGAGGAAGAGGACGAGAACATCGACGCCGACTACGTTGTCGATGAAAAAGCGCGCACGGCGACGCTCACTGCGCGCGGTATTGCCAAGGCAGAGCGCGCATTCGGCCTTGAAAACTATGCCGATATCGAAAACTCGACCCTCACGCACCATATCAATCAGGCTCTGCGCGCGCACGGCATCATGAAGCGCGATATCGACTACGTCGTGAAAGACGGCGAGGTGCTCATCGTCGATGAATTCACCGGCCGCATCATGCTCGGCCGCCGCTACAGCGAGGGTCTGCATCAGGCGATCGAGGCAAAGGAACACGTTGACGTTCAGCGCGAGAACAAAACGCTTGCGACTATCACGTTCCAGAACTACTTCAGACTTTATGATAAGCTCTCGGGCATGACCGGTACGGCCGTCACCGAGGCGGAGGAATTTGAGTCGATCTACAAGCTCGATATTGTCGAGATCCCGACCAACAAGCCCGTTGCGCGTATCGACCAGCCCGACGTTGTTTACAAAACCGAGGCAGGAAAGGATCGCGCGATAATCGAGCAGATAATCGCCTGCCACGAAAAGGGGCAGCCTGTCCTGGTCGGCACGATATCCATCGAAAAGAGCGAATATCTCTCCAAGCTTTTGAAGGCGCGCGGCATAAAGCACAACGTGCTCAACGCAAAGCACCATGAAAAAGAGGCCGAGATCGTTGCTCAGGCCGGTAAGCTCGGCGCGGTCACGATAGCGACCAACATGGCCGGTCGTGGTACCGATATCATGCTCGGCGGCAATGCCGAATACCTCGCGAAGAACGACCTGCGAAAGGCAGGCTTCTCCGAGGAGGTCATAGCTGACGCAACAGGCTATGCCGATACCGACAATGAGGAGATACTCAAGGCACGCGCGCTGTACGCCGAAAAGCTAAAGGAGCATAAGGCAGTCTGCGATGAGGAGGCCGAAAAGGTCAAGGCAGCCGGCGGCCTGTTCATCCTCGGCACCGAGCGCCACGAGTCGCGCCGTATAGACAACCAGCTGCGCGGCCGTGCAGGCCGTCAGGGCGATCCCGGCGAGAGCCGCTTCTATATTGCACTGACCGACGACGTAATGCGTCTGTTTGGCTCCGAGCGTATGAGCAACATGATGGACTCCCTCGGTGTTGATGAGGATACACCGCTTGACCACAAGATGCTCTCCGGCGCGATCGAGCAGGCTCAGAAGACCGTCGAAAGCCGCAACTTCCAGACCCGTAAGAGTGTCCTGGAATACGACGACGTTATGAACCAGCAGCGCAATATCATCTATGATGAGCGCCGCAAGGTGCTCGACGGCGAGAATCTGCGCGAGAATATCAATAAGATGGTCTACGACTTCGTTGCAGGGACTGTAAACGATGCTCTGCACGGCGGAACTCCGGAAAACGAGGAGCACTTTGCCGAGGTCATTGCTCCCTTTGAAAAGCTCTTCCTGCCCAAAGGCGCGGTGAAGTTTGACGATTTCAAGGGCGCGCCCAAGGCTCAGGAGATCATCGACCGTGTGTATGACATTGCCCAGCAGGTATATGATAAGCGAGAGGCGGAGTTTGGTACGGCTCCCGACGGGCAGCCCGTCATGCGAGAGATCGAGCGCGTTATCATGCTGCGCGTCGTTGATGAATACTGGATGGATCACATCGATGCAATGGCAGAGCTCAAGCGCGGCATCGGCCTGCGCGGCTACGGCAACGTCAAGCCCATCGACGCGTACAAGCGCGAGGGCTACGATATGTTCGAGGCGATGATAAACGGCATCCGCGAGGAGACCGTGCGCAGAATATTCACCGTCCGCGTCCGCAAGGAGCAGACGCTCGAGCGCAAAGCCGTTGCAAAGAATATGGCCGCAAACGTGGGCGGCGAAGCGCCCAAGAAAAAGCCCATCAAGAAAGCGCCGAAGCCCGGCCGCAACGATCCCTGCCCCTGCGGCAAAATGAAGGCCGACGGCTCACGCAGACTCAAATATAAGGAATGCTGCGGCAGAAACGACTGACGAGGAAGCATAATGGCATTTACTGAAAACATGCAGCACGGCTGCGTATACATGACATCGGATAAAATAAGCGCAAAGCATATGTTCACAACGCGCATCGGCGGCGTGAGCAAGGGCGTTTTCGCCTCGTGGAACCTTGGCGTGCACCGCGGCGACGATGACGCCGCCGTCTGCGAAAACTACCGCCTCGCCGGCGAGATCATGGGCTGCGGAAAGGACGACTTCGTTGTCACAAAGCAGGTTCACGGCAGGCTCGTTCACCTTGCCTGCGATGCCGACCGATACCCGGTCGGCTCGGATAAGCGCATCGAGTGCGACGGGTTTGTGACAAACGTAAAGAATCTGCCGATCATGATCTATATTGCCGACTGCGTGCCGGTTCTGCTGCACGATCCCGAGGCTGAGGTCATTGCGGCGGTGCACTGCGGCTGGAAGAGCAGCGTGCTGGACATCCTCGGTGCGGCGGTCGAAAAAATGTGCGCGCTCGGCGCAAGACCGGAGAATATCCGCGCGGCCATCGGCGCGAGCATCGGCAAATGCTGCTTTGAGTGCGATGACGACGTTCCCGAGGCTGTGGAGCGCTATCTTGGCGGCAAGACGGACGGACTTTTCGAGAATAAGCCAAACGGCAAAACGCATGTCGATCTGCGCGGCGCAAACGCGCGCAGACTTGAGCAGCTCGGCCTAAAGCGCGAGAATATCGACGTGTCCGCCGAGTGCACGATGTGCCTTCCGGAGAAATACTGGTCGCACCGTGCAACCGACGGAGTTCGCGGCAGCATGGCAGCGACGATCATGCTCTGAGGTATAAAAATGTCAAGGATGAAAAGATTTATTGCGCTGCTGCTCGCGCTGCTGTCGGTGCTTTCACTGGCAGCCTGCGGCACGGCCGACGATAATAAGGACGATTACGTCAAGGGCACGAGCGCCGGCAAGGAGCTTGGACAGACCGTCGCGGCCGATGATATATTCACGCTCAACTGCAATAAAAGCTACAGCATGAATCCGCTTATTGCGACGAATACGAATAATCAGCTCGTCTGCTGCCTCGTGTATGAGAATATCGTCGAGGTCGATAACAGCTTTGAGGTTCAGCCTAACGTTGTCAGCGAGTGGTCTACCGAGGACGGCTCAAGCTGGACGCTGAAGGTCGCATCGGGGCACACCTTTCATAACGGCGCAGCTCTCACCGCAACGGACGTTGCCTACACGATCCAAATCGCAATGAGAAACGACCGCTTCAGAGCTCGTCTTAGCTACGTTTCCGGCTGCTCGGCTACCGATTCGGAGACGGTTGTGGTCAATCTATCGAAGAAAAACATGATGTTCCCGGCGCTTTTGAGCATCCCCGTCATTCAGTACGGAACAGCGACCCAGCCCTATCCCGGCGGCTCGGGACCTTACCAGTACGCCTCGGATTATAACAGCCTGACGGTGTTTTCAAAGCACAAAAACGCGGCGACAATGCCGCTGAAAACGATATATCTCAAGGAGTATTCCGGAACCGACGAGACGATCTCGGCATTTGCCGATTCGCTTATTGACCTTGTGCTCAATGACCCGAGCTCGACAACAAATATCGGCTACGGCAGCGCAAACGACATCCGCGGCTTCAACACGACGAATATGCACTATATCGTCTTTAACTCTTACAGCACGGATTTTTCAAACGATGCGCTGCGGTTTGCGATGAATTACGCCTTCGACCGCGACAGTATTGTCAGCCAGTTCGGCGGCTATGCGTCGGCGGCGAACCTGCCGATAAATCCGGCGAGCAGCCTGTATAACGAAAACTATGCAAAGCAGTTCAATTACAGTCTCAACAAGGTTCAGGAGACTCTGACCAATGCCGGCATGAAGGACTATGACGGCGACGGATTCCTGGAGTTTAAAAACGGCGAGGAGATTATAAAGATCGACCTTAATTTCCTTGTTTACAGCGGCAGCACGATCAAGGTCAACGCCGCCAAGAAATTTGCCGAGGATATGAAGAGCATCGGACTTCAGGTCACGGTCGACAAGCAGGACTGGAATAATTACAAAAAGCTGCTCGACGCAGGCAACTATGATATGGCCTACTGCGAGGTGCGCCTAAACGGCGACTTTGATCCGAGCAAGCTGCTCACGTCCGGCGCGTCGATGAACTACGGCGCGGTTGCCGATTCGCAGCTTGATGAATTGATATCGGCTTATCTTTCCGCAAACGACGATGATCGCAGAACAGCCTGCGACAATATGTGCGCTTATATTGCAAATAAGGCCTACATTGTGCCGCTGGTGTTTGAGCGCCATCAGCTTATAAGCCATCGCGGCGTTGTCGAGGGCGCAAAGGCAAATGAGAATAATCCTCTGTGCGGTATCGAAAACTGGACCGTCAAGATCGAAAATGTAAAGAAATCGGAAGATACGACTAAAGATTGAGAAACGGAGAGGTGTCTTATGACAGATAAGGAGCTTTTGGCGATCGCGAGAGAGGCGTCCGGCAGAGCGTATGTTCCTTATTCCAAATTTGCAGTCGGCGCGGCGCTCGAATGCCGCGGCGGACGTGTATTCACCGGCTGCAACGTCGAAAACGCCGCGCTGGGCGACACGATTTGCGCCGAGCGCACGGCCTGCGTCAAGGCGATAAGCGAGGGCTACAGGGACTATGTCCGCCTTGCCATTTACGCCGAGAGCCAGAACTACTGCATGCCCTGCGGCTCCTGCCGCCAGTTTTTGTCCGAGTTTAACGACGGCGAGCTGGAGATCCTCTGTTGCAAGGCCGACGGCAGATATGTAAGCTACAGGCTCAAAGAGCTGCTGCCCTATACATTTAATTATTGATATGGAGCTTGAGCAACTGCGTGCCTTCGTCGCCGTGGCGGAGGAGAAGAGCTACACAAAGGCAGGGGAGCGGCTGTATATGAGCCACTCGACAATGTCGCGCGCCGTTTCGGCGCTTGAGCATGAGTTCGGCGTGCGCCTTATAAGCCGCGATAACCACGTTGCGGGGCTGACTCCCGAGGGCGAAAAGCTCTGCGAAATGGCCAAGAAACTGCTTGATATGGCTGCCGAGATCGAGGAAAAAATGCATTTAAGCTAAATCAACAAAAATTCGCACGAAATTTCTGCGAAAAGTACAAAACTCCCCCTTGACATAAAGGGGGAGTTTTGGTATTCTATTAGAGCGCCTGTGCGTTGCTAACGGGCGTATTATGCGATGAAGCGGGAGATTGCTCGTTTTTCGAGGTAACTTCCGTGGAGTATGTCCGGTACCGATGCCATTTCGGTACACAATCGGGCGGCTGAAGCGTACTGCACATGGTGTATATCACCTGTACGGTATCAGACCGGCTCAAAAAGGCCGGTTTGTTTTTCGGACAGGGTTTGATACACATGGTTGAGTGTGCAAAAATCCGCTTCATCCGTACGGGACATGAGGCGATCCCAATGACGCCGCAAAAACTGTACGAAAAGGAGAAAAAACAATGGCAAACAAGAACATGATCCGCATCAGACTCAAGGCTTACGATCATCAGCTGATCGACAAGGCCGCAGAGACCATCGTTGAGGCTGCAAAGCGCACCGATGCACAGGTTTCCGGCCCCATCCCCCTGCCCACCAAGACCGAGATCGTCACCATCCTCCGCGCTGTTCATAAGTATAAGGACAGCCGTGAGCAGTTCGAGCGCCGCACTCACAAGCGCCTGATCGACGTGATGAATCCCACCCAGAAGACGGTCGAGGCTCTTATGTCCCTCGAGCTGCCCGCAGGCGTTGAGATCGAGATCAAGCTCTAAGCAAAACCCCGAAAACCCAAGTCAACGACCCATAGTCCGTAACTTGCGAATGCGGACGGGTTAAGTTGCCAGCCTCTGGCTTGAAGCTAAGCGAGGCAACCAATAACCGAAGGAGGAAATATCTAATGAAGAAAGCCATTATCGGCAAGAAGGTCGGCATGACGCAGATCTTCGACGAAATGGGCAAGGTCATCCCCGTGACCGTCATCGAGGCAGGCCCCTGCGTCGTGACCCAGAAGATGACCGCAGAAAAGGAAGGCTACGAAGCCGTCCAGCTCGGTTACGAAGAAGTTTCCGAGAAGCACATCTCCAAGCCCGAAGCCGGCCATCTGAAGAAGAACGGCATCGGCATGCTCAAGCACCTTAAAGAGTTCAAGCTCGAAAACGCGGCAGAGCTCAACGTCGGCGACGTTCTCAAGGCAGACGTCTTCGCAGCCGGCGACAAGGTCGACGTTACCGGCACCAGCAAGGGCCACGGCTACGCAGGCGTTGTAAAGCGCCACGGCGCACAGCGCACCCCCACCAGCCACGGCGGCGGTCCTGTTCACCGTCACGCAGGCTCCATGGGCTCCGGCACCGACCCCAGCCGCATCTTCAAGGGCAAGATCGGCGCAGGCCACATGGGCGTAGATCAGGTCACCGTTCAGAACCTCGACGTCGTCCAGGTAGACCCCGAGCTGAACATGCTCGTTATCCGCGGCGCTATCCCCGGCCCCAAGGGCGGCCTCGTTTATGTTAAGAGCACCGCAAAGGTCGCACCCGTCAAGAAGGGCGAGGGCGCTGGCATCAGCCTCAACCCGCAGAAGGCATCTGCTCGTGTCAACCCGCAGAAGGCTTCCGCGCGCAACAAGTAAGGAAAGGAGAGTGTCTTAAATGCCTATTACTAACGTATACAACATGGCAGGTGAGAAGGTCGGCGAGATCGAACTCTCCGCAGCCATCTTCGGCGTCGAGCCGAACAAGTCTGTCCTTCATGACAGCGTCAAGAACCACCTGGCAAATTGCCGTCAGGGCACCCAGAGCGCTCTGACCCGCGCCGAGGTCTCCGGCGGCGGCAAGAAGCCCTGGCGTCAGAAGGGTACCGGCCACGCCCGTCAGGGCAGCACCCGTGCTCCCCAGTGGACCCACGGCGGCATCGTGTTCGCCCCCAAGCCCCGCAGCTACTCTTACGTTCTGAACAAGAAGGTCAAGAGACTGGCTATGAAATCTGCTCTGTCCGCCAAGGCTGCTGCCGGCGAGATCATCGTCATCGACAGCATCAAGATGGACAGCATCAAGACCAAGGACTTCCGCGCGTTCCTGACCGCCGTCAAGGCTGACGGCAAGTCTCTGGTGGTCACCCCCGCCAAGGACGAGGTCGTCGTCAAGAGCGCCCGCAACATCCCCGGCGTCGAGACCAGCATGGCAAACCTGATCAATGTCTATGACATTCTGAAGGCCAAGTACCTGGTGCTGGATCAGAACGCCCTCGCAGTAATCGAGGAGGTGTTCGCATAATGGCTAACGTATACGACATCATCATCCGTCCCATCATTACCGAGCGTTCCATGGCCGCTACTTCCGACAAGAAGTACGTGTTCGAGGTGGCGCCCTCCGCCGGTAAGATCGAGATCAAGAACGCCGTGGAGAAGATCTTCGGCGTGAAGGTCGCCAAGGTCAATACCATCAACTACGATGGCAAGACCAAGCGCATGGGCGCCGGCCGTCCCGGTACCCGTAAGAGCTGGAAGAAAGCGTATGTCCAGCTGGCTAAGGATTCCAAGACCATCGAGTTCTTCGAGGGTATGGTGTAAGAGAAGGGAGTGTAGAGAATGTCTATTAAAACTTTTAAGCCGACCACCCCTTCCCGCCGCCACATGACTGTTTCCGGCTTCGACGGTATCGAAAGCACGCGAAGCCTGAAGCCAGCCTCGTTGAGGTGCTGAAGAAGAACGCTGGTCGCAACAGCTACGGCCGCATCACCGTCCGTCATCGCGGCGGCGGCGAGAAGCGCAAGTACCGCATCATCGACTTCAAGCGCGACAAGATGGACATG
>OMAG01000363.1_pt1 | contig 19367 bp, 16 predicted proteins | sample 1673781 | NCBI WGS metagenome assembly OMAG01 (sample SAMEA103958127, study PRJEB25191) | human gut metagenome | biome: human-associated habitat [ENVO:00009003]; feature: intestine environment [ENVO:2100002]; material: feces | place: Germany | collected 2013/2015 | reverse complement strand
GGTTGCCGCAGGCTCGGTTATGAATAATATTACCGATACCTCAATAACCACAAGCAGCCTGAATATAAGTACAGATTTTAGTGAGAGCTACAAAACCAATTTCGTTTATTTCAGAACAACTCAACGAAGATAATTTTTAAAAGAATAATTTCAGCAAAACCCGACAGTTTTAACAGACTGTTGGGTTTTTGCATTATTACCAAAATACTAACAACTAATTTGTGCAATATTTTTACTAAAACGCCTTACTAATTTTATGAATATATGATATAATCAGTACAGTTGTATTTGTACACATTATTAACATATAAAGGAGATATTAATATGAAGCTAGGTAAAAAAACTCTTTCGGTTATTTTGTCTGTAGCTATGGTATCTACGCTGGCAGTTAGCTCTGCCGCAGTTGCATCTGCTACTGACAAAACAGCTGCCAAGACTGCCTCAAGCTTTTCTTGGGACAATGCTTCTGTGTATTTCTTGCTTACAGACCGTTTTAATAACGGCGACACAAGCAACGACCATTCGTATAATCGTGGATTAAATCAGGATGGCACAGTAGCAAACTTAAACACAAATGCTGCGGCATTCCAGGGCGGCGACTTTGTAGGTATTACACAAAAAATTAATGAGGGCTATTTTAACGATCTTGGTGTAAACGCACTTTGGATTTCTGCACCTTATGAGCAGACACACGGCTATATTGTAGCCGGAACAGGTAAGGTAAATTACCCTCACTATGCATACCACGGCTACTATGTGCTTGACTACACAAACCCTGACGCAAACTTTGGTACTATTGATGAGTTCCGTCAAATGGTAGATACTGCTCATGAGCATGGAATTCGTGTAGTTTTGGATGTTGTTATGAACCATGCAGGCTACGCTACAATGGTAGATATGGACCAGTACGGCTTTGGCGTTTTGGCTGACAACTGGAAGGACACATATTACGACTGGAACAACATAAGCAACAAGGCCTTTGACAAGGTTATCAACTACAAAACCCAGCCTGAAAAGTGGGCTAAATGGTGGGGCAGTGATTGGCTTAGAGCAGGTATTGCCGGTTATACAGACGGCGGAAGTGACGACCTTACAAAGTGCCTTGAGTATCTGCCTGACGTTAAAACAGAGTCAACCAAAGAGATTGGTATTCCTGAGATTTTAAAAACAAAGTGGACTCAAGAGGGTACTTTGAGCGAGAAAGAGGCATATATCGATCACTGGTTTGCAAAAACAGGATACCCAAGAACTACAAGATACTACGAGATTTGCTGGCTGTCAGCATGGGTAAGTGAGTTCGGTATTGACGGCTTCCGTTGTGATACAGCTAAGCATGTAGAAAAGGAATCATGGTCTGCACTGAAAACTGAGTGTACAAAGGCTTTGGCTGAGTGGAAGGCAGAAAATCCTGATAAGGCTCTTGATGACAGCAGCTTCTGGATGACAGGCGAGAATTACGGTATGGGACTTGAACCTTCAAGCGATTACTACACAGCCGGCGGCTTTGACTCAATGATTAACTTTACACAGGGCGGCGGTGTTCCGGATCTGACAAAGATTGATTCAACATATCAGGACTATGCAGACAAGATTAATACTAACGATAATTTCAATGTTCTGACATACATTTCATCTCACGATGATACACTTGCTAACAAGAAGGATTCAGATATGTACTACCAGGGTACTGCATTCCAGCTGTTGCCTGGTGCAATTCAGATTTTCTATGGTGATGAATCCAACAGACAGAGATTGTCAGCTATTCACCTTGACAACGGCTCAAAGATTTCTGTAAGCAGCTTGGGCGATCACTCACTAAGAAGCTTTATGAACTGGGACAGCATCGACAATGACCTTGAGGCACATTGGCAGAAGGTTGGTAAGTTTAGAAGCAGCCACGTTGCTGTTGGTGCAGGTGCAAACGCAGCAATTTCAAGCTCAGACGCTAACGGTGTGGCATTTACAAGAGTTTACGACAAGAACGGTGTTAAGGATTCTGTAGCTGCTGTAATTGCTTCAGCTGCTAATACAGATGTATCTACTGATGTTAGCTCAATTTTTGCTGACGGCTCAGTAGTTAGAAACGCTTACGACGGTACTACAGCTACAGTTGCAAACGGCAGTGTTACATTTAACAGCGGTGCTCATAATACAATTCTTATTGAGGCTGTTTCTGCTGAGGCACCAACAACACCTTCAACACCTTCAACAGAGCCTACTGTACCTGTTGATGATGATACAAACCCTACTACACCGGCTGATGACAATACAAACCCTGCAACAGAGCCTGCTACAGCTGCATCAACAGATGCAACAGTTGCAGCAAATGTTGTAAATGATAAAGATTCATCTGCTTCAAACAGTAGCGTAGATTCATCATCAAATAATGATGCTTCAACCGGCAAGGTAGCTACCGGTGATTCTGCAGCAGTTGCATTGTTGACGACAATTTTGTTGGCAGCAGGTGGTGTGATTGTTGCGGTAAGAAAGAAATATGATAAAGCTTAATTAATAATATAAGACTTAATAGTTCATATTTATTCAAAAAACGCAGTCTGCTGATTTTTCAGCAGACTGCGTTGCTTTATTTGTAGAACTGTTGCCAAGGCTTGAAATCGCTGTAATTGAAGTGCAGAAATTCGAACATACAAAAAACAGCTTTTTGTTATTCCAGCATTTCTGCTATAATGGCATTAGACACTAAAAAGCCCTTTGGAGTTAGTGAAACAGAGGCATTGTCTGCACTTGTATAGCCGTAACGCTCGTACTTTTTGCCTACAGCTATGCATTGACGGGGAACGGGCTTGTGGAAAAAATCGGTGTATTTCTTAAATATTAAACCGGTTTTCAGACGCATACTAAGCATAATAAATTCCTCACTTGTTGCACCCTCACCCTCATAAACAGTCTTGTTATTATAAAAATCGGAAATGCTCCGTGGAAAATAAAAGCGTTTGCTGTTCATCATTGAATGTGCAGACGGCCCCAGACCAAGGTATTCATCGCACTGCCAATATTTAATATTGTGTCTGCTTTCGTACCCTGCTTGGGCAAAGTTTGAAATTTCGTACTGTTCAAAACCGTTTTTGCTAAGGTAGCCCTGCATATATTCGTAAAAATCTGCCTGAGTATCCTCGTTTGGCAGGTTTAGCGTTGGTGCAAGCCTTTTGAAGGGTGTGTTTTCCTCGATTTTTAAAATATATGCAGATATATGCTTTGGCTCCAGCTCAATACAAAAATCAATGGAATTTTTAAGTGATTCTGTTGTTTGCTCCGGAATACCTATCATTAAATCTAAGGATATATTGTCAATGCCGCTACTTTTGATTTTTTCAACGGCTGCTTTTACATCATTGTTTCTGTGTATTCTCCCCAGTTTTTTAAGTTCATTTTCATTTGCACTTTGCACGCCTAGGGATATTCTGTTTACGCCTATACCTCTTAGCCTTTCAAAATCTATTTTACGGGCTGAGCAGGGGTTCATTTCTACAGTGATTTCGGGGCTAATTATTTTAAAGTGCTGCTTCATCGCAGCAATAATGCTGTATAGATTATTTGTGCCTATTACACTCGGAGTTCCGCCGCCGATATATATAGTATCAAAAATTTTACTGCTGTATTTCTTGCCGTATTTCTCCGCAGCCCACAGCATATGGTCAACATATGTGTTTATTTCCTCTTTGCTGTCGGCTTTGGAATAAAAGTCACAGTACAGACATTTGCTGCTGCAAAACGGTATATGTATATATAGACCGCAATTATTTTTCATAAAATCACCTTGAATTGTTTTTAGATTAATTATATTATTGCAAAATTATAAAGTCAACCAAGCGCATAATATGCTTATGTATTATACGGCAGTAGTTGACAATTATTAAATATATAAGTAAAATATTAGAGTATGTACTGTGCCTTAACGGGCTTTTTTGGTGCAGTAATTATAAGTAAAAATTATGGAGGAGTTATTTTGTCCACATTAAAAAGCGAAATTGAAAAGCGAAGAACTTTTGCGATAATCTCTCACCCGGACGCCGGTAAAACAACGCTTACCGAAAAGCTGCTGCTATACGGAGGAGCAATAAACACAGCCGGCACAGTTAAGGGTAAAAAGTCCACAAAGCACGCAGTTTCTGACTGGATGGAAATTGAAAAGCAAAGGGGTATTTCCGTAACCTCCTCTGTTTTACAGTTTAAATATAACGGTTACTGTATTAATATACTGGACACGCCCGGTCACCAGGATTTTTCGGAGGATACTTACCGTACCCTTATGGCGGCTGACTCGGCGGTAATGGTTATAGACGGCTCTAAGGGTGTTGAAAATCAAACTAAAAAGCTATTTAAGGTTTGTGTTATGCGTAATATTCCTATTATTACCTTTATTAATAAAATGGATCGTGACGCAATGAATACATTTGATTTGCTTGATGATATTGAAAATGTACTGGGAATTCACACCTATCCCGTAAATTGGCCTATTGGCTGCGGCAAGGAATTTAAGGGAGTATATGACAGAAGGTCAAGACAAATTCTGAAATTCACTGCAAATAACGGACAAAAAGAGGTAGAGGAGCAGGATATAAGCATTGATGACGAAAAGCTTGCCGACTATATCGGAGAGGACCATGCTGAAAATCTTTTAGAGGAGATTGAGCTGGTAGAGGGTGCAGGCGACGATTTTGACATTGAAGCAGTGCGAAACGGAAAGCTTACCCCTGTTTTTTTTGGCTCCGCATTAACTAACTTTGGCGTTGAGCCTTTTTTAGAGAACTTTTTGCAGTTAACAACCTCGCCGCTGCCTCGAGAAACAGAGGACGGTGAGATAGACCCACTATCCGAGAATTTCTCGGCCTTTGTATTTAAAATTCAGGCAAATATGAACAAAGCACACCGTGACAGGGTTGCGTTTATGCGTATATGCTCCGGTAAATTTGAAAAGAATATGGAGGTTTTCCATGTTCAGGGCAATAAAAAGCTGCGTCTTTCTCAGCCACAACAGATTATGGCACAGGAGAGAGAGGTAGTAGACGAGGCCTATGCCGGCGATATTATAGGCGTATTTGACCCGGGCGTATTCTCCATTGGCGATACAATTTGTATGCCTAAGCATAAGGTAAGGTTTCGGGGCATACCTACATTTGCACCGGAGCATTTTGCTTTGGTAAGGCAAAAAGACACCATGAAGCGTAAGCAATTTATAAAGGGTACAGACCAAATTGCACAGGAGGGTGCTATACAGATTTTCCGTGAGCTTGGTGCCGGCATGGAAGAGGTTATAGTTGGCGTTGTAGGTACATTGCAGTTTGAGGTGCTGGAATACCGTTTAAAGAACGAATACAATGTGGATATTATTATGAATACACTGCCGTATCAGTTTATTCGCTGGATAGGCAACAAGGACATAGACCCTAAAAGGCTTGATTTGGCGTCTGACACAAAGCGTATTCAAGACCTTAAGGACAATAACCTGCTTTTGTTTACAAGTGAATGGAGTATAAACTGGGCGTTGGAGCATAATAAAGGCTTAATATTAGAGGAATTCAGTGAAAATTAGCACACAGCATTAACCCGCAGTATAAGCTTGTGGTAATTAACAGCAAGGCTCCCCCGTCAGTCAGCAAATAAGCTGTACTGTCGGGGGAGCCTTGCTTTAGAAAATTATATACAAATTAGTCTTCCTTATAGAAATATATATAGTAGCTGTTTATCTGTGCCTTTATAACCTCTTTGCTTTGGTAATCCGGTATATACAGGAAGGTATCAGTTGAATTGTCGCTGTACTTTACAAGCAAATAATTTTTGCTTGTAGTAAATGTACCCTTGGTTTTGCTCTCTTTTATAGATGCTCCCATATTAATATTAAAGCTACCGTCTGCAGAGATTACAAGCGAGCCGCCGGATTCGGTAAATGATGAACCGAAAACATCCTGAAAAGGAACCTCCTTGCTGTTGGAAACAGCTGCAGCCATTAAGGGCTTCCATGTGCCGACAAGGTCTTCAGCCGTTACTGTAACCGATGATGGTGAGTCTGGCACAGCTATTGGTGCAGCTGTAGGATTTTTTACGGTTTCATCAGTATCGGATGTGTCAGCCTCGGTTGGTGCAGTGCTGCTTTTATCGTCGGAAAATTCAAAGCTGTCACCCTCTTCAACAGAAAAGGTGCTTTTTTCTGTTGACGCTGCGGCAGAAGTAGGTGCCTGAGTGGGGGCGGTGGCAGCTTTTTTAGTTGCTGATGGCGTAGCGGCCTCTGTAGCTTGTGCAGCGGTAGCCGCAGCTGTTGTTTCTGTTGCAGAGGTCGGCTTTGTGGCTTCGCAGCCACAGCCGGAAATAATGCCTGTGGTTAATATACTGCATATAATCAGGGCGGTTATTTTATTTTTCATATTTACACTCCTTATTTATTGCTTTCGTTAATGCACATAAAGGCACTCATTGTGCCACGGTGACCGTTTGTAGCACGGTGTGACCACAGCAAATTGCTGTTGCATTTTGTACATACATCACTTACGGTTATATTTTCGGCCTTTATACCACTTTGAAGAAGTATTTGCCTGTTTGCTTCAAGCAGGTCTGCCATATATTTACCGTTTTCCTTTGGCGTCATAATTTTTTCTAAGTCAAGCTCCGGTATATTTGCAAAATGCTTGAAACAGTCTTCGTCTATTTCATAACAGCATTTTGAAATTGCAGGGCCTATACAGCATACTATATCGGCAGGGTTGCTGTTATAGTCGTTTTTCATAATGTGCACCACCTGCTCACAAATTTTGCCCACCGTACCACGCCAGCCGGCGTGTGCCAGTGCTATGATTTTTTTTGCCTTGTCCACAAAAAATATAGGGGTGCAGTCTGCATAATATGTAACCAATGTTACACCCGGACGGTCAGTTACAAGAGCGTCAACACTCTGTATATCTCTGGGCTTGCTTATGCCAATGCCGCAATCGTTTTCCGTTACCTTGCGTACAAAGGTGCGATGGTCTTGTGCAGAGGCAACAAGACTGTCAAAGGAAAAGCCGGCTGCCTTGCACAGCCGCTTGTAATTTTCTGTAACATTATCGGGGTTATCTCCACGATTAAAGGCAAGATTCATTGTTGAGAACTCCCCGGTACTTACACCCCCCAGTCGGGTAGAAAAGGCATGGGTAATAAACGGCAGCTCTTCAAGTGCCTTGTAGGTTAGAAAGGGAACATCATTTTTTACATTTAGATTCATTATTTCACTGTTGAATTTTGGCAGATTCATCTAATTCCTCCGTAATACCTGTATACTAAATCTTTGCACTTTACATTATATTACTACAGGTGTTATAATACAAGTGAACATTTAGTAACATTTTATACGGCACTTTGTTTGATTATGAATAAAGCAAAGGGGAGTTTATATGAGATTTTTTAACTTCGGTTTATTCGGTAATAATATCGAGGCCAGCTGTGAGTATTGCCATCATGCTCAAAAAATGAATGGAATTACAATATGCAAGGCAAATAAACAGCTTGTAAACGGAAGCTGTTCAAGGTTTAAGTACAACCCGCTTATGCGTGTGCCTAAGACAGCACCGCAATTTCCTAAATATGACCCAAAGGATTTTGAGCTGTAACCGTAATTTAATAATTAATATTTATACAGAAAATCGGGAGTGCCGCCTTAGGTATTTCCGATTTTTTGCAGCTGCTCTTCCCTCGGACTTCTCGGACTTAATGCAAAAGCCGATAAATTCAAATATTTGCATATGTTTAAGGCTTTATTTCATATGACAACAAATATATGTCGTATATTTTTAACCCATATATTATTTTGGGTAATTTTAAAAAAGCACTTGATTTTTTTGTAAGGTTGGTGTATAATACGCAGTGTTGTGCCGGTGTGATGGAATTGGCAGACGTAGTGGACTCAAAATCCACCGGTAGCGATACCGTGCCGGTTCGAGTCCGGCCACCGGCACCATTTTTATACAGCTTCTGCTTTTTGAAAAGCAGAAGCTGTTTTTTATTGCTTTATGCTGCAAAGACCGTATATATTGAGTGACAATTGTATTTTAGGGGATTTTGTGTGATGAAAGAGGTTAATTATGGACTTACGGAGCTTATATGAAATGATAGACGGCAACTATGAGGATGTTAAAGACCGCTTAGTGAAGGACAGCAGAATTATAAAATATGTCAGTAAATTTCCTGACGACGACAGCTACAGGAGGCTTGTGGACGCTATGTGCGTTCAAAAAAACTACAAGCAGGCTTTTGTTTATGCTCATACTCTAAAGGGGCTGGCCCAAACCCTGGGCTTTACTGAGCTTGCTTTGTGCTCGAGTGCTGTTACCGAGGCATTAAGAAATGACCGCTATGCCTTGGCAGAGGCTAAGCTGCCGGATTTAACACGGGCTTACAATGCAACAATTTCAGCTATTGCGTTTTTTCTAAAGCAATCCTCCGAGCATTAATTATGTATGCTTGTTTTTGCGTAAAACGGTTGACCTTTTGCCGCTTTTACTGTAAAATGTTGCTGTATTAATGAGGCTTCGGGAGGTAATCTTAGATGAAGTGCAAGAGGTGTGGATATATAAATTACGATGAGGCATATTTCTGCCGTAATTGCGGCGGAAAAATGAATCCATCGAAAAAAAGAAAAATCCAAAAAGAGAAAAACAAGAATGATAATGAAATGGTAAATGAGGCTTTGGATAATATTACTTTTGGTAAGCCACAGCCTGATTATTATGATGATACGCCAATAAACAACAATATGGATTATAATCAACCAAACGGCTTTAATCCTTATCAGATGAATCAACAAAACGGGTTTAACCCAAATCAGATGAATCCGCAGAACGGGTTTAATCCAAATCAGATGAATCCGCAAAACGGGTTTAATCCAAATCAGATGAATCCGCAAAACGAGTTTAAATCTAATCAGGAAAATCAACAAAACAATTCGGGCATCTGCAATCAAGGGCAGAATAATAGTCCGACTGCCTATAACAGCCCAAACGGTTATAATCAAAATGAGGTAAACGACCAAAATAATTATGTCGATTACCAAAACAGCCCTCAAAGCGATGGTAATTATAATAGGAACTATGGATTTAATCCTAATGCTGTCGGCGGCTATGAGCAGGGCAGAGATTTCCAAAGCGGTTCCAAGGGATATAACCCTAACGAGGTGCTGGAGAGCTTAGAGGGCGGCAATGTAAGCAACGGTGCCGGAGTAAAAGCGGCGGTAGCCATTGCTGTTATATTAGGCGTAGTGCTTATTGGCGGTGTTGTAGGTTTGCTGTTGACCTTAGGCTTTAAGTAACTGCAAGACGGTTTGCGGCACGGCATAAGAATTGTGTATAAAAATCTTGACAACCTCTGTAATTAAGAGTAGAATTAAAAGGTAATATAAATAATAAATGGCGTTGACAGGACAAACGGCTGTTCAGAACATTCCAGAGAATACACCATTGCTGAGAGGTGTTATGTTTAGGCTGCCGAGGCCACCCTGTAGCTATCGCTGTGACGAACAGCGGCGTATGTTGGCGTTAACAACTAATCAAGTGGCACGGCATATTTGTGTTGTGCAATTTGGGTGGTACCACAGGAGTAATGCTTGCACTCCTGCCCCAAGGTTTGGGGCAGGGGTGCTTTTTGTTATTGTAACCGCCCCGCAGAAGAAATTATAAACTTAAAAGGAGAATGAATTATGCAGTGGACAGGATTAAACGAGCTTAGAGAGAAATATCTTTCTTTTTTTGAAAGCAAGGGACATTTAAGACTTCCAAGCTTCTCGCTTGTACCTGACGGCGACAACAGCTTGTTGCTGATTAATTCAGGTATGGCACCAATGAAAAAATATTTTACAGGTGAGGTTACACCGCCAAGAAAGCGTGTAACAACATGTCAAAAGTGTATTCGTACACCGGATATTGAGCGTGTAGGCATTACAGCCCGTCACGGTACCTTCTTTGAAATGCTGGGCAACTTCTCTTTCGGCGATTACTTCAAGCATGAGGCTACAGCTTGGGCGTGGGAATTTTTTACTAAGGTGCTGGAGATTCCGGCTGAAAAGCTTTATATTTCGGTTTATGAGGAGGACGAGGAGGCATATAAAATCTGGACAGAGGAAATAGGCGTAGCTCCGTCCCATATGGTACACCTGGGCAAAGAGGATAACTTCTGGGAGCACGGTTCAGGCCCTTGCGGTCCTTGCTCCGAAATATATTTTGACAGAGGTCCTGAAAAGGGCTGCGGCAAGCCTGACTGTAAGGTAGGCTGTGAATGTGACCGCTATGTAGAGGTATGGAATCTTGTATTTACACAGTTTGAAAATGACGGCAACGGCAACTACACACCTCTTGACCACCCTAACATTGATACAGGTATGGGACTTGAGCGTTTGGCTTGCGTAATGCAGGGTGTTGACAACCTGTTCTTGGTTGATACCGTAAAGGGCATTATGGATAAGATTGTTGAAATTGTGGGTGTTAATTACGGTGACAGCGAAAAGAGCGATGTGTCGCTACGTGTAATTACAGACCATATACGCAGTACAACCTTTATGATTAGTGACGGTGTAATGCCGTCTAACGAGGGTAAGGGCTATGTTCTTAGAAGACTGCTTAGAAGAGCCGCAAGACACGGCAGACTGCTGGGCTATAACAAGCCTTTCCTTTATAAGGTTGCAGAAGAGGTTATTAACTGCAGCAAGGGTGCCTACCCTGAGCTTGCCGAAAAGCATGACCTTATTATTAAAATGATAAAGACAGAGGAGGAGGCTTTCAGCAGAACTATTGATTTAGGTATGACGCTGCTTGATGATATTGTAAGCAAGCAGGATATTAAGGAGCTTTCCGGCGAGGACGCATTTAAGCTGAACGATACCTACGGCTTCCCAATAGATTTAACTAAGGAAATTCTTGCCGAAAAGGGCATTGGAGTAAATGAAAGAAGATACCATTCATTACTTGCAGAGCAAAAGAAGCGTGCAAGAAATGCTCGTAAAAATGCCGGTGCCGACGCTTGGCTAAGTGACAATGTAGACCTGACAGATTTGCCTAAAACAAGCTTTACAGGCTACACTACCCTTAAGGACAGCGGTAAGGTTTTGACAATTATTAAAAACGGCAAGCGTGTTGAAAGTGCCGCCGCAGGCGACAAGGTTGCCGTTGTGCTTGACACTACTCCTTTCTATGCAGAAAGCGGCGGACAGGTTGGCGATGTAGGTAATGCGGATTCTGTATCGGCAAGGCTGGAGGTTTACAACACCTCAAAGGATCAGACAGGCTGTTTTGTTCATTCGGCAGAAATTACTGAGGGTGCGTTAAGCGTTGGCGATACACTTGAATTAACGGTTGACAAGGAGTATCGTGAAAAGGTAATGCGTAACCATACAGCCGCACATATTCTTCAGGCGGCTTTGCGTAAGGTGCTTGGCAATCACTGTGAGCAGGCCGGTCAGCTTGTTAATGAAAACAGAGTAAGATTTGACTTTACTCATTTTTCTCCTTTGTCGGCAAAGGAGCTTGGAGATGTAGAGCAGCTTTGCAACAAAGAGGTTCTAAGGGCAATGCCTGTAGAAACAATGGAAATGCCTATTGACGAGGCAAAGAAAATGGGTGCAATGGCACTCTTTGGTGAAAAGTACGGCGATGTTGTTCGTGTTGTAAAGGCAGGAGATTTCTCTACAGAGCTTTGCGGCGGTACACATGTGTCTAACACAGGTCAAATAGGCGTTATTAAAATATTGTCTGAGTCATCTGTTGCTTCCGGCGTAAGAAGAATAGAAGCTGTAACAGGTACAAACGCAATTAAGGAGTATAACACAATGCTGTTCACCTGTGCTGCTGTTGCCGAGACACTAAAGATAAATAACCCTTATGAAATTTTGCAGGGTGCAAAGCATATTGCGAAGCAATTAAAGGAAAAGGATGCTGAAATTACAGCACTTAAAAATAAGCTTGCGGCAAGCGAGATTGACAGTGTAATGGCTAACCCTGTTCAGGTGGGCGAGTTTAAGGTAATGACAACAAAGCTTGCCGGTGCAGACGCAGATGTAATGCGTAATATTTGTTCAAGTATTATTGACAGAGAGCCAAATGCAGTGTTTGTCGTTGCCGGAATTTCAGACGGCAAGGCTACCATTGCTTGTGCCTGCGGTGAACAGGCACGCAAAAACGGTGCAATGGCAGGCAAAATTGTTAAGGCTGTTGCACAGCTTGCGGGCGGCAACGGCGGCGGCAAGCCGGATATTGCAATGGCAGGTGCAAAGGATTTAAGCAAAATTGACAGTGCTCTTTCTCAGACAGCAGCAATAGTTGAGGCTTTATAATAAAGATTTTTGTAATTCTACAGTACAACTGCATAAATATATAAGCGTGCAGTTGTGCTGTGGTTGAAAATTGAATTAACGAATAGAAAAAAATTCATTTTTCCTGAAAAAGTTATTCAAAATATCTAGCTTTTTTTAGAGAAAAAGTGTATAATAAGCAAGTATAGCAGGTTTAGCTTGTGGTGGTGTCTGCCACTGCACTTTACTGCCTTAAATTGCAAAAGTGAAAAAATTCAGAGAGTAGTTTAGTACCGTAAAATTTTTTCAAGAAATCTAAGGTTGTGGATATATGGGTATTTTACAAAAAGCAATTTCCTTAGCTAAGGAGCGTAACCTTGATATTTGTCTTGCTTCTACTACAGGCAACACTGCAAGGTCTGCACTTAATATTATAAGTGAAATTAATTATACCGGCAGATTGGTGGTAGTGCGTAACGCTTTTGGCTCACCTCAGGCGGGCGAAAATAAAATGTCTGCTGAAACCTACGACTATCTGTGTAAGAACGGAGCATATGTTGTAACGGCAGGTCATGCATTAAGCGGCTGTGAGCGTGGAATTTCAAAGAAATATTCCGGAGTATATCCGGCACAGATAATTGCAGACGCTTTGCGTATGCTTGGGCAGGGCGTGAAGGTCTGTGTTGAAATATCCCTCATGGCAAATGACGCAGGACTGCTTCGGTACGGTGAGCCTGTAGTATGCATTGGCGGCAGCGGAAAGGGTGCGGACACTGTCTGCATTATTACTCCGGCGTATTCGTCGTCGGTGCTTGAAACTAAAATAAATGAAATTATTGAAAAGCCTGACTTATACTAAGGCTGTTAAAAGGAGAATAATATATGGAAAAGAAAAATCTTGACTGGGCAAATATCGGCTTCGGTTACAGAAAAACCGACAAAAGATATGTAGCTAATTTTAAAGACGGTAAGTGGGACAACGGTGCACTTATTGACGATGATATGATTACAATGAGCGAATGTGCCTGTGTATTGCAGTATGCACAAACCTGCTTTGAGGGACTAAAGGCCTATACAACAGAGGATGGCAAGATTGTCTGCTTCCGTCCTGACCTAAACGCACAGCGTATGTCTGATACCTGCAAAAGACTTGAAATGCCACAGCTGAGCGTTGAACAGTTTGTTGAGGGCGTAAAGGCAGTTGTAAAGGCTAACGAGGCATATGTACCTCCGTTTGGTTCAGGTGCAACACTTTACATAAGACCTTATATGTTTGGCATTAACCCTGTAATAGGCGTAAAGCCGGCTTCGGAGTATCAGTTTAGAATATTCTCTACACCGGTAGGGCCTTATTTCAAGGGCGACGCTAAGCCTATTAAAATTAAGGTAAGCGACTTTGACAGAGCCGCACCGCACGGCACAGGACATGTTAAGGCCGGCTTAAACTATGCTATGAGCCTGCATGCTATTGTTACGGCACACGCAGAGGGCTACGATGAAAATCTGTACCTTGACCCTGCAACAAGAACAAAGGTTGAGGAAACAGGCGGTGCTAACTTTATTTTCATTACAAAGGATAATAAGGTTGTTACACCTAAGTCAGACAGTATACTTCCTTCAATTACAAGACGCTCACTTATGACAGTTGCCAAGGATTATTTGGGACTTGAGGTTGAGCAAAGAGAGGTATATCTTGATGAGCTAAAGGATTTTGCGGAATGCTGCCTGTGCGGTACAGCTGCCGTAGTTACACCTGTTGGCAAGATTGTTGACCACGGTAAGGATATTTGCTTCCCAAGCGGTATGGAAAAAATGGGACCTATTACAAAGAAGCTGTATGACACGCTTACAGGTATTCAAATGTGCAAAATTGAAGCACCGGAAGGCTGGATTTGCGAAATTAAATAATTTGAATTTTATTAATTTTGCCGGCTGGATAAAGTTAGTTTAGCTAATATGGTAATTGTGGTCTGTCCGCAATTACCATATTTAATAAACAGGAGGTATGGCGGTGGCGTTTTTCTCAATGATGCTTGTGTTTGGTGCAGCTGCACTTGTAATACTGGCATTGATGGTGCTTTTGTTTTTTGCAGGAGCTCTTTTATTAATTTTAGGTATAATTTTTAAGGTGCGTGCAAAAAGCCGCAGCAAAATCTACCCGGTGGTGCTTATAACCGTTGGCTCTGTAATTTTAGGGCTTTTACTGCTTTTTGTGGTATTTTTAGTATTGCTTGGCAACGGCGTTATTTAGCTGTGAGCGGCGTTGTTGCCGGACAAATACCGAAGGCGATAGGTTGTACATATTAGATGTGTGTATATGTATGTTTAGTTTTGAGTTTAAGGTTTTGTGTTAAATACAGCTTATTAAATAAAATACAGGCTGTATAAATTGAATGTAAAAGGTGTTTTTATGAGAAAGTTTGAAAAATCCCACAAGCTTGATAATGTTTGTTATGATATTCGTGGGCCTGTTATGGACGAGGCTAACAGAATGATAGCTCAGGGTACGGAAATATTAAAGCTGAATATCGGCAACCCTGCCGTGTTCGATTTTAGAGCACCGCAGGCGTTGGTTGACAAAATGTCGGAAAGCCTTGTTCATACAGAGGGCTATTCTGATTCTAAGGGTATATTTGCAGCCAGACACGCTATTGTAGAGTATTACAAAAGCAAGGGTGTTGAGGGTGTAACTGAAAATGATGTTTACACAGGCAACGGCGTAAGCGAGCTTATTACATTGTCTATGCAGGGCTTGCTTAACAACGGTGACGAAATGCTTGTGCCTGCACCCGATTACCCGCTGTGGACTGCCTCTGTAACACTGGCAGGGGGTAAGGCTGTGCATTATATTTGTGACGAAGGCTCTAACTGGTACCCTGATATTGACGATATGAGAAGCAAAATTACAAGCAAAACAAAGGGCATTGTTGTTATAAATCCTAACAATCCTACGGGTGCGCTGTACCCTGTAGAAATACTTCAAAAAATCGTTGATCTTGCAAGAGAGTTTAATCTAATTATTTTTGCAGATGAAATTTACGACAGGCTTGTGCTTGACGGTAAAAAGCATACTGCTCTTGCGTCCTTGGCACCTGATTTAATGGTTATCAGCTTTAACGGACTGTCAAAGTCCCATCTTATAGCCGGCTACCGCTGTGGCTGGATGTGCCTGTGCGGCAACAAAAAGGGCTGCGAGGGCTATATAGAGGGCTTGAATTTGCTTTCTTCAATGAGGCTCTGCTCAAATGTTCCGGCACAGTCTGTTATTGAGCTGTCACTTAATAATACGGAGGAAACCGAAAAATTACTGCTTTCAGGCGGACGGGTTCGTCAGCAGAGAGATTTTATTTATAAGGCTATAAACGATATACCGGGACTGTCATCAACAAAGCCGGAGGCGGCTTTCTACATTTTCCCTAAGATAGATGTTAAGAGGTTTAATGTAACAGATGATGAAAAAATGGTATTGGATATTCTGAGAGAAAAGCATATTTTGCTTACGCACGGCGGCGGATTCCATTGGGAACAGCCTGACCACTTTAGAATTGTTTATCTTCCAAGCGTTGAGAATTTGGAAAGGGCAACAAGCCAGCTTGCAGAGTTCTTTGCTGACTATAAGCAAAATTAATTTTCGCTTTATTGCAAAATTTTATATAGCTGTGTAAAAATGGGCTGTACTCGATTTTCTGAGTACAGCCCATAGTTTTATATATCATATGTTTTATGTGCTTGTTTTGGGGGTGTTTTTATGCTTTAACCGTTTATTTGTTTTCTACCACGCTGTAGTTCACCCTGTGCAGCTGCTTTTTGTCAATTTTATATACCTTGTCTGAAATATCAAGGGCGTTTAGCTTGTGGGTTACAAAAATTATTGTTTTGTTTTTGAAGTGGGTTTGAATGTTATGCAGCAGGCGGCCTTCTGTTTCTTCGTCCAGTGCAGATGTAACCTCGTCAAACAGCAGAACAGGGGCGTCCTTTATAAGGGCACGGGCAATTGAAATACGCTGTATTTGTCCCTCAGAAAAGCCATTTCCGCTTTCGCCTATTTGCGAGTTTATTCCCTGTGGCAGCTTGCTTACAAAGTCATAGGCACATGAGAGCTTCAACGCAGTTATAATCTCCTCGTCGGTTGCGTCCTTTTTTATAAGGCGAAGGTTTTCTGCCACTGTGCCGCTTATTATGGTGTTGCCTTGGGGTACATAGGCTATTAATTCACGGGTGCTTGGGCCGGCTTTAATTGTTTCATTATTATTGCCTTTAAATGTTATTTCACCCTCGGTAGGCTCTAAAAGTCCCAGCAAAAGCCTGAAAAATGTTGTTTTGCCAATGCCAGAGCCGCCGATGATTGCTATTGTTTCACCTATGCCGGCTGAAAAGCCTGCATTTTTAAGCACCCTTTCGCTTGGCTTGTCACTGTAGCTAAAGCTAAGATTGCTGCAGTTAATTGAAACGCCGCTTTTAAAATTGCTGTTTATAAATTTCTTTTCCTCCGCTGTAGGAGTTGATTTTTCCTCAGGCAGGTTTTCCAGTGAAATAATTCTTGCTGCCGAGGTGCCTAAATTAATTGTTGTGGGTATAACGCTTAAAATTGAGTTAAAAGAGTTGGAAAGGGTAAGGGTAAGCTGCAGAAACATAACCATAGTGCCATATGTTATAAAGCCCTCCCACAGCCTGTATATGCCCCAGGCATATGAAACAAAGGTTACTGTTATGCCTACAAGCCCCATAATTATATTCATTAATACGGTAACCTTGTTGTAGTTAAGGCTTTCTTCCTTGTATTCCTGCTGTTTTTTTATTAGCCGCTTGTTAATAACATCGGATATTCCAAAGGACTTAATATATTGCAGATTTTGAAAGGAATCCTCCTGGTAGGACATAATATCCGCACTTAGCTCCTTTACCTTTAGGCTGTGGTTATGCATTTTTCGTATCATAAATCTTGAAAGCAGGGCAGATACCGGTGCAGACATTAGTGCTATTGCCGCCATTATAGGGTCGTTCATTACAATAAGCACAAAGGTGTATATAAATTTTGCGGCAAAGGTAATTACCGTAGGCCACCAGCTTACAGCACCGCTTGCTATCAATGAAGCATCGCTGTTTATTCTGTTTATAAGGTCGCCCTTGCGGTATTCACGCAGGCTTTCCCACTGTGCGTTAAATATTGTGCCGTATACTTGAAGCTGAAGCTCATTTTGAATTTTTACATTTACCTTGGTGGTAATTCTTGAGGTTATGGCTGACAAAAAAATACTTCCCAGCAGCATGGCCACAGCCGCCAGCACAACAAGCAGTATGCTTTGGTTAAGGGTGCCTGTTACTATGTCGATTACATATTTTAAGCATAAGCTTGTGGTCAGTGAAAAAACAGTGCCTATTACAGAAAGCACAGTAACCGCAAAAATTTCTTTTTTGTAGCACCGGCTTAGGCTAAACAGCCATAAAAGCTCGTCCTTTAGACTTATGAGCTTTTGTGATTTTTCTTTAATAAGTTTAAAAACCATAGGGAACAGCTCCTAAATATGTATATTTCTAATTTACAAAACAAAAGGTCTTTTTGAAAAATCATATATAAGAAATTATAACATAAAAATTATTTTTTTAACATATACCCGCTGTATATTGATTATTTTTGTTTGATAATGTAAAATAATAGTGTGTATACAGGCCGTAAAGGGCACTGTGTAAATAGTCAGAAAGGTAAGGTGGGCGGCTTGAACAAGGATTATTTGCTTAGAGAAGCGGCAGGGGAGTATCTGCTGATTCCTCTGATTGATGGGCAGTCCCAGTTTAATTCCATTATAAAAATGAATGAAACAGGTGCTTTTATCTGGAAGGGCCTTGAAAAGGGACATACGGCTGAAAAAATTGCCGCAGATATGGCACAGGAATATAATGTTGAGCCTAAGCAGGCCGAATGTGATGTTCGGGAATATATAGATTACTTGAGAGAAAAAAATATTTTATAAAGCAGGTATGAATTATGGATAAAATTATGCAGGAAACAAAGCAGGTTGTAACAGAGCTGTTGGAGTGTGCTAAGCTAAAGCCGGGAGATATATGCGTTATAGGCTGTTCTACAAGCGAGGTTACAGGAAAAAATCCGGGTACTAATTCTACACCGGAGCTTGCAGAGGAAATGTTTCAGGTTATTTATAAGGAGCTGCAGGCTAAGGGCATTAACATTGCCGCACAGTGCTGTGAGCATTTAAACAGAGCTATTGTACTTGAGGCATCTGTAGCCGAGAAATACGGCTTGGAGCCGGTAAATGTTATTCCTCAGCCGAAGGCAGGAGGTTCTTTTGCTACAGCAACATATAAAGGGCTAAACAGCCCTGTGGTGGTTGAAAAAGTAAGAGCACACGCCGGTATAGATATTGGTGGTGTGCTTATAGGTATGCACCTAAGGGAAACGGCTGTGCCTGTACCCCTTAAACAGCGTACAATAGGTGAGGCAAGAATAATTGCAGCCAGAACACGCCCTAAGTTTGTAGGCGGCGGCCGTGCGGTTTATGATGAGTCGTTAATGTAAGGAGAGTATTTATGAGCGAGATTATACAGTCAGGGGAGCATGACTATAAGGCGGAATATCTTGAGCTTTTTGAAAAATATGTGAATCGTCCGGGAAAGGACAGGCTTTTAGACTGGATGGGAAAAACCGACTTTTTTACTGCTCCGGCAAGCACAAAGTACCACTGTGCCTGCCCGCAGGGGCTGGTTATGCACAGTGTAAGTGTTTTTAATGTTATGATGGAAAAGCATTTTGACGAGGAAACCGACAGTGTGGAAAGCTTTGCGGTGTCGGCACTTTTGCACGACCTTTGCAAGGCAAACTTTTACAAGGTGTCTGCAAGAAATGTGAAGAATAACGAAACAGGTCAGTGGGAGAAGGTGCCGTTTTATCAAATAGAGGACGCTTTCCCTTACGGACACGGCGAAAAGTCGGTATTTTTAGTTGAAAGATTTATGAGACTTAAAATTGACGAGGCTATGGCTATACGCTGGCATATGGGAGGCTTTGAGGATGCCGCCGGCTATTCAATGAGCCAGGCATACGAAAAATTTCCGCTGGCTGTAAAGCTCCACCTGGCAGACCTGG
>OMAG01000362.1_pt1 | contig 19413 bp, 17 predicted proteins | sample 1673781 | NCBI WGS metagenome assembly OMAG01 (sample SAMEA103958127, study PRJEB25191) | human gut metagenome | biome: human-associated habitat [ENVO:00009003]; feature: intestine environment [ENVO:2100002]; material: feces | place: Germany | collected 2013/2015 | reverse complement strand
GCACAAGTTTATACAGTTTCAGGCAGTAGGAGCAATTCTGCTGCCTTTTTCTTTGGGTGACTATTCCGTTTACCTCGCGTATGCGGATTGTCATAATTTTCCGAAAAGGAGCGTGGTAGTAATGAAATTGAAAACCGTTCAAAGGAGGTGGTGTGCCGATGCAAAGCAGAAAACGCAGACGGCTTCTGATGCAGGAGGCGGAATATGGCAAAACCGCTTGACCCCAAAGCGATAGAAGCAGAGCGGCAAACCAGCAGTCGAGCTGAACGCAGAGAGCAAAAACGCCGCCAGATGCAGGATGAGATTTCTTATAACCAGCGTGGAAATGGTGTTATCATCATCCCACCGCAGAAACGACGGGAACTTGCAGAGGAGTCGCCCAAGCTCCGTGTTGCGGCGTATTGCCGCGTCAGCACGCAGGAGGAACAGCAGGTCGGCAGCTTCGATATGCAGATTCACCATTTCACCAAGAGGATTGAGGCAAATCCGCAATGGGAGCTGGTTGAGATTTATCAAGATGAGGGTATCAGCGCGACTACCGTTGAAAAGCGCCTCGGCTTTCAGAAAATGATTGCCGACGCAGTTGACGGGAAGATTGACCTGATTCTCACCAAAAGCATCAGCCGTTTTGGTAGAAATATCGTGGATATTCTGGACAATCTGCGAACGCTTTCTGCGCTGAACCCACCCGTTTCCGTTGAGTTTGAGACAGAAGGAATCACCTATACCGGCGATGGGCGGAATAATCTGCTGATCTCATTGCTGGCAGCTCTGGCTGAAATGGAGTCCCAGCAAAAGAGCGAGGCAATTAAGGCTGGTATCCGCTGGCGCATGGCGGAGGGCATCTACAAGTTCTCCGTTCAGAACACGCTTGGCTTCTATCGTGATCATTTCGGGCGGCTTGTCATTGAGCCGACCGAGGCAAGAATTGTTGAGTACATCTATGAAAGCTGCTTGGAGGGCGCAACCCCGGCAGAAATCGCCGCCGCACTGACAGAACAGGGTATCAAATCTCCAATGGGGAACGATCTCTGGTCTGCCGGTACTGTCCGCAGCATCCTCCGAAATGAGAAATACTGCGGTGATGCTTTGATGCAGAAAACCTATACCAAGGATTTTCGCACCCATAAATCCGTCAAAAATACAGATTTGAATATGTATTTCAAGGAAAATCACCACACAGCGATTATCAAAAAAGAGGATTGGATCAAGGTACAAAAGCTGCTGTCAGAGCGGCACAGCACAGCAAAACGAGCAACATTGCGCCGTTTGAGCAATCACTTCGTCGCATACCGCGTAAAGGATGGTCTTTTCAAGGGCTATCTGATTATGGATTCCCGCTGGTCTTTTATGGAACGTCAGGAGTTTATGAAAATCGTGGATGAGGCGCAAAACACTATGAAATGAAAGGATTTTTACTATGAACTTCGATTTTTCCGCTTTGAACTTTGAAACCATCGACTCCAACATCAACGCCTACCCGGATATGTTCCTGAATCAGAATGGCGTGACTTTCACCAAGAAGGTGCTTGAGGACTTGGGCTATCCTGCCTTTGTTTTGTGTCTGCTGGATGCGAAAGCGAGGGTATTTGCGATCCGTTCCTGCAAGAGCAACGAACCGAAGGGGCTTCAAGTTCTCCAAGCCGAGAGGCGAACAGAAAGGTGTTGTTACGATCTCCAACAAGAATCTGCTTGACCCGCTTCGCGCTGTCACCGGCGAGGACTGGATTCCCGGCAAGCGTTACAGGGTGCGCGGGTTCTGGGTTGCCGATGCAAAAACCATGTGCTTTGACCTCAATGAAGGGGTTCAGGAGGACTTTCGCCCTGTTACGCCGAGCAATGACGCAGAATAATCCCTGATATTCAGGGAGAAAAGGTAGAGCAAAAGAGTGGCGGCAAGCCGCCTGAGCGAGAAAGCCATCTCTTCCTTTTCTCCCTCGCTGCGGCTATGGAAACCGTGGAAAACCGAAAAAACGGTTTACACACCGTTCCCACAGCCTGCTCTCACCATCTTTTTCCTCTCTGACTTTCTCCCCATACAGAGAAAAGTTTTCATTTTTACTCCAAGAGCGCGCAGTTACCGTGATGGGTAGAGCGCAGTATGTCAATACGGCATAGAAAAACGAACGGCACATAGGCGATTTTATCCTCGAAAGAAGCCCCGAAACGCAACACAAAAGAAGCCCAGCACCACGCCGTTTGACGTGATGCTGGGCTTTTCCTGATTACAGCGATTTTCAGCGGATGAAGCAATGCTCTGCTTGCAGATAGCTCTTTCGCATTTTGCTGCATGGCGTGGGAATGTACTGTTTCGCAAAATCTCACGCGCAGAAGTGTACCGTGTACGCTCCATCGCGCTTTACTTTCCGATGTGCTTTTTTCGTGCAGGGAGAAAGAACTTTACTGTTTTCACTACACTCGATTTTAGCACGGCGTTTTTACTGCCTCATAGTCAATTCACTCAGCAATTAAGCCAAAATGCCGCAGCGCATCCTTGATTGCCTCGACCTTTTCAGGCGGGCAGGGATGATACTCATGTTTTCTCTGCTCCACTGCGTTCGGCGCTTTGTGCATATCCAGTCCGACCATACGCTTGACCTCGGCAATATATGCCGTATGGACTTTGAAGCCGTACTTTTCCAGCACATACTCCTGAATACGCTTATAGGTCGGATGCTCCTTGGCCTCGCCGGTTTCCACTTTCATTCTGACCTCAACCGTCAGTGGATTTGTTTTCCGTGACAAGAGGACCACCGTCTCAACGTGGCACGATACCTTCTGATTGATGTCTGGTTTTGTGCCCGTTCGCGGAAACATATCCTGTCAAAACGGAAACAGGTCCACACCTTCTAAGACCGCACATCCTCAGCTGTAAATAGATGCAATCTGTGGCAAAATTGACATTCATATCACGGTCTTAACCATTGAAGTCTATGGGAACAAGTCAGCATAAGGTCCTTCCTACCTATATAATGCAAGGCAAGTTTACACTGCTGCTCCCTGCCACTGTCTCGACAGTTGAGACAGTGAAGAACTCTCAACTCCTACACAATCCATCCGCTCTGACCGCTGATTGGCCATACACTCGCGAGGAGTTGAGTTGCCGGAATTCACCGTCTCGACCTGGTATCCGTTCCTTATTTCTTTGTGTTTTCTTCTAATTCCAGCATATACTTATCAAAATCAGACATGAACAATCTATCCTGGATGACACGGTATTTTTCAAATTCTGTCTCAGCATGAAGCTTTGCAATTTCTGCGGACACCTTGCCCGCGTCCTGTAAAATGCCATAATCAAACATTTCGATGAAGCTGTTGAGTCTCTTTTCCCAGTCCTGCATCGTAAGCGGAATATGGCGTAAGGTCATGTTTTCAGCAAAATCCAAATATGCCGTCACCATACGATTCAGCTGCTTCATTTCATCCTGACTCAGATAATTCTTCGCAATCGTGACATCGCTTTTCTTAATCTTTCCATCAGGAGCATCTGCCCAGGTAGTTAATCCCATATGTTCCTTTGTGTGATCCGCTCTTTCCACGATCAGCTCCGCCGCCGTATGTCCATGAACGGCGTAATGCATTTTATTCTGAACTGTAGCCATCATCTTCTGCGTCAGCCATATATTCTCATCCTCATAACGCATTTCAACGCTATCCGCCTGATCTCCCACAGAGGCAACATAAGTCAGATATTCCGCCGCACTTGAACGGATAGTTATTTCATCATTTTTCTTTTTCAAACAGAATTACATCCTTTTAGTTGCAATTCAATAAAGACTTGCTTAAATCAAATTACAAAATCTCTATTTCAGCGAATTTCCTTACAACAGCATCTTTATATTTAATACTGTAAGTGATGAAGTTTCAATTCCCGTACGGGTCACCATTTTAAACTCTCGGAAACAGCGTAATATCGCCGTTTCCGAGTTTTTCTTTTATACTGAAAATGTGCTTTGTCCGCTACTTGTCCGCTATTGCGTTTTTGTAGCGGACATTCTTGTTTTATCTTGTGCTATCCTGCGGAAGAAAACTGAACGCACCGTCAATTGCTGTTTTTGGCGTAAAAATAACCGCCCTGTTTTCAGAGCGGTTACATATTTAATTCTATGCTTCAGTATTGCTGTTGTCGCCGTTGTCGGAATTTTCTGTAGCATACTCGTCCGACAAGTTATCTTCGATCCACTTTGCCATCATAAGCGGTGAAAGAATGATATCCATTGTCTTCTGTTCGCCGTCGCTGACGCTTTCCATTGTGACGATCTCACCTTTTTCGCGTCCTTCGCTGCCGATGATATCGTATGTCAGCTGGCAACGGTACTTGATAGTACAGAGGAGGAACTCGGGCGGGATAACCTCGCAGGTGGAGATTTCATCAAGCCATATAAACGGGCTCATACCGCCTATGCTGATATCTTCTATAATCCAACCGCTTGCGGCAAATGAGTCGTTTGCGCACATATAGAGAGAGAACTTGAATTTTTCTTCTCTGTCGTCCTTGAACAGCCCGACTTCAAAGCTCTTTATAACATAGTTGTTGATGATACTGGACTCAAACCCACAGCATGAGCAGGTTCCGCCGTAGCCGAACATTGTACCGTTGATATCCTTTGCAAAGTAATTGCGGTAAACGCGGAGATTTGAAAGGCTGCGCAGTGCCTTGTACTTTGTACGCAGGAATGTAAGCTCGTTTGCTGTGATAGACGGCAGGGGCTTGTAGTAGTACGGAATCTGGTCGAGAAGTACCTGGTTAGGCTCTTCCGTGCTTGAATAGAACTGGCTGAGAACATTGTTGTTTTCACCTATCAGCAGATATTCAACGTACTTTGCAAATTCCGGTTTTGTACAGTCGTCACGCAGTACAACATACTTTGTGATGCTGTTGCGCTCTTCCTCTGTTATCGGGTCGTTTATGTCGATAATGCGGATGATCTTGTCTTTTTCGCCGAGGAGCGCTATGCGAGGGATCTTAAGATCGCATATGTATAGGTTCGGGATAATTGCCGATACCTTTTCATCGGTGAGGTTGTTTTCGCGCAGTAAGCTCATGAGCGATGATTTCTCAAATGAGTAGCCTGACTTCATAAATGGAAAGTCGAATACACGTCCGTTGAACATACCGCAGTTGATAAGAGCATATACATCGCCGATTATTTCAAGAAGATCGGCGTTTGTGATACTGCTCGGTATCATAAATTGTTTGCCGTAAGCAGCAAATCTGAATTTCTTATTGATATCAAGCTGGAGCGTGATGTCACTGCCTTGCTGTTTCATTTCGCGCAGGAAAGTCATTGTATCTTTACCCTGCGTGAAGCTGTTTATCAGCATATTTATGACTTCATTATATATCTGATGATTTTCAAAGCTGTTCTTGTGTGAAACTATGCAGTCATAAGCACGTTTGAGGTTATGCACCGTCATTCGTGCAACGTCAAAGTTGTGGGTTATGTCACGGTAGTGAACGTTGAACTGGAAGTATCTCATTCCGATCTTGTAGTCCTGACCGTACATTGTGTCAAACAGTCCAAGTGCGCCGATAAGCGCTTCTTCATCGGCAACAGCATCGTTTATAACGTACTTGCCGAGCTTCAGGCTTACTATGCTTCTGAAGCCGAAGCTTAGGTCAAAGTCCTTGATAGCGGGGTTTTTCTCGCTGTCGAGAACATAGGTATTGCCGTCAAAGTTGAAGTTGTAGCAAAATTCTCTGCCCTCTTCCTCGGTTTCTTCATCTATCCAGTTATAGCACGCCATTATGATGTTTTCGGGCATATCCGCAACATCTTTGCGCATTTTAACAAGTTCGTCCTCAATATATTCGGTGAATGCCGCACCGCTTTCGTGTTCCTGCTTTGAAACGTGATCGGTCACAGAGAAGAAGCCGAGCTGTTTTACCTCGGAGTAGGGCATAGCTTCAGTCTTGCCGGGGAGCAGGAGCGAAATGCTGTTGTGGAATACACTGCGCAGATCGCCTACCATTACACTGGTCGTCAGATAGTTGCTGAAAAATTCAAACACATAGTGCTTGGGGCGCATATAGTACTTCTCGGAATTTGTCCTTTGTAAAAGTTCAAGAACAAAGTAGCGGGAGTACTTGTCTATCATAAATTTGAGATCTCTGTTTATCGCTTCGGAAACCTCTTCCTCACATTCATGGCGTATGCCTGTTCTGTGAGTGGTGATATATGAGTTAGGTACGCTTATGAAGAATGCCGACAGCTTTTCCTTGATAAAATCCTCGCCTGTGGATTTTATAAGACCGGTCAGCTCATAGGTAGAGAAGTAGTTGTACTTATCAAGGAGCACCTTGACAAGCGTATCACGTCTGGCGGCTGACACGGCAAACGGAATGAGGTATACAAAGCCCTCGTTTTCGTGCCAGATGAACTCGATAACGCTCTTGCCGTTCTGAAGGAAACGCACGGTCGGGTCATTATCGGGGGTCTTCTGGTAACGGATAACCTTATATACGGCAAGGGGCTTGCCCATATCCATTACTGCTATATTGAAGGTACGGTTGGGGTTTTCAGCCTCACCGAATCTTCCGAGTTGTTTTTTTCTGATAAATGCAAAGCAGAACTCAACGAGGTTTATATATTCGCCCTTGTGGATAGTAAGATTAACAAGGTTTTCTTTTATTCTTGCCTGTTCTTCTTCCGATACCTTGAAGATGATCTCTGTACCTTTGAATACCGGAGCAGTCAGATTAAGCTCTCTTATCTTAAGAATGCCGGCATCGTTTACGATCCTGAAATTGAAGTTATTTGAACGCAGTTTCAGCCATTCGACATTCATAAATACGCTCTTTGAACCTACGCCGAAACGACCCTCACGGGACTTATCGCCGTCACTTCTGCCGATACTCAGATAGTAAAGTATCTGTTCAAGCGTGAAACCGTCTTCGTTATATGTAAGCCTTACTTCGCCGTCCTGCTCAAAGTTGAACAGTACCTTGATATCCGGGTCTGAATAGTAACAGCCGAAAGTGTTTTGTAAAAGCTCTCTGATTATCGACTCTTTCGGATAGTCGCTTACCGACAGAGAAGCGTTGTACGGAGTACGTCCTCCGAATACCGAGTTGAAATAGTCTTTGAACGGAGTGCTGTCGGCTTCACCTGTGTAAAGCAGGTTCTGCATCTTCATCAGCGACTGTTCCATTACCTCGCGGTTTTCGTTGGCGTGCGCCTGATAAAAGTCGCCTAAAAGTCCCGCGATTTCTTCGTTACGAAAAGCCTCCACCTTACATCACTCCCTCGTTGTATTTTTTCATAAATTGTCTGAAAGTTTCCTGTATCATAAAGTTGTCGGTGAGAAACCGCCACGAATTAAGCAATACAGGCATCTTTACCGTGTCGGGAAGCTCATTTACGCATAAACGCAGCTCTGCATTTTTGTTGTCGGTAATGAAATTTTCAAACATCTTTTGTGCGGCACGAATACCTGATGAAATGTCATCTGTGGTGCACCGCTCCTTATATGCCCGGAACTGTTCGCTGTAAAGGCTCTCTTCAAGCTCTGCACCGCCGAGTGCAACGATGTGCTGCTGTTCGTCAAGATAGAGCAGAGAACCGCTAAAGCGCTCAAGCGCTTCCTTTATCATAGGCTTCAGCACCTTTTCATCGGTGGTAGTGTTTTCCTTTATCCTGTTTTCGATGCCGAACGCACGGTATATCTTGTCAAGCTTCAGCTTTGTATATTCGTGAGTTTTGACTGCCGTGGAGATATCTATTGATGGTGAGATATTATAATCGGCTTTGAACTGGGTGATCACATCATGACAGTTTGAAACTTCACCTGTGTATGAGCATACATACTGCAGATCCCTTATCCCGTTTGTTATCAGCTGTGCGGCATTCGGAATGTCAAACAGCACATTTCTGCCGGGAAGTCCTGCGACTATGCTCTTGTATATTTTGCCGAAAAGCACCTTTGACAGCATTCTTGAATCAAGCAGATTGTTCTTGTCGGAGAATATGATAAATTCTCTTGACTGTTCGTTCTTTCCGCCGTGCCGCGCGGCACGCTGTTCAAATATAACGGGGCTGTCGGGAAGCTCGTAGTTGAATATGTGAGTGAAGTTTTTTACCTGTGGATTTATAGAACCTATCTTGTCAACGGTAAGAATAATTCTTGCGTTGTCGCGGGTTTCATTTGTGAAGTTGTCGTATCTTGTGTTGAAGATGTCGCCTCTGTCGATCTTTAACAGTCCGTTGATATTCGGATAAAGAGCAGAAATAACTTTTTTCAGGTACAGTATAGTCGAACCTGTCACGCAGTAAACAACAGCACGGTTCTCCGAGCCTTTGAGCACATCGTCAAGCTTTGTCAGGAAACAGTCAAGCTTCTTGTCGACATCGCGTAACTCCTGAACATCGGCTACGTTATATGACGGCTTGGTATAGGTCTTTTTTGCTTCAAGACCGTATTCTTCAAAAATGTTGCCGCCCTGTGCGTAAAGCGGGAGTCCTGTTTTAATATCAATGAGTCTTCGTGAATTTGAAATGAAATCCTGCGAGAACTCATATTCAAGCATTGTGACGTTTCTTGACACTTCGCCGTTATATACAGACTTGTCAAAATAGCGCATTACGGGGGTATCGGGATCAAAGCAGATAGTCTTTTTGTCAAAGCTTATGCTGTCTACTGCCGCCGCTTTGCTTTCATCGGCAAGCAGGCTCTTTACAAGACCTCTTATTTCATCATAGCTCTGCATATAGCCGCAGGGGATAGGGCTGAGTATTACAAGCTTTTCTGTCTTTGCGCGCAAATGCTCTGTATACAGGTCGCATTTAATTCCTGAGGTGCTGAGACCTGCATCAATTATGACAAGATCCCAGGTAAGACCCGCATCTGCAAACCTCTGCATAAGAGAATTATCGGATGCAAGCGCTTCTTCTGCGATTATATATGTATTCGGCATATTCTCGTTGAAGTAGGTGATAGCTTTCGATGAACCGGATATCATCTTGAAATCAACGCCGTTTGATGTTACTACCGAGCGATACCAGCTATGCATAAGATGCCTGGGACATATCAGCAGGATATTGGGAGTCTGCTTTTCAAGCACGGTATTGAGTATGCTTATCTGAGCCTTTGTCGATTTGTCTGCGCCGTATTCGTCGAGAACAAGGCAAAAGCCGAATTTATTTAACTTTTCGTGAAAAGAACAGCTGATCGCACTTATATCTTTGCCATAGTACGATATCCATTTTATCTCTTCGGTATTCACTGGATCACCCTCCGCTCTGCCCGCATACACAAACCGGGCTGAATAATATAACTATTATAATACATTTGAGCATTTTTTACAACCGATATTTCGCATTTTATAGAATTTCAATAAAAATTTGCACACGAATTTAGCAAAAAGCTACAAATGCCTGATTGGTTTACTCTATATGATTATAAGAAAAAATTTACGGAAATGTCTTCACTTTGTTCGACTTTACTTGACAAAACACGATAAATATAGTATGATACTGGTATATGTCAAAAGGGAGTGGTGCGCTTGTATTTCGGTAGCGTCAGATTTTTCAAGCATCTGATACTGACTGTTACGGCTTTGCTCATAATCGTGCCTACGGTGCTTTGTATAATTTTTGCTGTAGACAATGCCAAAAAGTCGGAAGAGATAGACAGGCTCAATTCACGTCTGTCGGCACAGTCGGAAGATATATCGGCTTCGGCGACAGAAAGTTCCGATGACTCTAAAGGCGATAGCACTGCGGAGAATACAAATAAAGCGGAACCTTCTGTGACCGAAAGCAAGCCCGCTGAAACGACTACATCGCAGACTACAGCGCAGACAACACCCGTTGCTTCATCACAGACAGAAACAACACCGGACACAACAAAAGAGCCGGCAAGTACACCTGAGAGCAGTGATGAAACATCAAACAGCAGTGCTGATGATAAGTTGTATACTGAACTTTACCCGGAGCTTTATGCGGATAAATATGACGGTGAATATGAAGACAGCAAAAACACCGTATATCTCACATTTGATGACGGTCCTTCGGTGCTGACGGAAAATCTGCTGTATTATTTACGGCAGGAAAACGTAAAGGCTACATTCTTTGTTGTTCCCGAGCGCACGGAGTATTGTTATTCGTTACTGAAAGAAATAAGTGATGCGGGACATACGATAGGTATCCATTCCGCCTCCCATGATTACGAAAAGATATATGCTTCGGTAGACGCGTTTCTTGATGATTTCAAGGAAGCGTATGATATTGTTCTTGAAGCGACGGGAAAAGCACCTGATATATACAGATTTCCCGGTGGCAGTGTAAATGACTATAATGCGGCTACGCGCGATGATATAATTGCGGAAATGGACCGCAGAGGATTTACATATTTCGATTGGAACGTGGACAGCAACGACTGGCAAGGCTATGGCTGGACAACGCTTTACACAAATGTACTTGCAGACGCACAGGAGTTTTCGACACCTGTTATACTGTTTCATAACACAGGGGATCGAGATAATACCGTACTTGTGATAGAGGATATCATCAAGGCGCTGAAAGATAAAGGATATAAATTCGGCAGTCTTTCGCAGAAGACCGAACCGATCCAATTTCAATAAATAATTCTGATTTCAAGAAAGGGATAACAATGGGAATCAAGGATAATTTTTCACAGGCTATGAAGGAGCTTACAAATCCCAGATCGTCCGATAACCGCAAAGAGGTCAAGGATGTTGCGGCATATATGAATGATACTGCCGACACACAGCCGGGTGAACCTGCACAGAATGCGCAGCCTGCTCAGGATAACGTACAGCCCTCACAGGCGTTCGGATCAAGCACACAAGAGCAGAACGTTCAGAACACACAGCAGGGAACAGCAGCAGGCGGATTTGTGGGACAGGATTTTTCGCAGCGTATAGCGCGTGATATGAATGATCGATATAATCAGAATAACAGCTTTGCGCAGAATATGCAGAACGATCAGAATGCCGGAGCTGCTCAGAACATCGGGGATAATGCTCCCGGTCAGGGTATGCAGAGCAATCAGAGCAATCAGAATAATGGCTTTGCACAGAATATGCAGAATGCACAGAGCGGCACATTTGCACAGGATAACGGCGGTTCGGGCTATGGCGGAACGCCTTTTGCAGGCAGCGTGAGAGCAGACGGCACTCAGGAAATGACGGTTATCTCAAAGAACACGATGATCGACGGCAATGTACGCTCGTTCGCCGATATGAAGATAGACGGCAACATCAAGGGCAATGTTGAAACTACCAAGAATATCAACATAAACGGCAAGGTCGTAGGCGACCTCACCTGCGATAACATCAGTATGAAAAACTCTGCCGTGCAGGGCAACGTTCGTCTTAAGGGTCAGGCGATAATGGCAAATGACTCTATGCTGATAGGTGACCTTACATCTCAGGTAGCCCAGCTCAACGGCAAGATAAAGGGCAATATCGAGATCTCCGGCAAGATACAGCTTGACAGGGATTCTGTTATAATCGGTGATATCAAGGCAGGCTCTATCGCTATATCGGATGGCGCAGTCATAAACGGTTTTGTAACGACAACTTACCTTTCAAAGGACGAAAGTGCAAACATCTTCCCCGAAAGCATAGCACTCGGAGAATAAGCGTATCATTTAACATTCAGCCCTGCCATGCGGGGCTTTTGTTGACTTAGGAGAATTTTATGCCGGTTAATGCAGAAAATAAGGTGTTGACACCTGAACAGACAGAAAGTAACAAGCAGGAGATACTCGATATCTTTGCAAAGCACGTTCACAGGGACGGCGTTGAAAAGCTGCTCGACTATCTTGTAAATAAGAGCGATTTCTTTACAGCACCCGCAAGCACACGCTTTCACGGCTCGTATGACGGCGGACTTGCACAGCATTCGCTGAATGTATATCACTGCTTCAAGGCGTACCTTGAGCGCGAGCGTGTGCGTGATATGTACAAGCTCACGGCAAGCGAGGAAACTATCGCGATATGCGCTCTGCTACACGATATTTGCAAGGTGGACGTTTACACAAGAGGTACGCGCAACGTCAAGAATGAGCAGACAGGGCAGTGGGAAAAAGTGCCTACATACTTCTTTGATGATAAGCTGCCTTACGGACACGGCGAAAAGTCCGTTTATATGATAACGGGCTTTATGCGGCTTACTCGCGAGGAGGCGTTCGCTATCCGCTATCATATGGGATTTTCAGGAGAAGAGAACGTAAACAACGTAGGAAAGGCATTCGAGATGTTCCCGCTTGCATTTGCGCTGAGTACGGCGGATATGGAAGCTTCGTATTTCCTTGATTGATATTTAAAAGGAGCTGTGACGGAATTTTCATGTTTCGTTACAGCTCCTTTTTCGACAGCGGCAAAGCGGTCGGCGGCGGTTCTCACTATGGTTGAATTTTTCTCAACAAATGAGCTATGGACAAATTCGCCTAAATCGAATATTATTTTAACAGGAGCTCCAAATGAATAATACGGAGGTAAACACTATGCTTAAACTTGGCGAAAACCTAAAGAAATTCCGATTACAGCGAGAGCTTACGCAGGAACAGCTTGCGGATATTCTCGGCGTTTCGGCACAGGCGGTAAGCCGTTGGGAGAATGGAACGACTTATCCCGATATAACACTGCTCCCGACTGTTGCAAGCTATTTTGAGATCACGCTTGACGAGCTTATGGGAATGGATAATTGGAGGAGCGAGGAACAGCTGAAAGGATTGATATCGCAGTTGGATGAGAACGGCTCAAAGGGCTTTATCTATGAGAACATTCTGCTTTTGCGTGATGCGGTAAAAACCTATCCTACAAATTACGAGCTTCAATTCAGGCTTGTCGACCAGCTTACATTCTGCGGGTATAAAAACGGTCGGGGATTATCCGAAGAAGAAACAATCAGCTTTAATCGAGAGGCTGCCGAAATCGGAAACCGCATTTTATCGCATTGCACAGACGGTGTAATTATCAACTGCACGACTAAGCAGCTCTGTTATATCTATTCAAGGCTCGGAGAAAAGGAAAAGGCGATAGAATATGCTAAGAAGCTTCCGAATATATGGTGTACCGATACGGTAGTTCTCGGGGATCTGTATGAGGGTGAACAGCAGAAAGCTCATCTTAAACGCGCAATCACATGGTATACGAATGTATTTTGGTGTGCGCTTATAAATCTTGCTGACCTCGGACACAAGAACGAAACGATGTCTGACGCGGAAAGAATAAAAATTCTGAAAAAGGCGCTCGCAATGTTTGAGCTTGTGTTTGAGAACGGTGATTATCTTAAGTACAGCTGTACGGTGTCGGCTACACATCGGTATATAGCGGATCTGGCTGTGTCGAAGGGTGATTACGAGCTTGCGTTATCAAGCTTTGAAAAAGCGGCTGAATTTGCGATAATGTCAGACACTCTTCCCGATAAGGCACATCACACATCTCTTCTTGTGAATGACCTTGAATACAGCCCGATCAATCTGGTCAAGAATTACGATTTCACTGACTGCAGGGAATTATACGATAAAATGCAGTCGGACAGATACGATGTAATCCGTGACGATAAGCGGTTTATAGCCGCGCTTGAGAAAATCGGCAGGTATTGTTAATTCGGAGTGCGGCAACTATCTATAAAATCCGCAAAGGCGCTTGAGGTGCTTGCACCGAGGACGGTGGATATAAAAGCTTCACATTCCCACGGTTGATAATAACCTACGCATAAGCAAAGAACCCCGCATTTGCGGGGTTCAAACTGTTTATAAAGTGTTCTGCTTACTTACCGAGTGCAATCTTACCCATAGCGTCAGCCTGCATAATAGCGTCATACAGCTCAACGGGCTGTACATCACCTGCGAGGTTGTGGATAGTTTCGCCGGGGATACAAGCGTTCTCGGAAATAGTCTTAACCTGCTCAGGTGTAGTAACACCGATCTCTTCAAGTGTTACGGGCAGTCCTACCTCAAGGCAGAAGTCCTGTACTTCCTTGAATTCTTCCTTGGGTGCGCCCTCAAGCACGAGCTGTACAAGTGTGCCGAGTGCAACGCAGCAACCGTGGTCGGCGTGCTTTATTCCGAGAGAAGTTACGCCGTTGTAGAACGAATGAGCGGCGGCACAGTTTACGTTATCAGCACCGACACCGGAGAGGTAAACGTTAGCCTCAACGATATTCTCAAGCGCGGGAGTAACTGCGTGTACCTTACAAGCCTCAATAGCCTGCTTGCCATATTCGCGGAGCGTGTCGTAGCAAAGACGTGCGAGCGCCTGTCCCGCTCTTGTGATACCTGTACCCTCAAGGCTAGCGGACTCAGTACGGATAGAAGCACGACCCTCAAAATATGTGCCGAGCGCATCGCCCATACCTGCGATAAGGAACTTGACCGGCGCATTGGCGATAACGGTCGTATCGACCATTACGGCATCGGGATTTGTGGGGTAGAACAGATACTTGTCGAAGCTGTGGTCATCATTATAAATTACCGAAAGACCTGTGCAGGGAGCATCTGTAGCCGCAACTGTAGGCACGATAACAATGTGTCTGCCGCTGTAATATGCGGTAGCCTTAGCTGTATCAACGGCACTTCCGCCGCCTACAGCTACAACTGTATCAATATTATCCTGTTCGACAATAGCCTTCATCTTGTTTATTTCGCCGTTGCTGGATATTCCGCCGAAAATCTCGTAACGTCTGTAGTCGTCAAGACCGTCAAAGCTCTTTTCTATCTTGTCATGGCAGGCTTTGTAGCCGCTGTTTGAGCATACAAACAGCCAACGCTTGCCCATATAACCCATTTCTTCATGGAATTTAAGAAGAGCATCTCTGCCCTGAACATATTTGAGCGGTTCACGCATCGCTCTGAGTCTTCCCATCATAATTGAAGCACCTCCGTAGATTTATAGAAATTAGCGGATATTATATCCGTTTTTACGACTTATTTATATCACATTTTAGGAGCAATGTCAATATTTATGGGCATTCCGATTTTTGATATTGATATGCTGAATTTTCATTACTGAGCAATTTAAGCCAAATCAAATAAGCAGTTACTTTGTTTATCGCCGGATCATAAGATGATAAACAATGTAACTGCTTATTATTTGCGGAAGAAATTTTAATGCTTTTTCTTTAGTAAGCTCCGCTTTCTTTTCCGCAGTTTAACTTACATCGGAAATAAACGTATAAAGTCGGCGAGAGTCAGACTTCTGCGTACTGCTTTCTGCCTGTTTCAAATATATTTCCGCCGACAGCATCTATCGCTACTATAAGCGGAAATTTATCAAACGTCAGCTTTTTTACACTTTCACAGCCGAGGTCTTCAAATGCAATAACCTCGCACTCTGTGATACATTGGCAGGCAAGCGCACCTGCGCCTCCTATTGCACAGAAATATACTGCGCCGTTGCGTTTTATAGCATCGACCACTGCCGGTTTACGTTCACCCTTGCCTATCATTGCAGAAAGCCCCATATCAAGGAGCAGAGGAGCATACGGATCCATTCTGCCCGATGTTGTCGGACCGCATGAGCCGATAGCCATACCGTCTTTTGTGCCTGTCGGACCGGCATAGTAGATAGCCGCACCGTCTATTTTGAAAGGGAGCTTACCGCCGTTTTCGATAAGTTGTTTTATGCGCTTGTGCGCCGCATCGCGCGATGTGTATACTGTGCCGCTGAGTTCTACCTTGTCGCCGGCTCTGAGTGTTTTCGCTTTTTCTTTAAGTTCGCTTGTATTGAGTTCCAAAACTGTTCTCCTTGTTTTTACCGAATTTATTATGCCGGAAAGCAAAAGCTTTCCGGCATTTGATTATTAAAGGTCAAAGAAGCCGACGTTGTCTGAGCTCATCTCATCATCGTCATCGTTATCATTAAGCCCTTCCATCATCTTAAGATCCCATGAAGGATCATACTGTGCGGTGTTAGTGTTCATATTGTCATTGATGCCGCCGAGCATTGAAGAATAATCCGACATATCGATCTTTTCTTCTTTTGCCGATGCCGCAGGAGCGGTAGGATCATCAAACGAAGATGTCATTCCGTCATCATCGACCGTCTTGTGAGAAGGAGGCGGTGTGATTGTCATTCCGTTCATCTGAGCTTCAAGATCTTTCCAAGGATCATTAGCGTTACTTTCTTTACCGGCAACACCCATCGAACGACTCTCGTTCAATTTTTCTTTAGGCTTATCGGTTCCGCGGTCAGCTGTACGTCCAACCTCGGCAGGTGCATCGGCAAGTAAATCGCTGAAATCGTCCGTTGCGGGAGCGGGCTCAGGTTTGGCTTCAGGCGCAGGAGCGGGCTCTTCCGCTAACAGGTCGCTGAAATCGTCCGTTGCGGGAGCAGGCTCGGTCTTGGCTACAGGCGCAGGAGCGGGCTCTTCTGCTAACAGATCGCTGAAATCGTCTGTTGCGGGAGTAGACGCGGTCTTGGCTACAGGCGCAGGAGCGGGCTCTTCCGCTAATAGATCGCTGAAATCGTCAGCTTCGGGAGCGGGCTCTTCTGTCGGTGCGGCAGTGACCTCCGGTTCTTCTGTCAGGAGATCGGAAATGCCGGTGACAGCAGGTGCTTCTTCTACAAGAAGATCGCCGGTATCGACATTATCTGCCGAAATATCATCATCGCCGGATACTATTTCAAATGAGCTTAACAGACCGTTATTGTCCGAAAGCATATCATCAATATCATCATCGCCGTCATCTGTCTGTGCCGGCATATCAAGCTTAAGTTCAAAGCTGTAAGGCTCAACATTCATCGGAGCATATGAATTTAGCTCGCTTTCGTCAAAGCCGCCGATATTCTCAAGCTCGGCTTTCGCAGCACTGAGCTCTTCGTTGTCGGAAAGCTTTTCTTCCGGGATATCTGCGGCTTCAGCAGCCGGAACATCTTTGCTCTTAGCTTCTTCAACAGCCTTTGAAACCGCATCGTTTACAGCGCTTACCTCATCGGAAGCCTTGCTTTTTGCTTCGTCCATTGCTTCGGCGATGGCACTTTGAGCATTTGCAATCGCATCATTTAAAGCACTGCTTACAGTAGCAAGTACAGCGGCAATATCAATTGCAGGAGCAACAGCTCCGCTTGACGTTACATTTTCGGCGAAAGCGCCGGCTTTTTCAAGAACCGCCTGTTTGTAATCATATGTTTTCTGAACAGTATCGGCAAAATATGCCTTTGCGGCTGTGATGATCTCTTCCGCTTTTTTCTGCGCGTCTGCGATAACCGCATTTGCATCGGCGTTTGCCTTGGCGGATATCTCGGCAAGCTGTGCGGGATCTATTGTTCCGCCGCTGTGCTTTGCCTTGTCTATCTTGGTTGCCGCCTGCTTTTTGAATGCGGCAAACTCTTCTGTCAGAGCGGAATGCTTATCCTGGAGGACATGGAGCTCCTTTTCGGTCTGTGCAAGCTTGCGTCTTTCATCGAGAACTTGTTTTCTGCTTTCAAGTATCTGCGCGTCAAGCTCGGCTTTTTTCTTTTCAAGCTCTGCTGTAAGCTCATTGTCTGCGCCTTCGTTTGCCTGCTTTTTTTCCTCAAGAGCTCTCTTCAGTTCGTCGTTTTCTTCCTTAAGGGCTTTGCGCTCTTTGTTATGCTGTACTATGTATGCCATTACTTCGTTTTTGTCGAAGCCTAGAGGCGATGTTTTAAATTCACCGTTTGATGAAGTCGGTTTTTTCTGTTCAGCCATTATCTTACCCCCTGAAAATCTGGTTATTGTTATTATAACAAAAATACTTCGTTAATTCAATAGCGATTTGTAAAGTTTTATCAATTACCCAAAAATGAGAGCCGCTATTGGTGATTTTAACGAAAATTTGCTGCCCGCTATTGTATTTTATCGGTTTGTAGTGTATAATAGTATAAACAACCTTAAAATTATTTCGGTTTTTTGAAGATATTAACGAAAGGACTGATACTTTATGATCGATAAAACAATGCCGTTTTCACTCAAAGACGAAAGAGAAAACGAGATGAAGGAAATATTGACTACCGTTTACGGCGCGCTCAAGGAGAAAGGCTATAATCCTATAAATCAGCTCGTCGGCTATATTTTGTCCGAAGATCCTACCTATATAACTACATACAACAATGCCCGCAGTCTCATACGTCATATAGATCGTGATGAGCTTTTGCAGGCTATGGTAAAGACATATCTGGGCAACTGACACCAATAATTACAATGAATTACGATCACTCTTTTACGGATACTATTTTCGTAAAGGGGTGATTTTTTTGCATAAAAAACTGGCGGCGGTTATAACGGCGGTGATATTTATGTGCGGCTGTACCGCAGAAAAAACCACAACAGGTCGGAGCTCCGGGCAAACTGACAGGGGAGGTCAGACACCTGCTGAGGCGGCTCTTCTTGCGGACAATACCGAAAAAGTGTGCTATGGACAAGGATACGAAACCGACACCGAAAATCGTCCTGTCGGCTCGCTTCAGGCTCAGGAAAAGTACGGTGAGTACGGCGGGGTATTTATAGGCAGCAAGGATGACAAGACGATATACCTCACTTTTGATGAAGGGTACGAAAACGGCTGTACAGGTCGGATACTCGATATCCTAAAATCAAAGAACGTAAAGGCTACATTCTATGTTACGCTCGACTATGTAAAGAGCAGTCCCGAGCTTGTCAGCCGTATGATAAACGAGGGTCACGAGGTAGGAAATCACACTTGCACACACCCGTCCTTACCGGATATCAGTAACGAAGAAGTGATTGAAGAGCTTAACGGACTTCAGCGTTATGTCAGTGAAAACTTCGGCGGATACAGGATGAGTACTATGCGCCCGCCGCGTGGTGAGTTCTCGGTAAGAACGCTCAGGGCGGCAAAGAATGCGGGATACGCCACCGTATTGTGGTCGTTTGCTTATAACGACTGGAACGTTGACGATCAGCCCGACAGAACAAAGGCGTATGAACGCATAACCTCCGCAACGCACAACGGTGCCATCTATCTTCTCCATGCAGTGTCCGAAACCAACACGGCAATACTTGCCGATGTAATTGATTACTGGCAGGAAAACGGCTATACCGTCAGAAGCGTAAAGGAATAAAAAAAGAGCATCGGAGCATAATAATGCAATCCGATGCTTTTAAAGCACAAAAAGAAAACGCCCCCGTGGGGGGCGCTACGTTAAATCGTTATTCTCAGGAAACAGCGTTTAACTTCTTAGCAAGCTGAGATTTTTTTCTGGCTGCGGCATTCTTGTGGATAATACCCTTTGCTGCTGCCTTGTCAACTGCTTTAACTGCAACCTTAACGTTGTCAGCGTTAGTATCAGCGTCAACCTTCTTCAGAATAGTCTTAAGAGCGGTCTTGTCAGCCTTGTTACGAGCCTGCTTTGTAGCAGATACTAAAACTCTCTTCTTGGCAGATTTAATGTTAGGCACGAAAAACACCTCCTCCACATCTCAAATTATTAAGGTCAGTAAAAAGGCACAATATGCCTAG
>OMAG01000360.1_pt1 | contig 19426 bp, 10 predicted proteins | sample 1673781 | NCBI WGS metagenome assembly OMAG01 (sample SAMEA103958127, study PRJEB25191) | human gut metagenome | biome: human-associated habitat [ENVO:00009003]; feature: intestine environment [ENVO:2100002]; material: feces | place: Germany | collected 2013/2015 | reverse complement strand
TTTTCTGGTGGGCAATCTATCCCCTTTCTATTTGCCTTCATATCTTCTAAAGAATCCAAAGCGTGTTCGATTTCTTCAAGTTTTTTCCCTGTCTTTGAATCTACTGCTCCTTTAAATCTACCTTTTAATAAATCAACTATCTCACGTAGCACACCTAGAGAAAGAACTAAATTTGGAGATTTGCTCTCTCTCGTCGCTTTGCACATATACAAGCAATGAAACCATTTATCTGCCCCAATAATATTGGCCTCCTTGAGGGCTTTATACCCTTCAAGCAATTTTTGGATTGCTTTTAAGCTTTCTTCTGTTCCTTGCTTAATAAAAACGAGATCACTTGGATAGATACCTGTGTTTCCCCATCTATCGTATGCAGTAGCCGGATTGTTTCTCACAAATGCATACAAATTCAATTCTTCTTGTTCGGCGATGGGATCACGACTGATCCACCTTCCATCATGGGGGGTATAATGGCGGTAATTGTAGTAAACAAGCCCTAATTCCCCGTCGAACACCTCGCTGCTCCATTGAAGGGGATTGGTGATGTTGCCCCTTTGCGTGACTTCGCCGAAGGGGGCGTAGGAGTAGGAATTCGCGATGGTTCCGTTGCTCTTGTAGAGTTCCATCACGTTTTTGGTCAAGTCCCAGCCGTAGACAAACCAGCTGCCCGCCGTCTGGATAGCCAGCGGGCGTGTGGCGACGGGTTCCGTCGGGTCCCACAGGATGTACCACAAGGCCGGGTGCGCCGCGCGTTTCTGGTCGAGGGCTGCGATCTGCAGGTAGTCCCGGTAGTGGAACGTTCGTGTTTGGTCACGACTCCGTTTTGCGTGATGCGCTTCATGTATCTGCGACCCAGGTAGTCCGTAGCCGCATTCGATAACGGAAGCAGTTCGTTGATTTCTTGATCAATTGTTCTCTTTCGCGTTGCGAGCGGAGATTTTATCATTGCTTATGATGAATTGTTCGTCGATTTTTTGCATAAAGTAACAAACCAATATTATATCCAGCGCAGAGCCAAAGATTTATAAACCAGTCGGGATTATTTTTTCTAATTGACCAAACCAAAGGCATAAGCAGAGATATATTTATTAGAATCGCAATAGTAATTGATAACCATTTTTTTAGCATTAACTGAATAAGGATAATTATAAAAAAAACACTGCCAATTATCCAACCTAAAAAATAAATATTTAGTGGAAAAAATATGAGTTGATTATAAATAAAAAGTGATTTTTTATTCATTGCTATTAATATAATTAAAATCCCATAGGAGGAATGATATGCCCAGGGGAAATTGGTTTTTGATTTGGTTGATCCATTGGTTGTATTACAGTGCCCGATAATACTTCAAATATTCCTAAATACCAGCCTCCTTCAGGAATTCCCAACGTACCCCCATTATTCCAGTTCGTAGGATCTGGAATAAATCCAGCATGAGCATAACAGGTAAAATGAGCGACTAACCTATTGCGCTGCCTCTTGTAGCAATTACTTTCCTCTCCGTTTTGTGATTCTTGTGCTACGAGACATTTTGCGACCTCGATAACTTGTTTGGAAGTAAAACCTTGTCGAGAATACATCTGCATAAAATTTTTACAAATCGTTCGTGCTCTAGTAGGATAATCATCGTCCATTAATTGACCGAATTTACAACATTTTTTCTCAGGCTTGTATCCATCGCAAATTTCCTTAGCTATTTGGACTGGAAGAGGGTAATCTAGATTAGGGAATGGCTCTGCATCTTTTCTCCCCATGAAATCGAACTTTTGTGAACTTTTATTTTGTATATATTGATACAAATTCTTTCCTCCCTTCTCGGCAATCGGATCGCGTGCAATCCATCTTCCGTCCACGGGATTATAGAATCGGAAGTTGTAGTACACCATTCCCAATTCCGAATCGTAAAACTCGCTGCTCCATTGGAGGGGATTGGTGATGTTGCCCCTTTGCGTGACTTCGCCGAAGGGGGCGTAGGTGTAGGAATTCGCGATGGTTCCGTTGCTCTTGTAGAGTTCCATCACGTTTTTGGTCAAGTCCCAGCCGTAGACAAACCAGCTGCCCGCCGTCTGGATAGCCAGCGGACGCGTGGCGACGGGTTCCGTCGGGTCCCACAGGATGTACCATAAGGCGTTGAGCGTCGTTCGCGTGAGGTCGAGGGCCGCGATTTGCAGATAGCCCCGGTAAAGGTAGCGGTGGTTCAGGATGACGGATGTCGTGCTTTCTCCCGTTTCAGGGTCGGCGACGGTGGTTTCCACTTTTTTGAAGATCCTGCGTCCCATGTAGTCGTAGTCGCCGGTGACGGTGGTCACCGTGCCGTCCTCCGCCGTGCGGGTGAAGCGCACGGGACGGTTGAGCGCGTTGTATTCCGCCGTCCAGACGCCGGTAGCGGTCCTGATTTTCGTCTGGTTGCCGTCAGCGTCATAGGTGGGGACAAAAGGCTGTTCCCGGGGGGAGAGGGAAGAGTTGGGAATGGATTGCTCAATACTTGTGTACTGGTTGAGTTCGTTGGCCGTGTAAGCGAATTCCTCCTCTATTTCCCGCGCTGTCTTGCGGTTGCCTATGTTGTCATAGTCATAGGCGTAAGCGTCCGTGCCGAGGGTGGCCGCTGCAAGCTCGCTTCTCCCGTTGTAGGAGAAGACGTCGCGGCGTGTGGTTCCCTGGCGGAGGAGGGTGCGGACGGTTGGCCGCCCCAGGGCGTCATAGGCATAGGCGCGGTGGGAGACGAGGGTTGTTCCGCGGTTATAGTCCATGTCCGCCAGCAGGTCACGTTTGGCTTCATAGCTTTGTTCCAGCGTCATGCCGTTGGGCATCGTCAAGGTTTCCAGCAGATTGCTTCCTGCCAGATAGTTATATTCAAAGATGCGGTTCTGGCCGCTGTGCATGAAGCCCGCGCTGTTGATGCGCCCGTCCGGCGCGTAGCCCCAGGAGGCGATTTGGGCATTGCCGCTGGCGCCGCGTTTGAGGATGTAGCCGATGCTGCGACCGTAGCCGTCCAGGGTTTCCACGAGAGGGAAAACGGCGCCATTCACCGTGACGCTGTCCTGTACGGGGTCGCTGTATTCATTGTAAGAGAAGGTACGTATGCCTGAGGCGTCCGTCACTTGCGTGAGCTGGCCGAGGATGTTGTAGGAGAAGGCCTGTTCCGGCGTGCCGTCGGAAAAGCCGATTCCTGTGAGAAGGCCTTGCGCCGCGTTCCATGTATAGGTAGTGACGATGCCGCGCGCGTCCGTTTCCGTGGCAAGGCGGTTGTTGGCATCGTAGGTCCGGACGGTTCCCCGGCCGTTGGCGTAAGTTTTTTCCAATTCCAGCCCGGTAGCGTCATGGTAAGTCCAGACGGTAGTGTCTCCGCCGGAAAGATCGGATGGGTCGGAAATGATCGTTTCTTCGTCTATGCGGAAGGTGGTGAGGCTGATAAGGCGGTCTGCGTCATCCCAGGCGAACAGGGCCGGCTGGATGGCCGTGCCGTATTCCGCTGTTTTACGGTTCCTGACATCGTAGGTATAGTTGGCCGTATTGCCCAGGGCATTTGTGACGGCAGAGGGATTGTCGCTGGTCGCGCAATAGGTCGTGGTTGTCGTATTGCCGGCAGCATCAGTTACGGCAATCGGGCGGCCGGCAATGTCCGTATGAGTGGTGGAAGCGTTCCCCCTGCCATCCGTGACCGTCCGGACGAGGCCGGTTTCCGTGTAACGGCGGGTGAAGGCGGTGACGATTCCCCGATTATCCGTTTCTGAAATTGTGAAGCCGTCCACGACGGTAGCGGAAGCTGTAATGTCGGAGGTGGGCACGCTGCTTTTTTCCACGCGCACCGCGCCCTGCCCATATTCGGTCCACCGGATGCTTTCATGGCCGCGTTCGTCGATGGTGATTTGCCTGTTTTGCAGAACGGCGGATTCCGTAACCAGGCGTTTGACAGCGCTGCTTAACATGTTGCCCGCCGCATTGTTGCGGGCAGCGGCGACGTTTTGATAGACGCCGTCCTCACGTTCTTCCCAGGCTGTCTGGAAAGTCTGGATGCGGTTTTTTGCCGCATCCGCCGGAGACGCCGAGTCGAGCACAACGGTTTGTCTGGCCGGATTTCCCATGCTGTCATACTCATACTCCACCGGAGCCTGGGTCCCTTCCGTGCGGCGGGTGAGCTGGCCCAGCGCATTGTAAACGCTGCGGGTATAGAGATAGGTGTTTTCCAGGGTGGTGGGAGAAGTCAGCGTAATGGTTTGTCCGAAGCCGTCCCGAATCTCCTGTTTCAGGATGGTTGTGTTGTCCGCCAGCCGGGTAGTGTGGCGCAGGCCTCTGATAAAATCATAAATGTGGTAGAGCTCCCTTTGCCCTGTGCCGGATTCATGCGCGATGCTCCCGTCTGTGTTGTATGTATTGACGAGCGTCGCCCCTGATGGCGTGGTTGTCGTAGCCGTCAGTCCGTCTTCGCTGTAACTGGTTGTTGTGACGCGGCCCAGCACATCGGTTTTGCGGGTCACGCGACCCAGCAGGTCATAGGCAGTTTCCTCGGTTGTCCGCATCGGCCCGATGTGGGTCGTCGCGCTTATTATCTGCCCTGCCGCATCGCGTTCATACGCCGTGATCGTTTCCGGAGTGACGACGTCAGTCCCGTCGTTTATTTCGCTGCGCGTGGTTTCAATGAGCTGCCGGGCAGTGTTATAAGCGTAATCCGTGCGTACGCCGTCTTCGTCAACTTCCCAAAGGGGTTCTCCTGTGCAGGTCAGGGCGCGGGAAGAAGTGCGGCCATTGTCGCGCACCGTTTCCACACGGCGGTTGAGAAGGTCGTAAGAGTAGGAAGCGCCGCCGGTTTGCCTCCACTCGCCCGTGGGGAGCAGGACGAGGTTTTCTTCCCTTGCGGTGTTTCCTTCAGCGGTGATGTAGCTGACGCGGCGGGTTGACTGGCCGGGAACGGGTTCTCCGTTGATGCGCGTTTCCGCCGTGACGCTGTAGAGGGCCCCATGATCTGTGGTTGGGGCGTAGGTATAATGAGTCTGTACGCCGTTGACGGCCTGTTCCATCTTGAGGCGTCCCGCCGCGAAGGCATTCGGCGCGCCGGCCAGCCAGGTTTCCGTAACGCTGAGCTGCGTGACGGAAGAGCCTGCCGCCGTTTTACGCTTTTCCACGCGTTTGACATGGTTTTCTTCCGTATAGGTATATACCTCAAGGCTTAATGTGTTGACTGCGGAAACGGTAGAGAGCTGGATTTTTATTTCAGCCGGTTCACTGGTGTAGCCTGCGGCGCTGTCACGGTACTTTGTGCTTACTGTCCGCAATCCGTTGGCTCCCCATGGGCTGTTTTCCAGCACCGGGCGTCCTGCGGCGTCGTAGACGGTTTTGTGTTCCCCCGCGTTGGGAGAAGCAGAGGAGATAAGCCGGCCGGAGTCATCATAGGAGTAAACAGTAGTCAACGCCCCTTCGGCTCCGTACCCTTCCGTGCGGCTCAGCAGGTGTTCTCCGGTGATGGTCGTTTCATATTCCTCAAGCGTGCAGGAGGCCACCACATTGTTTTTCATCAGACGGGTGAGGACGCGGTAGCGGTTTTCCTGCGAATCTTCCTCCGGTTGAAGGCGTTCCCTCCGCGTTTCAACGGCATCTTCTCCTGTTCCTTCCGCCATGCTCCAGGCTTCTTGCGACCATGTCCATTTGGTCACGAAGTCGGGTACAGTGGCCGGCAACGTGTTGTCGCGTTCAGAGATGACGAGGGTTTGCAAAGCTTCGTCTCCCGTCACGGTGAAGATTTTCGCCGGAGTCCCTTCAACGGTGAATAGGGCTCCTTCTTCCTCCAGTTCCATGACCTGCGCGGGCGGATAAATGCTGATGGCATACCCTCCTCCTTCCAGGGGGAGCACATCCGCCAGCCCATCCCAGGTGTTCCATATTTGACGGATAACGCCGTGTTCGCCACGAACAATCGCTAGGTAATTTTCGGCTTCCGATGCGGTCATCAAATACCCGCCCGCGGAGATATAGCCTTCGCATTGCCCTGTGGAAAGAGAGTAAAAGACGGAGCCTCCTCCCGCATAAGAAGCGCGGATGAAGGCGGCCTGCTCAAGGTTGCATGCCTCCGCTTCCCTGCTCATGGCCGGGACGGGGGCTAGGATGGTCGTTGTGATGCCCGATGCGCCTACCGGGAAAAACGCGCTTCCCGTGCCGTCAAGCATGTAGTTGGTGTAACTGGCCCCATCCAGCAAAGCAACCAGCGTGTTGGGCGCCATGCCCCCTTCCGGCAGCGCGAGGAAGGTGGCTAGCGGATGCCGCAGGGCCAAACCTGCCGGGGAGAATAAATCCGGGGAGAAAGAGCGGTGGGCTGAAATTTCCAGACGTCCCGCCGGCATGTGGGATATGCCGCGGAACGCGCCGAACTGCGCTGACCAGGCCATGCCATTAACGGAGGATTGCCGCATCACCCCGCTTCCTCCGGAGGTTGTGGTCAGATTGGAAAAGAAGTGGCGCAGGGAGGAGCGGCCGCTGACTGGGGCGCTGCTGCTGGAGGGGACGCCTCCGGGAGTAGTTTCACCGTCCGAATTGCAGGAGCACGGCGGGCAATCACAATCGCATTCCTGCGGCGGGTCGTTCTCATCAGGCGTGATGGAGATGGCGCTGGCCGGGCCTACGGTGCAATTGAGGAAGGATACATTCCCCCTGGGAGGATAGTCAATGTTGATGTGGGAGACGGATACTGTATAAAATCCGGCCTTGAGGTCGGAGAAGCTGCCGTTAATTCTTACTCCGGCGCCTGAGGGTGACGTATAGCTTTGCCCCGCTACTGAAATCGTGGCCTGGTCATCCACCGTGCCGGTGGCCGTCAGTACGTACAGACGGGTATCCCCTCCGCCTTCCCCTACTTGAATTTGTTTGGAGGTTTCCGGCATCACGTCTCCGGGATAGGACGGAGCTGCATGATTATAGGAAAAGGAGACGGACGATTCGCCCTCCCTCTTCTGTAAAACCGGCGTAACGGTAAAACCAAGATGATGATTGCCCCGGACGCTGTTGCAGATGGAAAAGTTAGATTTCATTCTAATTGGCTATCTTTAAATAATTTCTGTTTATCAACAATAATTTTGTGATAAGGTGCGCCATTTAGCAATTAAACCTATGGATACATCTATAAAAATAGAAGTCAACAAGATATGATGATTTTTTCCTGTTTTTCCCATCCGTTTGCATGCAGGGAATAATTCTGGCGCAGGATGTTTTCCGGGCGCGGGGCACAGGAAAGTTCCCAACGCAGGAAAAGATGGGATGTCCCTTTTCTGCCTGATTGCGCGGCAGAAGAAAGGCCGCCCGTTTTCCGGAACATGTTTTAGGCTTGGAAAGGGGAGCGCAATCAGGCAAGGTGTGCCGCGTTATTCATGAAGAACCTATTGAGCCGGTACATCAGCCTGAGCCTGGCGCTGCGGTATTTGAACCCGTTGCGGACTTTCTTTTCCATTATTACCCTGATTTGCCTGCTGGGCGTTTCTCTGGGGGTAATGGTGCTCATCGTCGTGTTGTCCGTCATGGGAGGACTCCAGAAGGAAATTCAGGGGAATCTGTTTGCGCACTCCCCGCACGTCCAGGTATGTTACCGGAACGACTTCGGCGTTAGGGAAGTGATTCCGGACTGGCTGGATTTGGGGGAGAAACTCAGGCACGTTCCCGGCGTCCAGTCCGCCTACGCCCTGATAGAAGACTATGCGCTGGCGGATGTGCAGGGGCGGCAGAGGCCCTGCTTTTTCCGGGCCATTGATACGGAAAACGCCGCCCAGTTGGAGGATTTGAAGCGTTTGGTGGTCGCCGGCGATGCGGAACTGGACATGGGGGAAAAGGCTGTGGTTTCCTCCATCGTGGCGGAGAACATGGGATTGAAGGTGGGAGATGTTGTTCGGGTTTACACGACCCGCAATTTCCAGGAAATTTCCCACGCCTACCAGCAGACGGAGCTGCCGATGCTGGCGGAGAAAAACGCGCGGGAACTCAAGGATTTGAAGGAGTGGGGTAAATCCCTGAAGACGGAGGGAGAGCGTGAAACGGCCGACAGAGCCTCCGTGGACAGGGCCTTTTCTCTGCTTAACGGGCTGTTGTCCGTCCCACGCAGGGATGCGGAACGTTCCAGCCTGATGGATCTGCTTGCCGTGTTAAACGACGGAGAACTTGCGGACAACGGCAAGGTGGCCTTTCCGCAAGGAACGCGGAAGGAATGGGAAACCGTTTTGAGCGGTTTCAAGGCCGGGGCAAGAAATGAGGCGGATATGGAATGTTTCCGCAAGATCAAGGAGCTGGTGATGCCGAAGGACCTGGAGGTGATTGGAATTTACCGGGCCTCCCAGCATACGCCCAGCCCGGATCTTTTCATTCCGCTGGTCATCGGCCAGGAATTGCTGGGTTATGAGGATGACGTGGTGCAGGCCGTGGCCCTGCGCGTGGAAGACCCTTACCATGTGGAAACAATGCTGGCTCCCGTGATGCAGGCGCTGGAAAAGGAGAAGCCTTCTTCCGCATGGACGCTGGAAACCTGGCATGACCGCTTTAACGCGTGGTTTGAACTGATGCAGAAGGAGCGCATGATGATGAGCTTTGTCCTGTCCTTCATTTCCCTGATTTCCGCTTTTTGCATCATGGCGGTGATGTTTACCGTTTCCATCCAGAGGAAAAAGGAAATCGCCGTGATGATGGCGTTGGGAGCCACGCCGTTCCAGGTGGTGCGCGTTTTCCTGTGGCAGGGCGTCATCATCGGTTTTATGGGAGCTCTCCTGGGTGTAGGGCTGGGGCTTCTGGTGCTGGAATACCGTATGCAGATTCAGGGTTTTCTGGCGGGAATAGGCTTTGACCCGTTCCCCGTGGCCTTCCACGGCACGGCGAATATCCCGGTGGTGATTGACTGGGCGGAGCTGGCATGGCAGGCGGTGAAAGCTTTTGTTATGGTCGTGGTGGCATCCATCATTCCTGCCCTGATCACGGCGCGCCAGGATCCGGCCCGCTCCCTGCGCAGTATGTAACAGGAATCGCCTATGGATATTTACTGGATTCAGGGTCATGAACAGAAGGGGCCTCTGCCGGAAGTGGAGGTCATTTCCATGCTGGAGGCGGGCCTCATTCCGGAAAACGCCCGGGCGTGGCATGCCGGGTGCCCGGAATGGGTATGTATCCGTGACCTTCCGGCATTGAAGGGGGCAGGTGCCGTCAGCAGGGGAGAAGGAGAACGGCGGAACCGGGAGGAAGAGGGACTGGAAAACGCAGGGGAAGAGCAGTCCCCGGCGCTTGCCGCGGATGCGGATTGCCCGCAGGAAGAAGGGGGGACGGCCTCGGAGGAGGGAGCGCCGCTGGTGGTTCCGTATGCGTACGTCCGTTTTCTCGGCAGAATGGCGGATATCATGATGCACATGACGCTGTATTTGTCCGTGCTCAGAGTTTCCGGCCTGGCTTTCAATCCCGGTTTCCTTCCTGGTTCCTATGAAGCTCTGCTTTACCTCTGCCTCCCGATGGTTCTCGTTGAAACTGCCTTTCTTGGTACATTGGGAACAACCCCGGGAAAAGCCATGCTGGGCGTTTCCGTCAGGGACTACCGGGGAAGGCGCCTTTTTTTCCCCACGGCATTCCGGCGCTCCCTGTTCGTCATGGTGCTTGGCCTGGGGTGTTTTGCTCCTTCCCTGATGCTGCTGGCCCTGTTCTTTTCCTGGTGGTGGGTGCGCCGCTTCGGCTTCACTCCCTGGGACAGGAAGCTGGGGACTACGGATGTGCTGAACAGCCCCCTGACGCCCCGCAAAGTGGTGATGACGCTGGCGCTGGTCATTCTGTGCCTTCAACTCATCTACGTTCTGCTGATTCCCTGGCTGCCTGAGATGGAGGCTTATGCGGCCGCTTCCGGCCAAATGTGATAAAAAGGCGGCCGTGCGGGGTTTAGGCTTTTAATCACCTGAATTTGTTTCATACTTGTTTCAGCCATGCCAGAAATACACCCAACGGCAGTAGTGCATCCTGCTGCAGAGATCGCGGATGATGTTAAAATCGGTCCCTTTTGCGTTGTCGGGGAACATGTCAAACTGGGGCCCGGCTGCGTGCTGCACAGCCATGTGGTTATCGACGGTCCTTCTTCCTTCGGCAGCGGCAACGAATTTTTCCCGTTTTCCGTCATCGGCCTGAAAAGCCAGGATTTGAAATACAAGGGAGAGCCGACTTATCTGGAAGTGGGGGATAACAACGTCTTCCGGGAAAACGCCACCATCAACCGGGCTACGGACATTGGCGGCGCGACGCGGATAGGGAATAACAACCTTTTCCTGGTTTCCTGCCATGCCGGGCACGATTGCCAGATCGGCAATCATGTGATTTTCTCCGGGTTCGCTACCGCCGCCGGCCATGTTACGGTGGGGGATTACGCCATTCTGGCGGGATGTTGCGCCGTACACCAGTTTGTGAGCATCGGGGAACATGCCATGGTGGGGGCGATGGCTCGCGTGAGCCAGGATGTCTTGCCGTACACGATCGTGGAGGGCCACCCGGCCGTAACGCGCTCCGTTAACTCCATCGGCATGCAGAGGCGCGGCTTTTCCGAAGAAGACCTGAAAGCCGTGCGCATGTGCTATAAAAAGCTCTTCGTCAATAAAAAGCTGACCGTTCATGAAGCTCTGGAGGAACTGCGGCATTCGGGGTATGCGGAAAATGCCTGCCTGAGGAGAATCATCCAATTCGTGGAAACTTCCGAACGGGGGTTCTGCCATTGAATCCATGAAAACGGGTTTTGTTTTTGACCTGGACGGGACGCTGGTGGACTCCATTCCCGGTATCGCCCGCGGCCTGAACCTGGCCTTGAAAGCGCTGGGGTATCCGGAGCATTCCGTGGACGCCATCCGGGAAATGGTGGGCAAGGGCGCCCGGGAGCTTTGCCTGGCTTCCCTGAAAGGCTATTTCAACGGAAATGTGCCGGAGGAAGCTTTTGAAGCGGTGCACCAGGGATTCATGCGTGAATACCCGCACACCTGGCAGGAGGGCACGGTTCCGTACCCCGGTATCCGGGAAATGTTGCTGTCCCTGGCTGGAGAAGGCTATCCTCTGGGCGTTTTATCCAACAAGCCCCATGCGGTTACAGTTCCGCTGGTGCGCCATATCCTGCCTGAAATTCCCTTCCGGGAGGTGATGGGTTTTTCCGAACGCTTTCCTCGTAAGCCGGAACCTGACTCCCTGCTGTCCATCGTCCGTTCCTGGGGCAGGGAGCCGGCGCAGGTGTGCATGGTGGGGGACTCCGCCCATGACGGCAACACGGCCGTGAACGCCGGAACACGGCTTGTTCTGGTGGGGTGGGGCTACAGTTCCCGTTCCGCTCTGGACGCTTTCCGGGTGCCGGTGTGCGCCGCCGCGGGGGAATTATCTGCCCGGCTGCATGATGAAAGCAGCCTGCCGTTTCCCGTTGCCGCTCATAAAAATTCTTGAAAGTTCCGGCTGGGGCAGAGTTCCGGAAACCGAATTCCTCTGTATCATCAAGATTCTTTCAGGCGCAGGAAAACGTCTGCGGGGGATTCTTTAGGGCTGTATTTTCCCGGCCCGGAAATGGGCAGGGAGGGAAAAGCCGCATGGTTGTTGCTCTTTCAGGACGGAATATCCGGAACATCCGCAGATTTGGCCTGTTCAGTAATATCTTCCAGGGAGCGGGGAAGTTCTTTCGTGGAGGTGACGCCCAGGTTTTTCAACTTCTGAGCCCGGGGGATGAATCGGTGTTCAAAAGAAGAAACGGTTTTGTTGTACTGGGCTACCGCCTGGTTCAGGCTCTTGCCCAGAGAGGAAAAATGACCGGAAAGGATAGAGCAGGTATTGTACAGGTCCGCTCCCGCTTCCGAAATTTTCTTGGCGTTATCCGCCAGCTGCTCCTGCTTCCATCCGTAAGCGACGGCTTTCAGCAGGGCAATCAGGGTGGATGGAGTGGAAAGAATAACTCTGTTCTCCGCGCCGAATTCAATCAGGGTGGGGTCTGCTTCCAGAGCCGCCTGGAAGAAGGATTCCCCGGGCAGGAACATAATGACGAATTCGGGGCATGGGGAAAACTGGGCAAAGTAATTCTTGGCGCTTAATTGCTGCAAATGCCTCCTGACGTCCGCGGCATGGCGTGCCATCCACTGGCTGCGTTCTTCCGGATTCTCCGTCTGCCCGGCATTCAGGTAGGATGCCATGGGCGCTTTCGCGTCAATAATGATGGAACGGCCTCCAGGAAGGTGAATGACCATGTCCGGCCGTATCCGTTCCTCCTCCCTGGAACGGGTTTCCTGAGTCGTGAAATCGCAGTACTCCACCATTCCCGCCAGTTCCACCACGCGGCGCAGCTGGAGCTCTCCCCATTGGCCGCGAACGCTGTTGTGGTGCAGAGCCTGGGAAAGCCTGGCGGTTTCATTTTTCAGGGCCTCATTGCCGGAAAGAATATAGCGGATTTGCGTTTTCAGGTCCGTATAGGCGCCCACGCGTTCCTTTTCCATCTCTCCCAGCCGGGACTGGACCAGTTTCAGGGATTCGCTCACCGGCTTCAGCATGGACTCGATGGCCTGTTTGCGGGAATCCAGGTCATGATTGGCCTGCTGGCGCTGGCTTTGCAGCCGCGTTTCCGCCAGGTTCAGGAACTGTTTTTCCGAGTTCCGGAGGACTTCCGCGCTGATGCCGGCGAAAGAATCTTTCAGCACCTCTTCCGCCCGGCGGAGCATCTGGGTTCTGTCTTCCGCCCGTTCCTGCCAGGAGCGGGATTCCGCTTCGAGGCGGACGGAGCGGTCCCGGTACCGCAGCAGCAGAACCAGCAGCGCCACGCAGGCGATCAGCAGCAAAAAGGCCAGGAACCAGGGAAAAAATGGGGGAATCATAAGAAAAAATAAGCAATCAGATGGGGGTGGCGTAGGGGATGCCGTCCGTTTCTTCCACGGGTTCGGCCAGGGGGATGTTATCGTCGCTGCCGTCCAGCGGTTCCGCATAGGGAATGCTCTCTTCCGAATCCGGTTCCGCCATGGGAATGTGCCGTTCACACATGTTGGCGGGGGCCTGGTAGCCTGCGGAGGTTTCAAAATACGCAGTCTTGGCGTACTGGCAGCCGGAATGGGCCAGTTGATTGGATTCCCGGCAGACGAGTACGGCCTGTCCTTCCGAACCGGGACGCGTACGGATGGCGTTGGCGGGATAGCCTTCCTTCTGGGCGGCAAGCATAATATCCACCCAGACGGGCAGGGCCAGGGTGCCTCCGTAGCCTTTTTCCAGAATTTTGGTGGAGGAATCGAACCCTACCCATACACTGCAGGTGAGGTTGGACGTATATCCGGCGAACCAAGCGTTCGTATAATTATTCGTGGTTCCGGTTTTGCCGCCGCAGGGGGATTTAAAGCCCAGCGTGGTAATTTTGCCTGCCGTGCCTCCGGGCTTGCAGACCTGCTGGAGGATGGAAGAGGTTATGTTCGCCGCCCGCTGGGAATAGACGGTGCGCTTGCTCTTGGTGATGGCGAAGCGCGGCTGGCCCTGGGAATCCGTAATATGGTCAATGATGTACGGCGTGGGGCGTACGCCCCCGTTGGCAAAAACGCTGTAGGCGCTGGCGATGTCCAGAGGGGACGCTTCCCACGTGCCCAGATAAAGGGCCGGGGTGTGGGAAATATTTCCGTGAAAGCCCGCCAGTTGTGCGGATTGAATGACATTGGACAAGCCGGCGCGGTTGCCGATGCGCACGGACATGGTGTTGCGGGAAAGGATGAGACCGAAGGAGGCCGGCTTCATGCCCCGGTACGTTCCGTCCGAATTGCGGGGGGACCAGTTGGCGGCTCCGCGTATTTCCCCGTAGGCAATCCTGTCATCCGAAATGCGGGTATCCGCAGAATTGCCCTGCTGGAAAAACGTGGCGTAAATAAAAGGTTTGAACAGGGAACCGGTCTGCCGCCTGGACTGAATGGCGCGGTTCAGCTTGGATTCTTCCGCGTCCCGGCCGCCGACGACGGCCAGAAGAGCCCCCGTGGCATTGTCCATGACTACGGCGGCGGATTGGATGTAATTGGGCATCGGCGGCTGCGTCTTTTCCTTCTGTTCCGCAGGGAGCGCCTTCCAGGCGGCCAGGGAGGCCTCATATTCCGCCTTGGTGGTCAGCTTGTTTTTCAGAATTCCCCTCTTCTCCCGCCTGGTCTGCAGGGAAGCCAGGTGCTTCTTGAAATCCTTGCGGGCTTCCAGCGCGTCCATGTGCTTATTGATGGCATCCAGCGTGGCGTTCTGCAGATCAAGGTCCAATGTGGTATGCACCACCAGCCCTCCCAGGCGGATGTCTTCTTCCTCCAGAATGGCGTCCAGCTCCCGGCGCACGAGACCCATGGCGTAATTTTCCTCAGACCGGGACTGGGGCGTCCGGGTGGCGATAGGCTCCGCCAGGGCCGCCTGATACTGCACTTCCGTAATCTTGCCTTCGTTTTTCAGCAGGCCAAGGACAATATCGCGCACTTTTTTTGCTTCCTCCGGATGTTTGATGGGGGAAAAATCATTTGGGCCGTAAATAATGCCGGCCAGGGTGGCGCATTCCGCCAGGGATAAATCCCGGGGTTCCTTGTCGTAATATCCCCGCGCTGCCGCCGCTATCCCCAGGAAGGTGTGCCCCCAGAAAATGCGGTTGATGTAAGTCTCCAGAATTTCGTCCTTCGTATAAGTGGCTTCAATGCGTTTCGCCAGAGCCACTTCCGTCAGTTTGGAATGCAGGTTGCGCTCCCGGTGGTTGTACGTAATTTTAGCGAGCTGCATCGTCAGGGTGGAAGCCCCCTGCGTAGCTCTCTTGTGCTTGAGCACCTGCGCAAAGGCGCGGCCCACGCCTATCCAGTCCACGCCGCCATGGTCGTAAAAGCGGTTGTCTTCGCGCAGGAGCAGGGCATCAATAAAAATGGGAGGAACTTCCTGAAGGGATACCCGCTTGCGGTTTTCCCCGTGCAGGGTGCCGATGGTGCGGTTTTTACGGTCCAGAATCACCGTGCGTTCCGGAATGTTGCTCTTTACCTCGGAAATGTCATAGCGGTTGGAAATGGCGCCGTAAAGGAACACCAGGATGGACCCGATCACGATGCCGACGAAGCAGCATCCCAGAAGGATGCGCAGGGGCCAGCAGATGAACCAGCGGATATTCCGCGTCAGGGAGCCGATGAAGCGGAACGGCATCAGCAGGACGAACAGCAGGGCTCCGAAAATCGTGAAACGCGGCCTGCGCATGGTTCCTGCGCGCGCGGGACGGCTTTCTTTTTCTCTTTCCGGACTGTCTTCAAAATCTTCCTTCGGAGACGGGCGGGAGGCTCGTCGCTGGGGCGGCGTGTCATACCGGGAAGGACCGTTGCGGGAATTCCCCGTTCTGCGGGTAGGGCCGGGAATGACGGCCGGCTCAGGATCTTCCTGCGGCAGCCCGGGGTAGGATGGACGGGGAACGGGCCTTTTTTTGCGTTCCGTCCGGGAACGGGAAGACATTTCTCCATCTTGGATGCGTTCCCTCCAGGAGGCGTCATGTCGTTTCCTTGATTTGTCGTTTAACCCCATCCGTGGGATGGACTTTATCATAAATAACCGGAATGGTCTAAGCAAAAGATGTGGCGCCATGTCGCAATCCATAGACAAAATTCTGCCGTTTTGAACGTTTATACAGTAGGGTATGTCCTATCATTCGATTATCGGTAATTTCATGATATCATTATTGAGAATGACGAGTTTTCGCTACTTGGTCGTTGGGGGGCTTGTGTCCCTGTTGTTGGGAGGGGCGGGCCTTGCGGGGAATGTTTCTTCCATGGCGGATTTGCAGAAACATGTGCATAAAGTGGCCTCCAGCGTTACGGCTGCTACAGTGGCTCTGGTTTCCGACGGGGGGGAGACGGGCAGCGGCGTCATTGTCACTCCGCAGGGCCTGATTTTGACTGCGGCCCACGTCGTGGGCGGCGATGAAATCATGCGTGTGGTCTTTGCCGACGGGCGCGTAGTCAAGGGCCGGGTGCTGGGAGCCAACTTCACGCGGGATGCCGCCATGGTGCAGATCATGGACGGAGGAAACTATCCCCATGTGGAACTGGGGGAATCCGACGGTCTTCATGTGGGGGATTTTGTGGTGGCTCTGGGCCATTCCAAGGGATTTGACCCGGAACGCCGCGCGCCCATCCGCATGGGAAGATTGTGCACGGACGGAAAGCAGCGCTTCCTTATTTCGGAATGCACGCTGATTGGCGGAGATTCCGGCGGCCCCCTCTTTGACCTGTCCGGCAGGTTGGTTGGCATCCATTCCTCCATTGGCCCTATGTTGAAAATCAACAACCATGTCCCTGTTTCCGTTTTCAGGAGAGACTGGGACAAACTGCTCTCCGGCAGGCATTGGGGCCAGCTGGGCCTTCATCCCATGGCGGACCCCGAATCTCCTGTGCTCGGGTTTGCCATGATGGACGTGCTGGGCGTGGACGGCGTGGTGGTGGAAGATGTTGTGGTGAATTCTCCGGCGGACGCCGCCGGCATCCGGCCGGGGGACGTCATTACCCACATGGACAGCCGGAGCCTGCGTTCCGTGAGGGATATGCTCCGTGAACTGGGGAGGCACCGTCCGGGGGAAACCGTTCCCTTGGTGGTGGTGAGGAAAGGTACGGCTTACAAGGCGGATCTTACATTCGGCAGGCGCGGCGACCTGATGTCCGGCCTGAAATACCAGGAACAAACTCAAGGATGATGATGAAATATTTATGGGCGGCATTCGCGGCGGCTTCCGCGTGTGCCCAGGAAATAGCTTCTCCCCTGCCTCCGGACCAGATGATTGCGCCGGAGGACAAAAGCGTGCTGGACAGCCAGGCCAAGGAGATTTTCCGGGAATGGGACAAAGTGGCTGTTCCGGTGGGGCAGTCCGTGGTGGCGCTGGTTGCCGGCAATGCCCAGGTGGCTTTGGGAACGGTTGTGGGGAAGGGAAAGGTCCTCACCAAATTGAGCGATCTCCAGAAGGAGCGGCGTCCGGTCATGCTGGTGGATTCTTCCGGGCGGGTTTATGACGCCAAGGTGCTCTTTGCCCTTCCGGAGCATGATCTGCTGATGATGGATGTGCCGGGGCTTCCCGCTCCTCCCATTGACCTGAATTCCTATGTGCAGGCGAAGGAAGGGGACGTGATTGCAGCCGTATCGCCCACGGGGCATGTGAGCGACTTCGGAGTCGTTTCCGTGGCCCAGCGCAGCCTGAGGGCGGATGACCAGCCTTATCTCGGCATCGTTTCCGATCCCCGCTGGGACGGGGAGGGGGTCATGATAGGCGGCGTGGAAGCCGGCAGCGGCGCGCACCGCAGCGGCTTGATGGCCGGCGATGTGTTGATGAAGCTGAATGGAAAGCCGGTGGACGGAATGTACTCCATCCGTGCCGCTATGGTCGGGGTGCGTCCCGGTGAGACGGTTCCCGTGGAAGTAAGGCGGCGGAACCAGGTAGTGGAGGGAAAACTCCTCACGGGGCCCAGGCCCAAAGTGATGAAATTCCCGCAAAAGCGCCTTGATATGATGAACTCCATGGGCAACCGGATGAGCCTGAAAAGGGATGAATTCCCTTTGGTCATCCAGTCGGACATGACCTTGTTCCCGGAACGGGCCGGATGCCCGGTCATTGACGTCAACGGAAAATTTGTAGGTTTGGCCCTGAGCCGGGCCGGACGCACGGAGACCTATATCCTGCCTTCCTGGATATGCAGGGAACTGGTGGAAGGAGTGCTCCCGCAGGTGCAGCAATACAAGGCGGGACGCGGAGAAAACATTCCGGAGGCCCAGCCTGTGGATGATTCCTATGACGCCCGGCGTCTGGAAGAAAACCGGCGAAAAGTGGAAGATAAGATGAGCCGTCAGGGTCTGGTGCCCAAAGTTTATTAAGCCTGCCCGGATGCCGGAGGGCAACGAGTGAACCTTCCGGCGAACCGTCTGGCTTCAGGATCTCTTTCTTCGTATGGGAGCATAGGCGGAATGCCCTGTCTCCCTACTGGGGTTCCGTTGGCTTTTTTGCGGGAACCGTTTCCGGCGTCAGGAACAGTCCGCCTGCCGCATTGGAGCCGCGGGAAATAGGGCGGGCGTTGTTCCCGTGCCGGAACAATGTCCGGAGTGGTTTATTCCTTCGCTCAGTGGCGGCTGGGGAAGCAAAACGAGAAATAAAAAACGGGCAGAAATGCCCGTTTTTCTGAATAATCCGGATATGCTCAAGAGCCGCTTCCGGCTTCCCGGATATTGGAAGAAAACTTACTTGTCTGAGGAAGCCGCCCCCGGTCTTTCCTTGAAAATCATCAATTCCGTCAAAACGACGGTGCGGCCGGTGGAATCCGGGGAAATAATCATGACCACTTTTCGTCCCGGGTAGGTCGTCAGCATCATGCCTCTATCCTTCACCTTGACGACTTTGCCGTTCTTCAAACGGGTCATGTACGTCAGATTGGCGGGGGTGGTGCGGGAAATGTTGCTGTCTGTAGAGTTCTTGCCGAAAATGTAAGTGGATTTGCTGGGCAGTTCGATAGCGCTCTTTTCTCCCGAGGGAGGTTTGGGAAGTTCCAAAGTGAACGTGCGTCCGGTCAGGTTCTGGATGTAAACGCAGTTCAGCGGCAGTTCCGACTCATTAATAAAATCCAGCGTCAATTCCCCTTTGCTGTTTTTGCCGACCAGAGCCAGGGTTTTGGAGCCAAGATCGGGCGGCAGGGGCTTGCTGACGAGTTTATTGGTCGGCATGCCTTTCTGGTCCAGGCCCCCGAACAGGGTAATGATCTTGCTCCTGGGGTAAACGCTGCGGCGTCCCGGAAGGGCGGCGCGGATTTCCACTTTTTCCAGCCTTTTGGAATCAATAGGCATGTAAATGGGAGAAGGAAGAGACATGGGCTCCTTCAGAACGAACCGGATGCCGTTGACGGCGGCTGGCGGCAGGGACTTGTCCACAGTATCGGCCGCCGGAGCATTTGCTGCCGGTTGGGCCGGTTCCGGCCTGGAGGGGGTGCGGCTTTGTCCTTGGGCGAAGGAAATGCTTCCGAAAAGGCAGGCAAAGGCCAGGATGGGTAAAATACGCATATATTCTGGGTTCTGGGGAATGAAAAAGTTTTGATACGTTGCATAACCCTTTGGCGGATAACCGCATAGAGGAAATGCGGAAGGGCATGGGCATCGGTCCGCGCAGCGGAGCGCGATGGCAGGCCCCTGACGGGCTTTTATCCCTTGTGAAGTACATGAATGGGAGTAAAGGTGCAAGCGAAAAATAGGGGATTAAGGGATAAAAATCCCTGAGGGAGGGCGCTCCCTGTCCAACGGGTACGCCGGAACTCCTTCTACCGGACACAAAAGCGCCGCTTTCCCAGGAAAGGAAAAGCGGCGTGAAACGGAATGGAAACACGTTCCCTCCGCTACACTTCTTCCGGGGACAGCCAGCGGAAGGAGACGATATTGAACTTTCTTCCAAACGCCTTGTTCACGGCGCTCAGCTCCGTATCCTCCAGCG
>OMAG01000357.1_pt1 | contig 19556 bp, 18 predicted proteins | sample 1673781 | NCBI WGS metagenome assembly OMAG01 (sample SAMEA103958127, study PRJEB25191) | human gut metagenome | biome: human-associated habitat [ENVO:00009003]; feature: intestine environment [ENVO:2100002]; material: feces | place: Germany | collected 2013/2015 | reverse complement strand
GGCCAACAAGATTGGCGGAATTGTCACTCGTTTTGCAAAAACGGAGAAGATGCTGATTATCGCTATCATGGTAATCGTAGGACTGATGAGCGGCGTTTTATCCAACACAGGAACAGCAGCAGTGCTGATACCGGTTGTGATCGGTATTGCAGCAAAGTCGGGATATTCAAAATCCAGACTTTTGATGCCACTTGTTTTTGCAGCGGCCATGGGCGGCAACCTTTCCCTGATCGGTGCGCCGGGCAACCTGATCGCCCAGAGTGGTCTGGCTGAGATTGGTTTATCATTCGGTTTCTTCGAATATGCCATTGTTGGTCTGCCGATTCTCATCTGCGGTGTTATCTTTTATGCAACGATTGGTTACAAATTACTTCCGGATAAGCAAGGCGGCGAAGTCGCTGTGGAAGAGGTGAGAGACTTTAGTGATGTTCCGAAATGGAAACAGGTTTTATCGGTTGTTATCCTGATTCTGACACTGGCAGCTATGATTTTTGAAGATAAGATTGGTATTAAATTATGTGTTTCAGGCTGTGTGGGTGCGTTAGCACCGATTGTTACGGGCGTTATTTCTGAAAAAGATGCTTTAAAGTCTATCGATCTGAAGACAATTTTCCTTTTCGGCGGGACATTATCTCTGGCATCCGCTTTATCAGAAACTGGCGCGGGTGAGATGATTGCCCAGAAGGTTGTAGGTGCTCTCGGAGACAATCCTTCCCCTTATATTTTGACATTTGTTGTATTTATTCTCTGCTGTGTGCTGACAAATTTTATGTCCAATACAGCGACAACCGCATTGATGGTTCCAATCTGTCTCTCCATTGCCCAGGGCATGGGAGCAGACCCGAGAGCTGTCCTGATGGCTTGTGTCATCGGCGGTTCATGTGCATATGCCACACCAATCGGCATGCCGGCCAATACAATGGTTATTGGTGCGGGTGGATATACCTTCATGGATTATGTGAAGGCTGGAACACCGATGATTGTCATTGCGACAATTGTCAGCATGATTATTCTTCCAATCGCATTTCCTTTTTTTCCTTAAGTGAGATGAAATCGGCAACTGCTGTTTAAAGTTTTAAAAATAGCATCGCTTTAAACAGTTACAAATAAAACACAATATCTATTCTACATATTTTTTTCAAGGAGGCATTATAAATGAGCAAACAGGCACAGGTAGAAAAGCTTACAGATTATATGGCAAATTTCGTGTCATATATCGGCAAAGTACTGCCGGATGATATCATCGTAAAACTGGATGAACTGGCAGAGAAAGAGGACAGTCCGCTGTCTAAGACAATTTATCAGACAATGAAGCTGAATCAGAAACTGGCAAAGGAATTAAATCGTCCAAGCTGTCAGGATACAGGTGTGCTTCAGTTCTGGGTTAAATGCGGTACACAATTCCCTCTGATTGGAGAACTTGAAGCACTTCTGAAGGAAGCAGTTGTTAAGGCTACTTTTGAAGCACCGCTCAGACATAACAGTGTTGAAACATTTGATGAGTACAATACAGGCAAGAATGTGGGAAAAGGCACACCAACTGTTTTCTGGGATATTGTACCGGACAGTGATCAGTGTGAAATCTATGCATATATGGCCGGTGGCGGATGTACACTCCCTGGTAAAGCCATGGTCCTGATGCCAGGTGCTGGTTATGAAGGGGTGACACGTTTTGTTATGGATGTTATGACTTCCTATGGATTAAATGCTTGTCCGCCACTTCTCGTAGGTGTTGGCGTCGCAACATCTGTAGAAACAGCTGCACTGCTTTCTAAAAAAGCTCTTATGAGACCGCTTGGAAGTCACAATGAAAACGAAAGAGCTGCATCTATGGAAAAACTGCTTGAAGACGGAATCAATGCAATCGGCCTTGGACCACAGGGTATGGGCGGCAAATATTCCGTAATGGGTGTTCACATCGAAAACACAGCAAGACATCCATCTACTATTGGTGTAGCCGTAAACGTTGGATGCTGGTCCCACAGACGTGGACATATTATCTTTGATAAAGACCTTAACTACACAATCACAACACATTCGGGGGTGACTTTATAATGCTGGAAATGAAAGATGGAAAGAAAATTTTAACAACACCGATCTCAGCAGAAGATCTGAAGGATATCCATGCAGGAGATATCGTATATTTAAATGGAAGCATGACCACCTGTCGTGACGTTGCACACAGACGTCTTGTTGAAGAAGGCCGCGAACTTCCAGTTAATGTAAAAGATGCAGCTATTTTCCATGCTGGTCCGATCATTCGTCCACTGGAGAATGACAAGTTTGAAATGGTATCTGTAGGACCGACAACCAGTATGCGTATGGAAAAATTTGAATATGAATTCGTAAGAGAGACAGGCGTTCGTGTTATCATCGGTAAAGGTGGTATGAAAGAAAATACAGAGCGTGCATGTAAAGAGTTCGGTGCCATTCACTGCGTATTCCCGGCAGGAAATGCAGTAGTAGCCGCAACAGAGGTTGAGGAAATCGTCCGCGCAGAGTGGAGAGATCTCGGAATGCCTGAGACACTCTGGAACTGTCGTGTGAAAGAGTTTGGCCCACTTATCGTATCTATAGATGCAGAGGGTAACAACTGGTTCGAGCAGCAGAAAGTTGAGTTCAACAAGAAAAAAGATGCAGCAACAGAGGAAATCTGCAAGCAGGTAGGATTCATCAAATAGTTGCCGGAGCCTGGTATCAAATTTATTTAGAACCCAATTGCCATGAAAGTATTCTGGCAAAATATATACCCGCAGAATGCGGGAGAAAACATAAAAAAATATAATTTTTCGCGCAAAGGCTCTCACATAATTTGACTATTATGTGGGAGCTTTTAGATATATGAAATTAGAATAGTATGATAATCATTTCCATAGGATATTAAAATAAATTACTGCAATAAAAAAGATTATTGCCGGTAACTAAAAAAGAGAGGAATAAATGATAATGAAGCAATTCCTGAGAAAAACAATGAAAAATGTAGCAGCCTACGTGGAACTTTTTCTGTCGGCAGTACTGGTGTTTGTGATAGTGGTGATTATTATAAAGCTTATAGGGCAGTGCTTTTTTGATATATGGCATGATAAAATTAAACTGGAGTATTACATGGAATATATCATGTCGCTTGCAATCGGCGTGGAGTTTGTGAAAATGCTCTGTACTCATAAGCCTGGCACGATCATAGAGGTGCTTTTGTTTGCGACAGCCAGGCAGATGATCGTGGAGCATCTCAATGTATATGAGACACTTGTCGGAATAGGTGCGATAGCGGCGCTTTTTGCCATCAGAAAATTCCTTTTCTGCAGCTTTGATGAGGCAGACCACATGATATGCCGTGGCAGCCAGACGGTAGCGAGGGCGAATTTTATTTCCGGAACAAATATACCGGAGGAAAAGACAAAGCTGCTTAGAGATGTGATAAGCGAAAAATTGCAGGATGAGGGTAAAAATGTGTCAATCGGAGCCTGTGTGTATTACCAGGATTGTGCGCTCAGAGTTGATAATGTGAAGCAGGGCGTTGTCACAAGAGTTGAGGTAATTAAAAATCTGTAGATAAAAGGAGGATCAGCACATCTGTGCCAATCCTCTTTTTGCTACTCCAGATTAAGTTTCTTTGTCATATTGTATATCGAGCCTGCGATATACACCACAGTGAGAAGCAGCGATACGGCAAGAGCACCGATGACCGCTCTGTTCATAAGACCTGTAATCTTCTGTGGGTTTAATACCGTTAAAATATAAGTGATAGATCCCTTTGATGACAGCGGAATAAAAAATGTAAAAATCATCACTATAATATTTGCGACCTGACCGATCACATAAAGTATGATGAAAGTAAGCACAGAGTTAGCATCTTTGCTTCCATTTGCCCTGTAGCCGGTAGTAAGGCTGAAAAACAATATAGAAATCGTGTAGAGCAGGGATATTACTGCAATACTGCCAAACATTACAACAGGACTCATTGTAAATCCGGCATTGGCAAACTCATCAGACATACTTCCTATAATATCTTTAATCCATGCAAAGCCATGGTTCATTATAGAAAATGTTAAAACAGCAACTATCAGATCGAGTATAAAAAGTACAAAAGCTGTCAGGAATTTTGACACATACAGCTTCCATGGCTCGACAGGCAGCGTATTCATGAGGTAGCCTTCGTCTTTTAACAGATTGCGTCTGAAGTAAAGAACTATGATCACTAAGCTGCAGATCAGCATGGCGATTACTGATAGGCTATGCAGTGCCCAGAAAAATACTGATACAAGATCAAATTCAAAGCTATCCAAAATTATTTCTGTCAGGGCTGACACAAACACCAGTGCATAAAGTCCGATATGCTCCCTGAATTGCTCCCTGAAATCATATTTAATTAATTTTAACAGCATGCGAACACCTCCCTGAAAAGCTCGTCAACACTTTTCTTGTAATTAGTGCGGATATTGTCTACGGAATCGTTTAGGAAAATACCACCATCTCTGATAAATACCACATCATCGAGCACTTTTTCTATATCGCTTATTAGATGAGTTGTGATAAGAATTGTTGAATCTTCATTATAGTTTTCGATTATTGTGCGTAAAATATAGTCTCTTGCGGCAGGATCGACACCGCCCATAGGTTCATCGAGCAGATAAAGCTTTGCATCCCTGCTCATTACAAGCACGATCTGTACTTTTTCACGCATACCTTTTGAGAGGCTTTTGATCTTTGCCTGTGGATCAACTCCGAATTTCTCAAGCATGGTATTTGCACGCTCAGGTGAGAAATCAGCATAGAAATCTTTGAAAAATGCAATGATATCACTCACCTTTTTTGACGGATTAAGATATGTCCGCTCAGGAAGATATGATACCATAGCCTTGCTCTTTACTCCGACAGGCTCACCGTCTATCAGTATCTGCCCCGTGTTTGGCTGCAATACTCCTGCAAGCATCTTTATCAGTGTACTTTTACCACTGCCGTTAGGACCAAGGATGCCGATAATCTTTCCGCCCGGAAAAGTTACATTCATATTTTTGATAACTTTATGGCTCTTATAGTTTTTGCTTAGACTTTTGATTTCAATACGTTCTGCCATTTACATCACTCCTTTTTTAAACTTTTAAGATAATTTTCATACACCGTAAGGGACTGTTCAGGTGTAAAACCAACCTTTGACATCCCTTCACAAAACTCACTGCACAGCTTATGTGCCAGATCATTTTTTAGTGAGTCAGCCTGATTTCCAATGTCTGCGACAAATCTGCCTGAGGTACGTCTCGACTCCAGATACCCGTCACGCTCAAGCTCAGATAGAGCCTTTTGCATGGTGTTTGGATTTACACCGGCTGACAATGCCAGCTCTCTTACGGATGGCACTTTGTTACCTGGCTTTAGGCTGCCGTTTGCAATATCCATCTTGAACCGGTCTATGATCTGTAGGTATATGGGTGTTTCGTTGTTAAAATTCCATTCCATCATTTCACCTGCTTTTGTACTACTGTATTATTCAATTAATACATTAATACATGTGAGGTTATTTGTCAACTATAAATTAATTTCTTACAAAAATGTAAGATACGAGGTCGAAATGTAAGCTGATTCGATAGCATACATTCCGGCATTTTGTTATTATAATTACATGAAGCAGCAACAATGTAAGTTGTGAAGCCGATTATGACGTCATATTTAAAATAAATGTAACAAAAATAGAAGTTTGAATAACACTTTGAAATCATCGTAAAGGAGCATTGAAATGGCAATCTTAGAAGTAAGTAACCTCAAAAAAATATATACCACCAGATTTGGCGGCAATCAGGTACAGGCATTGAAAAACATCAATTTCTCTGTAGAGGAAGGTGAGTATGTGGCAATCATGGGAGAGTCCGGCTCAGGAAAGACGACACTTTTAAATATTCTCGCGGCACTTGATAAGCCGACAGCGGGAGAGGTACTCTTAAATGGAAAGAACCTTGTTTCATTGAAGGAAAAGGAGATATCTGCCTTCAGACGTGAGCATCTGGGCTTCGTATTTCAGGATTTTAATCTGCTTGACAATTTTTCACTGAAGGACAATATCTTTTTACCGCTTGTGCTGTCAGGTGTGGATTATAGGGATATGGAAAAAAGGCTTGCACCTATAGCTTCGCTGCTTGGAATTGAAAAGCTGCTTAATAAATATCCATACGAGGTGTCAGGAGGACAGAAGCAAAGGGCAGCAGTGGCACGTGCGATAATAACAAATCCCGAATTAATTTTGGCTGATGAGCCAACAGGAGCACTGGATTCAAAGGCAACAGACAGTCTGCTTAGGCTGTTCAACAGGATAAACGAGGACGGACAGACCATTCTCATGGTGACACACAGCACAAAGGCTGCAAGTCATGCCAACAGGGTGCTTTTCATAAAGGACGGTCAGGTGTTTCATCAGATTTACCGTGGCAATCTTACAAATGACGAGCTCTATGTGAAGATTCAGGATGCACTTATGCTGATTACGACAGGTGGTGAGAAGCATGAATAAAATATATAGCAGGCTGGCATTTACAAATATAAAAAATAATAAGACTCTCTATATGCCTTACATTATATCGGGAATGGTCATGATAGCCATGTTTTATGTGATGATGTTTTTAAACAACTCAAAGGGACTTGGCAAGGTGCCGGGTGCGGAGATATTGGTGGATATAATGGGGCTTGGATGCGGAATAATAGCGATTTTTTCATATATATTTCTGTTTTATACAAACAGCTTTATCATCAAAAGGCGCAAGAAAGAGGTAGGAATATACAATATTCTTGGCATGGAAAAACGTCATATCGCGAGAGTTTTGATAATTGAGACACTTACCGTAGCACTCGCAGCAATAGTATCTGGAATCATAGCCGGTATTTTATTTTCCAAGCTGATGATTATGTTTCTTTATAGGATTATAAATATTAAAGCACAAATTGATTTCGCTGTATCTACTGGCGCTGTCGTAAATACAATACTTATTTTTGGAGTGCTGTATTTTCTTACTCTCATCTATAACCTGATGCAGGTGAAGCTTGCTAATCCGATAGAGCTGCTTCGCGGGGGCAATGTCGGTGAGAAAGAGCCGAAGAGCAAATGGCTTATCGCTATAATCGGACTAGGCTGTCTTGCCGGGGGATATTATATTGCGATTACCACAAAGAGCCCTCTTCAGGTGCTTTCACTGTTCTTTGTCGCAGTGTTGCTTGTCATCATCGGAACGTATCTTTTATTTATTTCAGGAAGCATTGTAATACTTAAGGCACTCAGGAAAAACAAGAAGTTTTACTATAATAAAAAGCATTTTGCGGCGGTTTCAGGAATGATTTACAGAATGAAGCAGAATGCGGGCGGACTAGCGAGTATATGCGTGCTTTCCACAATGGTGCTGGTTGTTGTTTCCACAACCGTGAGCATGTATGCGGGCATGGAGGGAGAACTTAAGCAGAGATATCCTTCGGATATCAGTGTATATAGCTGGTATAAGGAAGTGCCGGCTGATGTGAATCTGGATGATGCACTTAAAGAAGCTGCTGCAGATTCGGATAAAATAATAGCTGACTCTGCTTGTAATGTTAAAGACAGCAAAAGCTACACTTATTTTAGCTGGACAGTGTTTAGAGAGGGGACAGAGTTTAAGCCGGTGTTAAGTTACGATAACGATATTTCCCTGTTGTATTTTGTCACAGGAGATGAAATTGATGAGATGGAGACCGGCTTTAAAGAGAGGCTGAATAAAAAAATCCCACAGCTTGATACCGGTTCGGTGGCTGTTTATGGAACAGAAAAGTTTAATGGCGATATAATTAATCTGTTGGGCAAAGAATTTAAAGTAGCTGCGGCAGAAAAAACTGCTGTAAGTAAAGACAGCTATATGTCCTCTATGTATAGTGGTGTGTACTATGTAGTGGTAGACAGCAAGGCAACACTTGCAGAGATATTTAACCTGAACAGCTCGCTGGGAGAGGATAGTGTGCCGACTATGCTCAACAATGAAATTGATTATAATCTGTACGGCAGCAGTGAGGATAAGCTTGCTGTGGCAAAGGCTCTGGATAAGCATTTTGAGGAAAATAATGTAAAATCAGATGTGTCAGGCTTCTATGAGGAAAGCCGTGATGCAAACAGAGAACAGATTTATGTATTGTATGGTGGCCTGTTCTTTATCGGAATATTCCTTGGAACGATGTTTCTTATGGTTACTGTGATGATTATTTTCTATAAGCAGATTTCAGAGGGCTATGATGACAAAGCACGCTATGAGATTATGGAGAAGGTCGGCATGAGCAATGACGAGGTGAAGAAATCCATTACTTCACAGGTGCGTATGGTATTTTTCCTGCCGATTATCCTTGCAGCGTGTCATCTTGTAGCAGCATTTCCTCTGCTTCGCAGACTGCTTGTCATGTTTAATCTGACGGATGTTAAGCTTATTGTGATCTGTATGGTTGCTACGCTTTTTGTGTTTATGGTCATATACTATATTGTTTTCAAGATTACTTCTAGAGCATACTACAGGATTGTGGGAAACCAGATTTAGGGGTTTCATATGAATTATTAATGCGCTATAATAGGACATAGCTATGATGCATAAGAATATAGAGCGAGAGGAATAAGCAGTATGAGTATGACAGAAACAATTAAATTATACGACAGGGATGCATATGCCATAGAGTTTGAGGCAGATATTATATCCTGCGAGCCGAACAAGGCAGATGATAGGCAGTTTGATATAATATTAAATCAGACTTTATTTTTCCCGGAGGAGGGCGGACAGAGCCCGGACATGGGAATACTTGGTGGCTACAGGGTCGTTGATGTGCAGATTAAGAATGGAGTCATTACTCATACGGTGGATATTTCCGCAGATGATTGCTGCGAGGCAGAAAAGGAAGCTGGTAAGCAAATCACCGGCAATGAATTTGAGCCGGAGAAAGTGGAGCTTGCAGCAGGCGTCCACGTACATGGCAAAATAGACTGGCAGCATCGTTTTTACAATATGCAGCAGCACAGTGGAGAGCACATTTTTTCGGGAATTGTCCACCGCAGGTTTGGTTTTGAGAATGTGGGCTTTCATCTGAGTGATTCTGTAGTGACAATGGATTTCAGTGGAGTGATTTCACCGGAGGATATAGCAGAGGTGGAGCATGAGGTAAATGTAGCCATTTCAAAAAATATTCCGATAGAGGTGACATATCCGTCAAGGGATGAGCTTGCGCAGCTGGAGTACAGAAGCAAAATCGAGATTGAAGGACAGGTCAGAATAGTGACAGTGCCGGGGTATGATGTGTGTGCATGCTGTGCGACGCATGTGAAGCGCACCGGCGAGATTGGCATGCTTAAGGTTATGAATTATCAGAATTATAAAGGAGGCGTCAGAATCAGCATCCTTTGTGGTTTCAGGGCACTGGAGGCTTTCAGACAAAAGTGCGACATTATCTCAGAGCTCATGGGGATATTTACCACAAATCAGGAGGCTATTGTGGATAACGTCACAAAGCTTAAGGCAGTAAACCAGTCACTTAAGTCAGAGCTTGGCACTGCAAAGTCAGCGCTTTTGGATTATAAGGTTGCAGAGCTTCCTGCTGATACGGACAATGCAGTATTGTTTGAGGACGGCATTGATACGAATACAGCAAGAAATTGCGTCAATGGTCTTGTGGAGAAATATAGTGGTTTTAGTGCATTTTTTACAGGAAATGATGAGGATGGCTACAGCTTTATTATCGGAAGCAAGAATGCAGACTGCAATACAGTTGCCGCAGCACTTAGGAATAAGCTGGGTGCCAGAGGCGGCGGTAAGCCGGTTATGGTGCAGGGCTCTGTCAAGGCAGCAAAGAGCGAGATTGAGGAAGTGCTAAAAGAGGTGCTTTAACTTTTTGAAAATATAGTTTGTGGGACGGATTAAGAACACAAAAGCGGTTTCAGGACATTGCGTCCTGAAACCGCTTTTATTGTAAAAATTATATCCAAAGATAATTATTTGTTAGATCTTCTCCAAATGTGCATCTTCTCGGCCTCTTTGATGAGCTCATCACGGAAATCAGGATGAGCAACTGAGATGATTGCCTCTGCCTTCTGCCATGTAGAAAGACCCTTTACATTTACCATACCATACTCTGTAACGATATAGTGAGTGTTGGCTCTTGTGTCAGTAACGACAGAACCCTCTACAAGAGTAGGACGGATACGTGAGTGAACTACACCCTGCTTGTCGGTGAAGGTTGAAGAGCAGCAGATAAAGCTCTTTCCACCGTTTGACATATAAGCACCGAGAACGAAATCAAGCTGTCCGCCGGCACCACTGATGTGCTTTGTGCCTGAGCTCTCTGAGCTGATCTGTCCGAAGAGGTCAAGGTCTACACAGTTATTGATTGAGATGAAATTGTCAAGTGCGGCAATATTCTTGATATCATTTGTGTAGCTTACCGGGGCACTCATGAGCTCAGGATTCTCATCGAGGTAATCGTACATCTTCTTGGTTCCGGCACCGAAGCCGTAAGCCTGACGATAACGGTCGATGTTTTTCTTTGCTCCTGTGATTTTTCCGGCCTTTGCGATGTCAACGAATGCGTCAACGTACATCTCTGTGTGTACACCGAGATCCTTGAGGTCTGACTCAGCGATGAGTGAGCCTACTGCGTTTGGCATTCCACCGATACCGAGCTGGAGACAGGCACCGTTTGGAATCTGGTCAACGATAAGCTCTGCAACCTTCTTGTCTACATCTGTTGCAGGGCCACCGGCACCAAGCTCTCCGATTGCAGGGTTGTCACCCTCAACAATGTAAGAAACCTGTGAAATATGTACATTGGCCTCTGAACCGCCGTGACAGCGAGGCATGTTTTCATTGACCTCAACGATGATTTTCTTTGAAGTCTCGCATACAGCACCGAGGTGAGATGCGTTAGGACCAAAGTTGAAGTAACCGTGTGAATCCATCGGTGCAACCTGGAACATAGCGACATCGTCAGGTGTTGTTGAATCTCTATAATAACGAGGAAGCTCTGAGTAACGGATTGGTGAGTAGAAAGAACAGCCTCTCTTGATAAGCCTTCTCTCATAACCGCCCATGTGCCATGAGTTCCATGTGAAATGCTCGCCGGCATCCTCACGCTCGAAAATGGCAAGTGGCTTAAGCAAAATACCACCACGTACATTGACATCCTTAAGTTCATCAGTTCTTCTGGCAAGTGCCTTGTCGAGGGCATCAGGTGTGCCTGTGCACCAGCCGTAGTCAACCCAGTCGCCTGATTTGACAATCTTTACTGCCTCATCTGCTGAGACAAGTTTCTGCTTGTACTCTTCTAAAAAGCTCATAAAATCCTCCTTAGATACCTAAAATGATAGTAGCAAAATGCTACGTTAAAAAAATAACAAACTCTATAACTTCTATATTATCACTTTAGAGAGGATTTTACAAGTTGGTAAATGCTGGTAGAGACTTTTATATGACAGCCTCTGCTAGTCACCCTCCGGAAGCATCCATTCCTCAGCCTGCTTTTTGCGGTATTCACCCTGAAAATATGGCAGGGTGCCGTTTTTTTAAAGGAGCGCTTGAATATGGTGAAATCACGTTTGCCGTGAGTGCCCTGCGGCAGATGTTGTATACAGATATCGCTGTCATAGACTACAGACTCTAAGCGCACAGTCTCGTGCACCGGATTAATCCATGTAAACATGCGAAGCCTCTTGAACAGCTTCGGGCGATACTCTGAGGATGAATTTTGCACTGTGTTGAATTTGCTTGGGGTGATGTATTTCATCTGGACAATCTCAATTTACCGGTGGGATGTTATAATTGTCTTTGTAACTATTCAGAACCACCGCACACACATTCGCAAAAACGCACGATACTCGTGCTTTCTCGTTGCTACGTAACTAATTTTGCTCATATGTGTGGGGTGGCTCTATTCGAGCCACCTTGAGAACAAGAAAATCTGCTGCTTACATGCAAGCATGACACATCAGCTTTTTTGTTCTCAGTGGTTCTGAATAGTTACGATTATATGATATGGGGCTGTAAAATAAGTCCCTTTTTTATGTCAGTGGTCTGGTGCTTTCTCCCTGGATGATAACAGGAAGCGTTGTATAGCTTTGGATGAGAAGTTCCGGGTTCTGAAGCTTACGGATCATCATGGAGCCTGCCTGCACACCGGTATCATAGACATTGATGTCTACAATGGTAAGCTGTGGGTCGATGATGCTGGAATATGGGTAGACGTCAAAGGTAAGTATGGCAATATCATCCGGGATGGAAAGCTGTCGGTCTTTGACGGCCTGGATGACACCTAATGCGAGGGTGTTATTTTCACATACAATAGCGCGAGGCGGTACAGGCTGTGTCAGCATATCAGAAGTAACAGAATAAGCGTGCTGGCTGCTGGAATCGGTATTTCCGATACGGGCAGCCGGAATGTGAAAGCCTCTGTCTAACATGCCTGCCATAAATCCTTTTTGACGCTGGGCAGAAATATAATCGGTTTTGCGCTCTCCGATAAAGGCGACATCTGTATAACCACAGGCTATCATGTGGGCAGCAGCATATTCACCGGCAAGGGCGTGGTTGGTATCTACCCAGCATAAGCGGCTTTCAAAACTCGGATGCCCAATGATAATGTGTGGAAAGCCTGCATCCAGAATAAGATTTGCAATTTCTTTATTAATGGCAGAACCGTGGATGATAAGACCATCGGAGGAACCGCTTGTGATAACTTCACTGACTTTTTCTCCGGGATAGTGTTCTTCAGAAGTGTTGACAAGCGTCAGGGAATAGTTGTTTTCGGACAAGGTATGGTGTACGCCGCACATAATGTCAAACATATGCGGATTCCGATAAGCAGTATCTTTCTCCAGATTGGTAAGATAGACAATATTGGAAGTAGCACCTTTTGCAAAGCTTACAGCCCGGGAGTTAGGGGTATAGTGAAGCTTTTCAATTGCTGCATGAACCTTTTCCACAGTGGCTGGGGATATGGTGGTCCAGTGATTTAAAACTTTAGAAACAGTGGATTTGGAAACACCGGCTTCATTGGCAACATCATTGATGGTAACAGACATAAAATACCTCCTGAAAAAATGTATAAATTTAAAAATATAGTATAGCGGTTTCCTAACAAAGTCAATCATTTTTGACAAACAAACATTGTAAATAAAGGAAAAAAGTGATAAATATAGACTTAGCAAGAGGAACCAATTGCATGAAAAAAATAAGATAAAGAAAACGGTTTCCTAAAGAAACCGGAAAACGGAGGTATTTTTATGAAGAAAAGGGTGTTGAGTCTGTTGCTCTGTACCGCAATGACAATCGGCACATTATCCGGTTGTGGAAAAGAAGCAGGAAATGACGAAGGAAAGGCTACAGAAGCACTTGGAAATGATGCAGAGGATGAAATGACAGAGGTAAAAATATGGCATGATGGGGATGAGAATATCATGCAGACCATTGCGGATTGTGCGAATGAGAAACTGGCAGAGGATAATATCAAGGTTACCTTTGAAAAGAAGAGCGGTCTGACCGACCAGCTTCAGTTATATGGAAATGATGAATCCAACGGACCGGATATGTATCTTTATGCACATGATTCATTGGGAACATTTGCAGAAATGGGGATTTTAGCTCCGATTACGGATGTTATCAGTGAGGATGTAATGGCGGATTTATTACCGATGACCGTAGAAGCAGGTAATTATAAGGATACCCAGTACCTGATGCCGGTTTATTATGAGACATTGCTCTTTATGTATAATAAGGCAAAATGGGAAGGTGATGTGCCGGAAACAACAGATGAATTGTATGATTATATGGTAGCGCATACCGATGTGGATGCAGGAACTTATGCGCTGGTAAATCAGCATTCTACCGCATACAATGTGGCACCGGTGATCAATGGTTTTGGTGGATATATTATTGATAAAGATGCAAATCCTGGATTAAATACACAGGAAACCAAGGATGCTATCGCATACAATAAGAAATTTGCAGCATTGGAGGCAGATGGAGATTACAACACAGTAACTGCATTATTCAATGAAGGCCAGGCAGCAGCAATCATCGGTGGACCATGGCTGGTATCCGGAATCAAGGCAGCGGGCATTGATCTTGGTATTAAATCCTTAGCGGATTTTAAACTTCCGAATGGAAACGGACTGGCACCATATTCAGGTGTACAGAGCATTGGTGTCTTAAAATATGCAGCAGAAAATAAGAAAGAAGCAATTGCAAAAGTATTAGAGACAATTGCAAGTCCGGAAGTAGGTATTGCACTGGCGAATAAATCAAACTGTGCACCGGCAAACAGCAAAGCATATGATGACGCAGATGTTGCTGCAAATGAGATGATTATGGCAATGAAAGCAACTGCAGAAACTGCACAGCCTATGCCAAACATTCCGCAGATGAGCGTTATGTGGGGTCCGGCAGAAGCATTTTTGGCGGCAGTCAACAAATCCGGGGAGGATATTGATACTGCAGCAGAAACTTATCAGCAGGAGGCATTGGATGCTATTGCAGATATGCAGTAAGAAGGAGTTTATTTAGAAGCAATAAAGAGGAAAATTAGGAAGAGAAGTGTGTATATGAAGAATAAACGGAAATTAACGCCATGGCTTTACAGTATGCCGGCACTGATATTGATTGGAATGGTTATCGTATTCCCAATTATTTATACGGGCTATATATCACTGACCAATATGAATCTTTTTCACTGGTCAAATTATGAATTTATCGGACTATCCAACTATAGCAGGGCATTATTAAAGGCAGACTCCGGTTTCCTTGGAGCACTGTTTACAACATTACTTTGGACCACATTAAATATGGTGATACAGGTAGTTGTGGCATATTTTATTGCATTGGGATTTCAAAGAGAGGATTTAAAGGGAAAACGTGTATACAAGACTCTTTTGATGTTCCCGTGGGCAATGCCTGCATATGTGTCCATTCTTTTGTGGAGGGTAGGCATTTATAACACAGAGTTTGGTCTTCTGAATAAGATTCTGGTGGCACTTGGCTTTGGAAAGGTAAATTTCCTTTCCACCAATGTGCCGGCATTTCTCTCCTGCATGACTCTAAACCTGTGGATGGCATTGCCGTTTATGATTATGATGATAGACGGTGCACTGTCCAGCATTGACCGCAGCTATTATGAAAGCGCAGAACTGGATGGAGCAGGTTTCTGGTCAAAGAACATCCATATTACCGTTCCGGCAATGAAAGGAATTATTGCACCGGCGGTTATTATGACGACATTTACCACATTTAAGCAGTTTGATATCGTATATCTTCTTACGATGCAGAAGGGAGCATATTCAGGGGCAACCTTACAGACCATAATTACTTATGCACAGCAGAATGCGTTTGTTTCAAATAACTATGGGCTGTCCTCTGCGGTATCCATTATTATCTTTTTCCTCATCATGGTATTTTCGCTGGTTACCAATCGAGGGGTAAAGGAGGAAAATTATGACTAAGAAAAAGAGAAAACAGATTTTACAGCTTAGCGGATTACATATTTTTTATATTATACTGTGTCTGCTGGCACTGGTACCGATTTTATATGCGTTGAATCTTTCCTTTGAAAGGGGAGGTGGAGCATTGTCCTCCGGATTATCTTTGTTTCCAAAGGAATTTACACTGGATAATTATAAAAATATACTGACGCAGAAGCCGTTTTTGCGGTGGTTTTATAACTCTGCCGTATTAAGCTTCTTTACAATGGTCATTGCTATCGGATTTGCCATGGTGTCATCTTATGCATTTTCAAGATACCGTTTTAAGGGAAGAAATGGCATTTTAAAATTACTGCTTCTCTTAAATGCATTCCCGCAGATTCTGTCCATGTTTGCATTATTCCGTCTTTTAAAACAGATGAATATGCTGGATACGAAACTGGGACTGGTGATTATTTATGCGGGAAGCATGTGCATTTTCTCTATCTGGAATATGAAGGGGTATTTTGATACCATTCCGATAGAAATCGAAGAAGCATCGAAAATTGACGGTGCATCGGATTTCCAGCTGCTGTGGAAGGTAGTAATGCCGCTGGCTCGTCCGGCAATCATTGTAACTTCTGTGATGGTACTTATTTTTGTATGGAATGAATATCTGTTTTCCACAACATTTCTACTGAATGAAAACAGTTATACACTGGCAGGTGGATTATATCAGTTACAGTCCAACGATTACACCAGAAGCTGGGGAATGTTCTCCGCAGCCGCTATCCTGGTATCTGTTCCGGTGCTGATTATTTTCTTCTGTATACAAAAGTATATGGTATCCGGTCTTACTGCAGGTGGTGTGAAAGGATAGAAATAAAATGGAAAAAGAAGCAATTTTGCATATTCCACTGTCACAATTTGCTTTTGCAGAAAAAGAAGACCAGCTGGTAATAAGAATCCGTTGTAAAAAGGGCGATTTAAAACGGTGCGTGCTGCTTTGGGGAGACCGGGTGGCAATGGAAGAGCCACTTCCGGTAAAACAAAGTGAAATGGAACATGTGGCATCCGATATGCTTTATGATTATTATGAAGTTAAGATTACGTCTCCGTATACCAGGGTATGCTATTATTTCCGGTTAGAGGACGATACAGAAAGCCTTTATTATTATGGAAGAGGATTTGCAGAGAAACTGTCCTGTGGCAGGGCAGAATATTTCCAGTTTCCATATATTAGAAGAGAGGATATTTTAGATATCCCGGAGTGGGCAGAAGACATTGTTATGTATCATATTTTCCCGGACAGTTTTGCAAATGACAGACGGAAACTGACGGAAAAAGCAACAAGGCATATGCTTTTGCCGGATGAAAAAAGCGACAGCAATGGAAAAATTTTACCGGATCGGATTTGCAAGAATCATCTGGGTGGTACACTGAAAGGAATTTGTGAAAACCTTGACTATATCGAAAAGCTTGGAATTAACTGCATTTATCTGAATCCGATATTTGAAGCAGCGTCTTATCATAAATATGATACCATTGACTATTTTGAAATCGACCCCTGTCTTGGAAATAAAGCGGATTTAAAAGAACTGGTGCAGCAGTGCCACAAGAGAGGAATCCGGGTTATTTTAGATGGAGTATTTAATCATTGTGGAGCAGATTTTTTTGCATTCCGGGATGTGCGGCAGAAGGGAAAAGCATCAAGATATTATAACTGGTTTTATTACCTGCCGGAAACGATACAGTACGCTGATCCGCCAGATTATGAGGCGTTTGCCTATGTAAAGGAAATGCCAAAGCTTAATACCGGAAATCCTGAAGTGGTGGAGTACCTTTGCAATGTTGGAACTTACTGGATTCGGGAAGCAGATATTGACGGCTGGCGCTTGGATGTGGCAAATGAAATCAATCATGAATTCTGGAGAGCCTTCCGTCATGCGGTGAGAGCGGTAAAAGAGGATATATTTCTAATAGGCGAAATCTGGGAAGAAGCAGGCATCTGGCTTCAGGGAGACCAGTTTGATTCTACGATGAATTATACTTTTTCTTATCTGTGCCGGGATTTTTTTGGAAAGGGAGAACTTTCGGTCAGTGAATTTGATGCCCAGATGCAGCGGATGATTTACCGCTACCCATGGCAGGTGAGCCTGGCACAGATGAATTTTCTGGATTCCCATGATATTCCGAGATTTTTAAGCTATTGCAATGGAAATAGAAAGAGAATGGAGCTGGCATTTTTCTATCTCTTTATGGGAGTGGGCGTGCCATCGGTATTCTACGGGGATGAAGTGTATATCGAGGGAATGAAAGAACTGGAGTATCGGGCAGCCATGGACTGGCAGGCAGTAATGGAGCAGCAGGCAGAAAACAACAGATTACAGGGAAATCTGGCAGAGAAGTTCAGCTGCTGGATTGCACTCCGAAAAGAGCATGTGGCATTACGCAAGGGCAATTACCGGACAATTTACTGCAATGATATGATGGGAGTATATGTATTTTTACGTAGTTTTGGGGACGACAAAGTCCTGGTATTTTTAAATACCGGCACCGGCAGTGTGACACTGACATCAGTGGAGGTTCCGCAGCTGCAGGAAAAAAGGATAATTCTTTCTTCTTGTGAGGGAAAGATTTTGGTTGTTTTGTAAAACAAAAGATATTTCTATAAATAGTACCGTTCCTTAAAAAGATAAAGAGACATAGGAAGGGGGACTTACTATGGTTATATTTATTGGAATTCTGATATTTGCCGCAATAATTGGATTTTATGCATGCTTTGGCCGGAGAATCAATGAAAATATCGGTTCTGGATTTGGAAAAGAATACATGAAAGACAAATGGGGAATGGATGAATAAAAGAGAGGTTTAAGAATGGGGCTGTAAAAAAACTCCCCTGACAGAAAAATCGCCCAGACCGTGAGGTCTGAGCGATTTTTTGGTATAATTAATTATGCTGCTAAATAACAATACCAATGGTAATTATACTATGCGTCAGCTGAAATTACCATTAGAAATCGAAAAATTGATCGATATTTCCGATCCGGTATACACTTTTTGTGAGGTTATGGATCACATTGACCTATCCAGATATTTTGTAGAGAAAGGCTATAAAACAGGTCGCCCAAGATGTGATGCTCAAAAACGCCTTAAAGTAATACTTTTTGCCAAAGATCACGTGGATCTGCAGCATACATTGACGGGACAAAAATTGAAGTAAATGCCAATCGATATACCTGGGTATGGAAAAAATCGTGTGTGAAAAACCGGCAGAAAGTCTTTGACAAGATTTCACTCTTGATTGATGCTATGAATCGGGAAGTACTTGGATATCTCGGAATAAAATTTGAAAAGCGTGAAGCGTACGCGGTTGACTATGTCTCTGAATTACTTACGATGTACAAAGAAACAACCGGACTGGATGAAACTTCTTTCGTTTCCGGACGTGGTCATAGAAAAAGCATTCGACAAAAACAATACGAAGAATTGCATGAATATCTGGAACGTTTGAAATCCTATGCATATCATATCGAGACCTGTGGAGAAGAAAGAAACAGTTATTCCAAAACAGATCATGATGCAACTTCCATGCGTTTAAAGCGTGATTACATGGGAAACGATCAGCTACTTCCGGCATACAACCTACAGGCAGCCATCTGTGATGAATCAGGAATTAACTGTTATCCATCAGGAAGTGCTGCAAAATCTTGAATCCATACATGGTGCTCTCTTGAGAATGAACCGAAGTATTCAATCGGAGGGAACTTTTGGTGTATTAAAGTGGGATAAAGCGTATAAAAGATTATTGCGAAGAGGCGAGAAAAATGTAATTCTCGAGCTTACACTGATTTCATGTGGATTCAATCTTTATAAATATCACAACAAAAAGCAACGACAGACGAAAGTTGCATAAAACTTAAGCGGGCATGATTAGCCGAGCTTTATTAAATGCACCATTTTTTATACCCAAAGATGTAGACTTGCTTAGAAATAGAAAAGTTAATACAAAGAAACGCCAAAACCGACATTTGCCGGAATTGGCGTTTCTTATATTAGGGACTTATTTTACAGCCCCATTTATGATTAATCAGATTACTACATGCTACGCATTCCCGTAATCTGACTACAC
>OMAG01000340.1_pt1 | contig 20437 bp, 18 predicted proteins | sample 1673781 | NCBI WGS metagenome assembly OMAG01 (sample SAMEA103958127, study PRJEB25191) | human gut metagenome | biome: human-associated habitat [ENVO:00009003]; feature: intestine environment [ENVO:2100002]; material: feces | place: Germany | collected 2013/2015 | reverse complement strand
GACCAGATGAGAAAGCCCGTACTCATATTGGTGGAATACACACGGCGGTTGAGCTTGACGGTTATCTCGTCGTTCAAAGGCTTGACGGAAGAAACGGTCAGCGTATTGCCGTTAACCGATACCGAAGCGCCGCCGCTTGCTGTAACGGCATAGTTTTGCAGCACACGGTTGGTATCGGTCAGCGTAACCGTATATCTGCCGCCGCTGTAGTCCATTTCAAAGGTCTTTGCCGCACTTGCGGTATAAGCCGTAAAGCTCGGTCGGGTGTAGTGGGTCGCCATATCCGAGAGAATGCCGTCGTAATAGGCTTTCAGATATTTGTTGCGCGTATACTGCTCGGTCATGGTGCCGCTGTCCAGCATGGCACCACGGGCCTTCTGGGCGTTCATGATCTTTTCCGTCTCCTCGATCAGGGTCGGGATGAACCGCAGCGCAATCGTCATCATCATGGCCAGCTCATGCACGGGAAAGTGCAGCTTCGCCAGCGGGCGCAGCAGGCTCTCAATGGCGTCGGTCAGCACGATGGGACTGGTCGTGTAGGTCAGCAGGCTCGTGCCTGCAATCAGTGCGCAGACGCGCACCGCCAGCAGGATGGCATACTTGACACCTTCGACGTAAATGTTCAAAACCCAGAAGTGCACAAGCGGCTCCCCCTGCCCCGTGACGAAGAAAAGGTTCAGCACCGCCGTAAAAATCACGATGGGCACGATGGGCTTTAGGCTTTTCAAAATCATCTTGCCGGGAATCTGTGCTACCTTGTACAGCGCGGCCAGCAGCAGGATGGACAGTGCCAGCCCCAGCGGGTTCGGGGCCACAAACAGCACGACGATATAGGCAATCGTCGCGACCAGCTTGAGCCGCGGGTCGCAGCGGTGCAGGATGGAATGCCCGGGGAAATGCTGACCTATCGTAATATCTTTAAGCATTTGCCCCACCTCCCTGTTTGGCGGCCAGCGCCTTTTGAATCGTTTTGACCGCATAGGGGATCGTGTAGACGTCCGCGGGGATGTCCAGCCCCATCTGGCGCAGCTTTAAAAAGATCTGCGTGACCTGCGGCACCGAAAGCCCCAGCTCCAGCAGCTCCTGCGCGCGGGCAAAGACGTTTTCCACCGTGTCATACATGGCAATTTTGGCGCGGTGCATGACCAGCACGCGGTTGGCGTACTTGGCAATGTCCTCCATCGAGTGGCTGACCAGCAGCACCGTGATGCCGGTTTTCTCATGGTAGTCTCTGATCTGGCTCAGGATCGTGTCGCGGCCCTCGGGGTCCAGACCGGCAGCGGGCTCGTCCAGCACCAGCACGCGGGGGTGCATGGCCATGACGCCCGCAATCGCAACGCGGCGCTTCTGCCCGCCCGAAAGCTCAAACGGGCTTTTTTCCAACAGCTCATCGGACAGGCCGACGAACGCGGCGGCCTCCCTGACGCGGCGCTGGACCTCGGCCTCGTCCAGGCCCATGTTGCGCGGGCCATAGGCGATATCCTTCCAGCAGGTTTCTTCAAACAGCTGGTATTCCGGGTACTGGAACACCATGCCCACCTGAAAACGCACGCGGCGAATTTCCTTCGGCTTTGCCCAAATGTCCTCGCCGTTTAAAAGCACCTGCCCGCTTGTGGGGCGGATGAGGCCGTTGAGCATCTGGATCAGCGTGGATTTACCGCTGCCCGTATGCCCGATCACGCCGACGAACGCGCCCTTTTCTACGGAAAGGTTCACGTTTTCCACCGCCGTTTTTTCAAACGGTGTGCCGGCGCCATAGGTATATGTGAGATTTTTGGTTTCCAAAATTACCATCGATTTTCCTCGTTTCCTCTGCCGGGTGCAGGTCCTTTCGGTTCTTGCCCCGCACAAAAAACAAAATCCCTTTTATATTCTTATCCCAATTTTAAATACTCCGCAATCGCTTTTACGCACTCGTCTTCATTGAGCGGCGTGCCGGAAATGCTGCACCCGGCGGCGTTTAAGCGGTAAACAAGCTCCGTTGCCTGCGGCACGTCGAGCTTGTGGCGCTTTAAAAGCTCCACCTGCGCGAACACCGTGCGCGGGTCGCCGTCCGTCAGAATGTTGCCGCCGTCCATCACCACCACGCGGTCGGCCTGCACGGCCTCGTCCATATAGTGCGTGATGAGAATGACGGTGATACCCTTTTCACAGTTCAGATACCGAATGGTATCCATAACCTCCTGTCGGCCGCGCGGGTCCAGCATGGCGGTCGGCTCATCAAGCACAACGCACATGGTCTCCATCGCAATAACACCCGCAATCGCGACGCGCTGCTTCTGACCGCCGGAGAGCTTATGCGGTGCATGGTCGCGGTACTCGTACATGTTGACCGCTTTCAGTGCCGCATCGACACGGCGGCGGATTTCTGCGGGCTCAATACCGAGGTTTTCTGGGCCGAATGCCACGTCTTCCTCAACAATACCCGCGACAAGCTGGTTATCCGGGTTCTGCTGCACAAGGCCCACGCGGCGGCGCACGTCAAGCTGCGTTTCCTCCACGGCGGTATCGATGCCGTCCACCGTCACGGTGCCGGAGGTCGGCACCAGCATACCGTTAAACAGCTTCGCCATGGTGGATTTACCGCAGCCGTTGTGGCCGAGCAGCGCCACAAACGAACCCTTTTCAATGTCGAGATCGACGCCGTGCAAGACCTCGCCGCTCTCTCCGCTGTATGAAAAATGCAGGTCTCTGCACTCAATAAACGCCATTTTATCCCTTCCGTTTCAAAAAAGTCCCGTTATACCGGCTCGCCCGACCAGATTGCCGTGCTGCCGCAGGGCAGAACAAGCCCCGTTTCCGTCACCGGCAAACCGATTTCATCGGCGGAAACATAGCCGCCGAACTTCGGGCGCAGCAAAACGCCGAGCAGATACGCCATAACGGACGGAGAAAGTCCCGTTGTGTATGAATTCAAAATAAAGAACAGCGGATCGTCCGTCAAGACCGGCACGCACATTTCAACAAGACCGTAAAGCTGTTCCTCAAGCTTCCACACCTCGCCGCCGGGACCGCGCCCGTAGGACGGCGGATCCATGATGATGCCGTCGTAATGGTTGCCGCGGCGAATTTCGCGCTGCACGAATTTCACGCAGTCATCGACAAGCCAGCGCACCGGGCGCTCTGCCAAATTCGATGCCGCTGCGTTTTCGCGCGCCCACTGCACCATGCCCTTGGAGGCATCTACGTGCGTGACCGTCGCGCCCGCTTCCATACACGCGAGCGTCGCCGCGCCGGTGTAGCCGAATAAGTTTAGAATTTTAATTTCGCGCTCGGGATTTTTCTCCTTTGCCGCGCGGATGCGCGCCGCGGTGTAATCCCAGTTCACGGCCTGCTCCGGGAAAACGCCCGTGTGTTTAAAGCCCATGGGCTTTAAGCGGAACGTGAGGTTGCCGCGCGTGATTTTCCACACGTCCGGCAGCTTTTTATAAACCTCCCATTTGCCGCCGCCCGTAGAGGAGCGCTTATAGCGCGCGTGAGCGGAACGCCAACGGGGATCTTTTTTCTCCGACTTCCAGATGATCTGCGGATCGGGGCGGATGAGGAGAATGTCTCCCCACCGCTCCAACCGCTCGCCGGAGCCGGTATCAATCAATTCATAGTCTTTCCAGTTTGCAGCTCTCATCAGACCAGTTCTTCCTTAATCACTTCAGAAATATCGTTTGCAAGCTTTTCAATCAGCGCCAAATCTCTGCCTTCCACCATGACGCGCAGCAGCGGCTCTGTGCCGGACGGGCGCACAATGACGCGGCCTTCGCCGTTCAGCGTTGCGGTTGCCTGCTGAATAGCCTTCTTCACCTTCGGGTCGGTGTGGAACGCCAGCTTGCCCTCCGGCGAGACCTTGATATTCACCATCGTCTGCGGATAGCGCTCCATGACGGTCTTGAGGGAAGAAAGCTTTGCTTCGCGCTGCTTTAAGATGCTCAAAAGCTGCGCTGCCGTCAGCTGGCCGTCGCCGGTCGTTGCGAAATCGCGGAAAATGACGTGACCGCTCTGCTCGCCGCCAAAGCTGTAGTTTTCAAGCAGCATTTCTTCCAGCACGTAACGATCGCCGACCTTCGTCGCTTCAAAGTGGATGCCGTTTGCTTCGCAGCACTTTACAAAGCCGAGGTTCGTCATGATGGTGCCGACAATGCAGTCCTTATTCAGCTTACCGCGGCTCTTCATATCGAGGCCGCAGATTGCCATGATGAAGTCGCCGTCGATGACTTCGCCGTTTTCGTCCACGGCAAGGCAGCGGTCGGCATCGCCGTCAAACGCGATGCCCGCGTCGACCTTATGCGTCTTCACATATTCCACGAGCGATTCCATATGGGTGGAACCGCAGTTATCGTTGATGTTCGTGCCGTTCGGCTCATCATGCAGCATGTGCACTTTGGCGCCGAGCTCCGTAAACAGTGTTTCCGCCGTCATCGCGGAGGAGCCGTTCGCGCAGTCGAGCGCGATTTCAAGGCCTGTCAGCGAGAAGTGCACCGTGGACTTCACGTGATCGATGTAATCGCGCAGCGCGTTCGGCGCATACGACACCGTGCCGAGGTCGCTGTCTGCGGGCAGCGGCGGCAGAGCCGCTTCGCCGAGGATCAGAGACTCAATGCGCTCCTCAAGGTCGTCCGGCAGCTTGTAGCCGTCTCCGCTGAAAATTTTAATGCCGTTATACTCGTAAGAGTTGTGTGATGCAGAGATCATCACACCGGCGTCTGCCTTGTATTTTTCCACAAGGTACGCCACAGCCGGAGTAGGCACAACGCCCAGCAGAACGACCGATGCGCCTACGCTGCACAGGCCGGCCGCCATGGCGTTTTCCAGCATGTCGCTCGAAAGGCGGGTATCCTTGCCGATGATGACGCGCGGGTGGCGGTTCGATTTGTTGATGAGCACGGCAGCGGCCGCGCGGCCAAGCTTCATTGCAAGCTCGCAGGTGAGGTCATGGTTCGCGACACCGCGAACACCGTCTGTACCGAATAATCTTCCCATAATCGTATGCTCCTTTTTATATCAAAAATTTTAAGGGGTGACTTTTTTGATTCTTTTCAACCTGTTCCCCCGCATGCCGATTGCATGCGTTCCCAAAAGAGTGTCATACGTCGAATCTCGGGTTATCGTCCGCAACGGTTCCCGGCGGCGTAAGTCCGAGGTGCAAGTAAGCCGCGCGTGTGGCACAGCGGCCGCGCGGGGTACGCTGCAAAAAGCCGATCTGCATCAGATACGGCTCCACAACGTCTTCGATCGTCACGGCTTCCTCGCCAATGGCCGCCGCCAGCGTTTCCACGCCCACGGGGCCGCCGTTATAATACTGGATAATCGCGTTCAGCATGCGTCTGTCGCCGGAATCGAGCCCAAGCTCGTCAATCTCGAGGCGGTCAAGCGCAATCTTCGCCGTGCTGTATGTGATGACGCCGTCGCTCATGATCTGCGCAAAGTCGCGCACGCGCTTTAACATGCGGTTTGCGATACGCGGCGTTCCTCTTGAACGCTTTGCTATCTCCATAGCGCCGCTTCTTTCGCACGGTATCGAAAGTATCACCGATGAGCGCATTACAATATTGCAAAGCTCCTCAGGAGTATACATTTCAAGGCGCATTATTACTCCGAATCTGTCACGCAGAGGACCTGTGAGCTGTCCTGCCCTTGTTGTAGCGCCGATAAGCGTAAACCTGTTCAGATCAACCCTTATCGACTGTGCAGACGGACCTTTTCCTATCATTATATCAAGTACGCAGTCCTCAAGCGCAGGATATAGTATTTCCTCGACCTGTCTTGAAAGTCGGTGTATCTCGTCTACGAACAGTACATCGCCTGTCTGAAGACCTGTAAGCAGTGCCGCAAGCTCGCCCGGCTTTTCGATAGCGGGACCTGATGTCACCTTGAAATTAACGCCCATCTCATTTGCGATAATCCCAGCAAGCGTTGTTTTACCGAGTCCCGGAGGACCGTACAGCAAAACATGGTCAAGGCTCTCATTTCGTCTGCGCGCCGCTTCTATATATACTTGAAGATTTTCCTTTACCTTTTCCTGACCGATATATTCGTTCAATTTTTTCGGACGCAAGGAAAACTCAACATCGGTATCCTCGACAGAAAACTGCGGCTCGACAATGCGCGCTCCCTCGTCATCGGCTATATGTGAAAGATCGTTTCTCTCAATCATTTATACGCTTTCCCTTCAAAGTTAATGCGCGGACAATTATCAGAACTTCGCAAGTTTTTTAAGTCCGGCCTTGATAAGCTCATCGGCAGAGGCTGCGGGGTCAAGTCCGCCGAGCGCCGAGGTGGCTTCGTTGTTTGTATAACCGAGCACCATAAGCGCGGATATCGCCTCCGCAAATGAATTTGACGGTGCGGCTACTATCGGCACTGCACTGCCCCTTACACCTGCGGCTATTTCCTGCTTTGATACCTTGTCCTTAAGCTCAAGGACGATACGCTCTGCGGTCTTCTTGCCGATACCCGGAGCGTTTGTCAGCGCCTTGCTGTCGCCGGACGCTACGCACAGCGCAAAAGACTGTGGTGTCATACCCGATAAGATCGACAGCGCCGCTTTAGGACCTACTCCCGACACCGAGATCAGCATTTTGAAGCAGTTAAGCTCTGCCGCATCATAAAAGCCGAACAAGTCTACCGCGTCCTCCCTTACCGCAAGATAGGTGAGAAGCTTTGCCTTTTCGCCGGTTTTAAGCTGTGATAATGTATTCGCTGTCGTGCGGCAGGCATAACCTACGCCGCCGCAGTCTATCACCGTGAGATTAGGCTCGATCAGATCGACTGTTCCGTTTACACTGTATATCATAATTTACTCTTTTCTATATATTCGATGTTCTGAGGTTTCTGAGCAATGAACCGCTGGTCTGACCGTGGCATATAGTCATTGCCAGCGCATCTGCCGTATCATCGGGCTTCGGCACTGCGGGGAGCTTCAGTATATTTTTCGTCATTTCCTGAACCTGCTTTTTTACCGCCTGACCATAGCCTACAACAGCCTGCTTTACCTGTAAGGGGGTGTACTCGTTTATCTCAATACCACGCTGTGCGGCGGCCATAATTATAAGCCCCCTGGCCTGCGCAACGTCAATGCCTGTCTTCTGGTTGTTAGTGAAGTACAGCCGCTCGATCGAAAGCGCGTCCGGCTTCCAGTTATCAAGTATCTGACAGAAATCGTCGTATATCTCACAAAGGCGGTTCGGGAAAGGCGTATCCTTATCTGTTGTTATAGCTCCATAGTCAAGCACCCTGAAACTGCCTTTGCTGTAATCGACGATCCCAAAACCGACTATCGCATAGCCGGGATCAATGCCAATGATGCGCATAGCCGCCTCCTCAAAGTGATTTTGCTTTATTTGCAGATGTATGTACAGAAAACAAAAAACAAAAATCCATACTAAAGAAGTATATCACAAACGAAAGAAAAATGCAACTTTTTTATTAGTCGAAAACGATGTGATACAAATTAGCAATACAAATTAAGTAAAATCGGTTGAAATTTTTATTTGTTAGGTATATAATAGTGTAAAACGATTGGAGAAAAAAATGAGAAAAAAACATCTGAACGCTGTCCTGCCGTTAGCTGTGCTGTGTGCCGCTTTTACAGCAGGGTGCAGTGCAAAGCAACCATACAGACACGACAGCTTTGCATTTGATACTTTAGTATCGATCACAATATACGACGTTAACGGAAATTCTACCGCGGAGGAAATCTGCAAGGGTGCATCGGGAATGCTGGACGCACTTGACGATACGCTGTCACGAACAAAGTCCGACAGTCTGATCACAAGGATAAACGACAATGCGTATTCATCGGCTGTAGATGTCGATGCGGCAACATATAATATGCTCAAAACCTGTACGCAGCTGTCAGACCTTACAGACGGAGCGTTTGACATAACACTCGGAAATATCTCCGATATGTGGGGCTTTGGCAAAGAAAACGCTGTAAAGCCCAGTGATACGGAGCTTAAAAAGCTTGCGGGCAGAAAAAACTATGAGAACATTGTCTTTAACTATTATGAGCAGACAGTTGCCTTCTCCTCGGATGGTTTCAGCATAGACCTCGGTGCGGCGGCAAAGGGCTACGCTATGGATATGATGGACACATACCTGAGAGATTCGGGTGTTACATCAGCAGTAGTCGACTTCGGCGGAAGTATACTGACTATAGGCGATAACAACGGTGAAAGTTGGAATATAACAATAACCGCCGATGAAACGAACTCTCCTGTCGGAACACTTAAAGTAAACGAGGGCTATATAGCCACCTCAAACGGCGCTAAGCGCTTTGTAGAATATGACGGTGTAAAGTATCACCATATAATAGACCCCGACACCTCATACCCCGCAGACAGCGGTGTAAAAAGCTGTACAGTTTACTCGGAAAGCGGACTGATAAGCGACGCTCTTTCCACAGCGTTTTTTGTCATGGGAGCTGACAAGACAGCGGAATTTTACAGTAAATATAACATTGCGGAATATATCATAACTTTGACGGACGGCACAATAATCACGTCTGACGGCATTGCCGCCGACTTCACGGCATCATGACGGATAAGCGGAAGGTTATCTGCATTATTGCTGTCTTATGCATTGTTTTCTTCTCACTTCTCTGCGCAATACTTGTAAGAAATACCGGCGGCGGCAATACCGCTTGTATCTACAGTGACGGGAAACTCATAAAAACGATAGACCTGCGTAATGCCGCGGATCAGACATTTACCGTATATTCTGAAGACAGCGGATATAATGTCATTACGGTAAAGGACGGCACTATAAGCGTAACCGATGCCGACTGCCCAGATAGGATATGCGTTATGACAGCACCGATTTCAGACGGCATTCAACCAATCGTATGTATGCCACATAAGCTGGTCATCCGCATTGAAACTAACCGCACGGAGTACAGCCATGACAGCTAAGAAACTTGTATTTGCGGCACTTCTTGCCGTAATGTCGCTGACGTTGTATGTAATAGAGGGAATGATACCACCTGTCGTTCCGATACCCGGCTTCAGGATAGGACTTGCATATTTCCCGGTGCTTTTCTCGCTGTATCTCGGCGGGAATTGGAGCAAATACGATACCGCATTGATATTGATAACACGTGTACTTCTGTCAGCTCTGATATCAGGAAACCTTATGGCGTTGCTCTTTTCACTCACGGGCGGTGCGCTGTCATTCACGGCAATGGCTATAACCCGCCGATTTATAAAAGAAACGTGGGGTGTATTTCCCGCAGGGATATTTTCCGCTGTAATGCACAACGTCGGACAAATATCGGCGGCATCGTTTATTTATTCGCCGGCGGTGTTTACATATCTGCCGTTTCTTGCAATTGCCGCAGTGCTTACCGGCACATTCATATCTGCGGCAGTATGGCTTATTCTGAAAAAGCCGAACAGAATAATCGATAATATTAAAAATCTCAGATAAAAGGAATAATTATGGAAAAAGCTAAAATCGAAAGAATAAATTATCTTGCTCGTCAGTCAAGGCAGCGCGAGCTCACTCCCGAAGAAAAGCAGGAGCAGACTGAATTACGAAACGAATACAGAGCCTCTTTTAAAAGAGGTCTTATGTCCGAACTTGACAGGGTATATGTTGTTGATGAAAAAGGTAAGCCGGAAAAACTGATAAAAGATGACAAGAAGTAAAATAATCCGTAAAGGAACAGATTGCCATGGATAAAATATTCGATGCCCTTGAAACGCTTTACGGCGGTTCGGGAATACCTTTCTTTTTAACCGATGAATACGGAAATGTGCACTGGAGAAACTCAGCATGCGGAACGGCTATAATCTTCCCGAAAGGAATAAATGATACATCACTGACGGACAAAGTAAGCATTGACGGCAAGATCTTTGCGGCGCAGGCAAGCAAGCTTTCTTCACGAGGTAAAACTCTGATACTTTGGCGCGTCAACACCCTTACCGATATACTCATGCAGCTCGGGAGTACAGACACATATCCGGATATCTGCTATATGCTCGCCCAGGCGAAAAACGATATAGAGAAAGCGGAAAAGAACTGTCTCAATAAAAAAGCACTTAACAATCTTTTAAGAAATATTGAAGTGCTGACAGAGCTCTCAAATGTTATCTACGGTAAAACGCAGTCCGCTCCTGCCGTGTACTTTTTAGAACAACTTAAACTTATAGCAGAAGAAGCAAATCGGGTACTCGGCGATATTCCTGTGTTATTCAAGGTCGATGCCGATCAGTCTATGACCGAAGATGTCCCGGTAAATACCGGTCAGCGTATGTTCTATGTTTGCATATTCAGTATACTGAAAGCTATGGTAAGATGCTCGGATAAATATCTTTTCAATCTTAAGGTTGGCAAAAATGCAAATTATGTAACACTCTACTGTTCATTTTCGCTGAAGAATGATACTCATTCAGGTATGATATCCGATGACTTTGAAATGTATTGTGCAAAACTGTATATAAGGCACATCGGCGGAAGTATGCGGTATACAGTCAATAACGATATTGCAAACATCAATTTATCGATACCGATCGGAAGCGGTATTGCACTAAACAGTCCGTCATTTATCCCATCGGCTGATATCTGCCCGAAAATCGCCGAAATTTTCATGAGCGGCACAGTTGATACTCATAAGGAGATAAAGTGACAGCGTGATTTACAATTTTTTTAGACTTCAAACACATTTCTATCATAAAAGGCGGATATAATAATAAGCGTCAGGTAAAACTGACAGATTTTATGGTGGTTGAATAAATTCAATAATCATAATTTCCTCTCCCAACATTTCATTGATAATTTGATTTGTGCTTATTTGTTTCCGTTCAGTTTACTTCGTTAAACTGAATTTTTTTTACAAAAAAATCAAACAGACCGAATAGAAAGGAAAGAAAAAATGTACAAGATACTCATTGCGGACGATGAACAGAAAATTCGCGAGGTAATAAAGGAGTACGCCGAGTACGAGGGACACACCGTATATGAAGCGGTTGACGGAATGCAGGCAGTCGATATGGCTAAGGAACAGGATTTTGATATAATAATAATGGACGTTATGATGCCAAGACTGGACGGCTTTTCAGCCTGCAAGGAAATAAGAAAGTTCAAGAACACACCTATACTTATGCTCTCTGCGAGAACTGAGGAATATGATAAACTTTTCGGCTTTGAGATGGGCGTTGACGATTATGTGGTAAAGCCTTTTTCTCCCAAAGAAGTACTTGCGCGCATAAACGCTATAATCAAGCGTAATAAGTCAGGAAACGAACCTGTCGGCGAAACAGTCAAATTTGAAGGTCTTGAGATAAACTTCACTGCAAGAGATGTATTTATCGACGGAGAAAAGGCAAACCTTACTCCCAAGGAATACGACTTGCTTTTCTATCTTGTGAAAAACAAGAACATAGCGCTTACAAGGAATAAGCTTTTGGAGGAGGTATGGGGATATGATTTCTTCGGCGATGACAGAACGATCGACACACACATCAAAATGCTGAGAAACAACCTCGGTCCGTACAGAAAGTTCATTGTTACTTTAAGAGGTATGGGATATAAGTTCCAGGTTTAAAAATAACTACAGCCGTCAGTGTTGACGGCTGTAATTGATAATAAGGAAGGCACTTTTGATGAAAGACAGATTAAACAGTATACGTTTTCGCTCGTGGTTTATTTTTGTGCTGTTCTCACTGCTTGTTATAGTGTTCCTGTATTTTTTTCAGGTCGTACTCTTGTCAAGCTATTATGAATATATGAAGATACAAGAAACCGCCGCCGCCGCAAAACAGATAAAGGACGCATGGTTTCAGCAGCCCGACAATCTGAACAACATCGTATCGAATATTGCCGACACACAAAAGATATATATTGAGATATCCGACAGCAACCGACCGTATTTCAGGGCAAGCTCTGTGGATAAAAGCAATAAGGAGGTCTACTCCCTCATCACAAGCCTAGACCCGGAGGATATGAAAGAGGTGATTTCAGGAGAAAACACATTCTTCACCGCCACTATCCCGAGAACAAAAAACGACAGCAAGGCTATAGTTCTGATAAGCCAGCTTGACGACGGAACAGAAAGCACCTTTTTCAATACAAACGGCGTAGTAAGGCTGTATATATTCAACTATCTCGAACCGCTCGGAACAACGACCGACATTCTTCACAGCCAGCTTAACCTTACGGCAGGTATTATCATAATTGCCGCAGTTATAATGTCTGTGATTTTTTCTAACAGCATATCCAAGCCTATCATCAATATTTCAAAAGCGGCTCTGAAGCTTCCGCAGGGACAGTTTGATATGCCGAAGCAAAGACGGCAGTTTACCGAAATAAACGAGCTTACCGAAACACTCAGCTCCGCATCGGTAGAAATAGCAAAAGCAGATACCTTGCGTAAGGATCTTATGGCTAACATCTCACACGATCTGCGAACACCGCTTACGATGATAAAAGCCTACGCCGAGATGATAAGAGATCTGTCAGGTGACAATCCTGAAAAACGTGAAAAACATTTGCAGGTTATAATTGACGAAACCGACAGGCTGACTTCACTGGTAACAGATATTCTCGACCTTTCAAAGCTTCAGAGCGGTGTTGCCGAGCTGAAATACGAAAAGATAAACTTCTCAGAGCATCTGGGTGATATAGTCCCACGCTTTTCTCTGCTCAACGAAATCAAGGACTACAACGTAGTTCTCAATGCAGAACCGGATATTTTCATAAATGCCGATATCACAAAGATCGATCAGGTAGTATACAACTTCATAAACAACGCACTGACTTATACAGGCGACGATAAGACGGTAAAAGTCAATCTCTACCATAAGTCGCCTAAAACCGTGCGTCTTGAAGTCTGTGACAGCGGTATAGGCATCGACCCTGAAAACCTTAAATACGTCTGGGACAGATATTACCGCGTCAAAAAAGACGGAGAAACACACCAACGTGCAAAGAAAGGAAGCGGTCTTGGACTGTCCATCGTAAAAGGTGTGCTTGAAATGCACAAGTTCAATTTCGGCGTGGACAGTACGGTCGGAGTAGGAAGCACGTTCTGGTTTGAATTTGAGGACTGCAATCCTGATATAGTACCTGCTGACGAAAAAAAGCACAAAAAGCAAAAAAGCAAGAATAACACCGAACAACAGTAATACAGCAAGCCCCCGCTTGATAAAAAGCGGGGGCAAGTTATATTCAAAAAACAATTGTCAGTCGCCCGTTGACTCTCTGAGCACAAGACTATGCGGCAACGTGTAAAGATTATGGTCAGGTGCAGTTGCTTTCATGTTCTCAATAAGCTTTTCGATAACGAGCTTGCCCTGCGCATAACACGGCTGCTCTACTGTCGACAAGTGCGGCACGAACATATGTGAGTACTGGATATTGTCAAAGCCCATAAATATAAGATCCTTGCCGATCCTGTAGCCCTTTGAAAGCGCATAGTTCATAGCACCGATAGCAATAATATCCGATATGGAGAATATAGCTGTCGGAGGGCTGGGTAAATTCATAAGATACTCACAGCCTCTCATACCCTGCTCTGTTTCATAGCCGCCGAAATAAACGTAATCTTCGTTATAGGGAATGCCGTTGTCCTTGAGCGCAAGCTTGTAGCCTATCTCACGGTCGATGCTTGACTGGCTTCTCTGCAATGTCGTGATGAGCCCTATCTTCCTGTGTCCCTTGCGGATAAGGTAATTTACCGCGTCGCGACCCGCCTTGACATTATCAATTGTAACGGTAAGAACATTACAGTTATCAAGACGTTCAAGGCACATTGCGATATTGTGCTTTTCGCCAAGCGCATTGATAGTAGCAGCATCAAGCTTAGGTCCCAGGAGCACAGCACCGTCTACCGCCCTTGAAAACAGCATACCAAGTAAGTGCATCTCGTGATTTGGATCATCATGCGTTGTAGCTATCAATACATCATAACCCTGCGAGAAAGCGGCAACCTCCATACCTCTGATAACATCTGAATAGAAGCTCTGCTCTGTCGATGCGATTATCGCGAGTATTCTTCTCGTTTCGCTCTTTCTGAGATCTCTGCCGAGAAAGCTCGGGCTGTAGCCGAGCGCCTGTACAGCACTGTTTACCGCCTGAATAGCCTCTTCTGACACATTGGACTTTTTATTAAGAACTCTGGAAACCGTTGCTACCGAAACGTTTGCAGCCTTGGCAACATCCTTTATAGTTACGCTCATTTATCGGTACTCCCCTCACAGATATACTATATCACAATTATACAGTATCGTGAAACCGTTTTCAATGTTACATTTCAACAAAAAAATGTATGAAAATTTATCGAATATTACAATTTGTCGATTTTTACTTCATTTACTCCTACAATTTGCTGTGATAAAAGATGCTGATTTTCCCCTAAATTTAGCTAAATTTTTAATACTTCCGCTTAAACGAATGAAAACAAACCGTTACATTTATAACTTTAGCTAAAATTATAAAGTAAACACAAAGAAATGCTTGTTTTTTGTGCAAAAAGTTACTTTACAAATCGGCGGTTTTAGTTTACACTATAATAAAAGGAACGATATAAAGTTATTAGCTTAAACAAACTGCGCAGAGGTACTTGAAATGAAAAAGAAATCAGTTACAATGAGTGACATTGCAAAGACTATGGACATCAGCACCGTTACTGTGTCGAAAGCACTCGGAGATAAAGACGGTGTGAGCGAGGAGCTCAGAGAGAAGATAAAACAGAAAGCTAACGAAATGGGCTACCGTTTCAGCTATACATCAAAATCGTCAAAAGAGGGCTTTACGTTCAATATAAGTATAGTAGTTGCAAAGCACTTTATAAATGACGCGAGTGCATTCTACTGGGTAATGTACCGTCATATAGTAGAGCTTTTACAAAAGCAGAACTACTACGGCATACTTGATGTAATTTCCGAAAACGATCAGGCAAACCGTTCAATGCCCAATTCGGTATCGGATAAAAAGGTTGACGGCGTTATTGTGCTCGGACAGTTTGACGATGAATATGTCAGCGAGCTTCTTGATCTTGATATACCGGTTGTATTCCTTGACTTTTACAGCAGCGACAACCGCACCGATACTATCCTTTCTGACAGCTTCTTCGGCTCATATATGCTGACAAACTATCTCATAAATGCGGGTCACCGCAACATAGGCTTCCTCGGCACTATCACATCAACATCAAGCATACAGGACAGATACCTCGGATATTACAAGGCTCTGCTTGAAAAAGGCATACCGCTCCGCAGTGAATGGGTAATAGACGACAGAGGACCTGAGGGTACCAGCTATCCGCACTTCGACCTGCCTGCACAAAAGCCCACCGCTTTTGTCTGCAACTGTGACGAGGCGGCTTACTGCCTGTTAAATCAGCTCAGGAGCGAGGGCTATGTAGTGCCCGATGATATTTCGATAGTCGGCTACGACAACCACATCTACTCCACTATCTCAAATCCGCGTATCACAACAATAGACGTTGACAGCAAGAGAATGTCATACGAGGCAGTCGAAACGATCATCAAGAAGATAAGGGATAAGAACTATTCGCGTGGCAGAACGCTTGTAACGGGCAAGCTGATTATCCGCGACAGTGTAAAGATATTGAAGTAATGAAAATTATAGATACTCACGCGCACTATGACGACAGCTGGTTTGACGAGGACAGGTACGAGGTTCTTGACCGCATACTGTCGGACAATGTGCTTGCAATTATAAATATGAGCGTGGATATCCCCACCTGCGACTTTTCGCTGAGGCTTACCGAGCGTTACGAAAACGTGTTCTGCGCAGTGGGAATACACCCCGAAAACATAGCCGGCACTCCCGAAAATTATATTGATATTCTGAGGGAGCTTGCAAAGAATAAAAAGGCGGTAGCTATAGGTGAGATCGGACTTGATTATCACTATGAGGGCTATGACGCACAAAAACAGCAGGAGATATTTGAAAATCAGATAAAGCTTGCGAATGAGCTTTCGCTCCCGGTCGTTATCCACTGCCGTGACGCTACGGAGGATACGATGAAAATTCTCCGCCGCACCACCCCCGATAAATTCGTGGTACACTGCTACTCGGGCAGTCCGGAAACCGCAAAGGAGCTTTTAAAGCTCGGTGCGTATATCAGCTTCACAGGCGTATTGACATTCAAGAATGCCAAAAAAGCGGTGCGTTCCTGCGAGATTATCCCAAGTGACAGGCTTATGCTCGAAACGGACAGTCCGTATATGTCGCCCGTGCCGTTCCGCGGAAGCCGTTGTTACAGCTCTATGACGCATAAAACGGCGGAAAAGCTTGCGGAAATAAAAGGCATATCGACTGAAGAAGCAGTGAAGATGTGCAACGAAAATGCAGTACATTTCTTTAAACTTGATATAAAGGCTTGATTTACAGCATAAAATATGGTAAGATATATAAAGATATCGGCAGGACACAGAGTTCTGCCGAAAAGTATATTTTGATATTTGAAAGGAAACAAAATGGACGCAGACCCCCGAAAACCTAAGCGAGCGGTAAAGATACTGCTTGCACCCCTGATTTTACTGAACAAAGGTCTTGATAAGCTTTTATCAAAGGCGCTCGGTGACAGCTACTATAACAAGGAAGAAACCACGCAGGACAACATTATGTCTATGGTCGATGCGGGCAACGAATACGGCAATCTTGAGGACGAATCGGCACAGCTGATAAACAACGTGTTCGAGTTCGGCGATCTTGTTGCGTCGGACGTAATGACGCACAGAAAGAACATAGTCGGAGTAGATGTAAATTCATCTCTTGACGATATTGTCTATATTGCGCTTGAAAAGGGCTTTTCAAGAATACCCGTATACAAGGAAAACATTGACGCCATAGTCGGAATAATCATAGTAAAGGATCTGCTCTGCCTTGTCGGAAACGAAAACAAGGATAAGCTGAAAATTGAGGACTTCCTGCGTGAGGCGGTATACGTTCCCGAATCGTGCAGTTGCTCGGACGTGTTCAAGTTCCTGACCAATCTCAAGTCGGGTATGGGCATTGTGATTGACGAATACGGCGGCACGGCAGGTATCATCACGCTTGAGGATATAATCGAGTCGATAATGGGCAACATAGAGGACGAGTATGACGAGGAAAAGGATATGATAATCCCCCGCTCAAACGGCGCATACGAGGTCAGCGGCGAGGCCGACCCCGAAGATGTGCTCGAGTTGTTCGGCTATGAGCTTGAAGAAGACCACGAGTACGACACTATAGCGGGCTTTGTTACCGACCTGCTCGGATATATCCCCGAGGAAGAGGGCGAGCACCCGAAGGTTCGCTATAAGGATATAATTTTCAAGGTTATCGAGGTTCACGACAACTGTATCTCAAAGCTTATCGTCAGACCATGCAAAGAGGAAGAGCTTGCACTTGAGCCAAAGGAGACAATGCATTTCGGGCAGTAATATAATACCGCAATTCCGGATGGGATTGCGGTATTTTTGTATTTACACCCTCTTTTCGAGCATCACAAGCATAACATCGGGTATCCCGTTGAACACGGTCGGTACGATGCCTATGTAGACCTTAGAGTACTGTACCTCTCCTGAACAGTCCTTTTACAAAAACTATTCTCGCTCCTGCCCGCCGCCACACGGCTTATGCCATACAGGCAAAATAATATCTATTCTTTTTTAAGGCTACAACAAAGAACCGTCGCAATCACACCATGCGACGGTTCAACTTTTTCTGTCATTACTGTTACAACAATTTCGGTTTCATACTCATCGCTTGGTCGAAACCTTGCAGTTCGACCATGCGCTGTACTGAGTGTTCTTGCCAATAGTCTTGTATGTCCTTATTCTGAAAGCATAGCTCTTGCCGGACGTAAGACCGTTCACCTTGCAGGATAATGTGATATTACTGCCGATACGCTTCATATCAGTCCACTTCTTGGCAGAAGCATTATAATACTGTAGCACATATCCTGTAACTTTGCTGTTCTTGCTCCATTCAAGCGTAATACTGTTCTTTGTCCTTTTGGAAGCCTTAAAGCCGCTTACGCCCGTAGGATTTGTCCTTACTGTGCAGGTAGCGGAAACAGTACCGTATCTTGCCTGCTTGTCAGCTATGCGGTAAGCCTTCACACGGAACTTATAAACAGTGCTGGAAGAAAGCCCTGTTACTTTATAGGAAGCAGTTGCTTTATTTGTTATCTTGGTAACTCTTACCCATTTGTTGTTCTTATACTGCTCAACTATATAGCCTTGTGCCGTCCTGTGCTTATCCCAGGTAAGCGTTACAGTTGAAGCTGTCTTGGCGCTTGCCTTAAGGTTCTTTACGGCGTAAGGGTTTGTTGTGGCATTTATATACATCCATTTACTCGACAGTGTACCCTTATATGCTTTTATGCGGAATTTATAGGTCGTTGCCGTTGAAAGGCTCTTTACTGTGTAGGATACCGTGGTATTCTTTGTGGTCTTGGCTACCTGAACCCATTTGTTATTCTTGTACTGCTGTATCACATAGCCTGTTGCATTACTGTTTTTGTTCCAGCCGAGCGTTATCGATGTGGTTGTCGCTGACTTTGACTTCACTCCGCTCACAGCGCTGACAGCGATATTTGTCTTTGCGGTCAGCGTAGACGAATAACCGCTGTAGGCATATGTGCGGCCTGATTTCTTATATGCCTTTATACGGAATTTATACGCGGTGTCGGGCTGAAGTCCTTTTATCGTACAGCTTGTGTTGCTCTTGCCCGTAACCTTTGCGGCTCTGACCCATTTCTTGCCGTTGTATTTCTCAATTATATATCCTGCGGCTTCATCACTGCTTGACCATTTAAGCGTCACCGAGGACGAGGTCTTGCTCTTCACGGAAAGGTCTGTCACCGCGAACTTATTCTTTACTGTAAACTTGAATACCTGCTTCAGCGTCGGATTGTATCGAGGATAGAATGTTACCGTTGCGCTGCCCGCCTTCTTCATCTTAAGCGTATTATCCGAAACGCTTACAATTGCAGGATCAGACGATTTTGCAACGACTTCGGAATCAATATCCATACCGTAAAAAAAGTTAATTGTACTTCCGGCAAAATAAGTATAGGTAGGCAATGTCATATAATACAATCCGTCATTATGTTGCCAATACACAGCAAACTGGGTAGCTACCTTCTTTGTCGTGGTTTTGCCGCAGACAGTGCATTTAAGCTTTGCTGTGCCGTTTGTTGTTCCGTTCCACTTGTACTTATGACCGTTTACAATAGCTGTTTTCTTGTTAGATGCGGGACGGCTTATGTTTATCTCGTAGAAATTGACCTTTTCGTTATTCCATGTGTACCATACAAGCTTGCCTGAGCTTACGATCGGAACGCAGTCGGATATCTCGCCTGTCATGGAATATATCTTACCGGTCTTATTTCCGTACGCGTCAAGGAAAGTATAGTATACCTTTGTGTCCTTCGTCCAGAGCAGAATATATTTGTCCGTTGCGACTTTGACAAGATGCGGAGTGCCGATATCGGTGCTCTTTTCGCTTGTTATCATCTTTACCGTTGCGGTCGTTCCGTTCTTTTTAAGCGTTGAAACAAAGATATTCGACACACTGTTGCTGTCGTTGAAGTTTATCTTTGTTCCCACGGTAATATATGCCTTGCTTGACACCTCAAAGCCGCCTACCGTAACGCCGGTGTAGTTATCTCCTGTCGCACCGGGAATATCCAGCATAGAATAATATTTGCACGGAGAATCGAAATAGTCCGCCTGAAACTTACCTTTTGACACATCAGCCCGGTATTTAATAAGAGCAAGACTTCTCGGATACGCATCACCATGGTCGAGAGTAACTATTTTATTGCCGTCTGCCGCGATGAACTGGTTGAATGAGTGGCTGACATATCCGACGTTGACATCCATAATGTCATAAAATGCATCGGTGATCTTCATTGCCGAGGTGTCGACCTGGATGGTAACATTCGCCTGGTGATGTAAGCCATCACTTGTTGCATACATTTCATGACAGGTATGCAGAATAAGATACTTGCCGACCTGTGCAATTCTGCAAGTACCACCGTCAAAGGGAATGTATGTATTGCAGTTGCTGAGTCCCACTGACGAAAGACGCTTCCAGTTCTTGTCGTACTTAGTTATTCTGTAGCATTCCACGGTATTGCTCTGTTTAAGGTTCTCCTGACCGCTTACAATATAGTAGTTGGCAGAGGTTTCATAGAATGCACCGAATATCGGCAACTCCTGTTTTATCTTTTTCGTGCCTGTAAGATTGAACGACTTGTCGTAATATTCAACAAGCACACCGGATTCTCCTAAATTCTGCACACGCATATATCCGTTTGTGCGGTTGCGCAGATAAGACTCGGTAGGAGTCCCCCAGTAAAAGCTGTAATTGTTACTGTAAGTATTAGAGCCATTATACACCGTACAAGTCGTCTTGACGGCAAATGCACAGACAGTCAGCGCCGTACAGCATATCATGGCAAACAGCGAAGCTGTTACATATTTTA
>OMAG01000331.1_pt1 | contig 20888 bp, 10 predicted proteins | sample 1673781 | NCBI WGS metagenome assembly OMAG01 (sample SAMEA103958127, study PRJEB25191) | human gut metagenome | biome: human-associated habitat [ENVO:00009003]; feature: intestine environment [ENVO:2100002]; material: feces | place: Germany | collected 2013/2015 | reverse complement strand
GCTATGACATCAAGGAACTGGGCAAGCAGCTTAAAAAAATCGGTATGCTGGTGGTTCAGGATCAGGTATGGAACCGCGTTACCATCAACCGCAACAGCAAAAAGAACACCCGGTACTATATAGACGAGTTCCACCTCCTGCTGAAAGAGGAACAGACCGCAGCATACAGCGTCGAGATCTGGAAGCGGTTCCGAAAATGGGGCGGCGTACCCACAGGCATCACCCAGAACATCAAGGATCTGCTCGCCAGCCGGGAAATCGAGAACATCTTTGAGAACAGCGATTTTATTTATATGCTCAACCAGGCATCCGGCGACCGGCAAATCCTTGCCAAGCAGCTGAATATTTCGCCGTTCCAGCTGTCGTATGTGACGAACAGCAACGAGGGCGAGGGACTACTATTCTACGGTAACACGATTATCCCGTTCAAGGATAAGTTCGATACATCGCTGAAACTGTACAGCCTGATGACAACGAAGCCCAATGAGATGGGAAAATACAAGGAGAAAAAAGAAGCATGAACACACCGAACATTTTTGACCGACTGAGCCGTAAGATTCATCATCACTCTGACATGGAGCCGCACGAAAGTGATTCCGGCCCGCCTTTCGATGAGGTGGAGCCGCTCAACTTCCACGATGAAGAATCGGTGGTACATACGGTGCTGGAGGACTTTTACGCCGTTGGCACACTGGCCGATGAACTGACTGACGGCTTTCACATGGAAGCCCACGGTTATCTTGACCGTGAGGAAGTGAATGCCCGTCTGATCGCCTTTGCCCGGAAGCTGGAGCAGGTGCTTGACAAGTGGGAAACCCACGCAGCTCTGATCGCATGACGGTTCCAGCCGGAAGGAGGTGATTTCCATAGCAGACAAAAAGTTTCGGGGCAGAGATAAAATCGTCCAGAAAATGACCAAGGATGGTCTGGTGGATGAAAACCTCCGCACCGGGGAACAGAAGTCCGCAACCGCAGAAGAAAAGCCAGAGCAGGAAAATTCGGTAAATGAAACTGCGGAAAAGGAAACAGACAAAGAACCTATCATGGAAGAAGAACGGTGCATGGATGCTGAGGATGGGGAGGAGGATGCACCCCGGCATCACAGCACCGCCAAGCAGAGCGCAGACTATTACAAAGCCCATCAGGAGGATGGTAAGCCGAAAGATGCGTCTGCGGAATCGGATGCAGAGCCGCCCACAAAGAAAGGCCGACTTTCTTTTGAGGATGAAAAAGGCGGCATTGTCCGTGGCGTGGGGATGGGCGTTAAGAAGGTGGCGAAGAAAGGAGTGGACACCGCCACCGGATTCGCCCATCAGAAAGTACATCAGGTGGAAAAAGACAATTCCGGCGTGGAAGCTGCTCACAAGTCGGAAGAAGCCGCCGAACGCCTGCACCACTTTGTCAAAGGCAGAAAAAAGCCCAAAGACAAATCTGCCAGAGCGGAGAAAAGAGGTGGCGAGGATCAGAAATCCAGCCGTCTGAAATTCTCCGAGAGCGAGGGCGGCACGGCAGAAAATGTAGCAGAACCGTCGCTAAAAAAGAAACAGCCCCAGCCGCCACCGACTGCCGCAGGAGGTGAAGCAAAAACAGTCGGTGCGAAGTTTTACCAGAAAAAGCAGTATAAGGATGCCTATGCAGCCGCCAAGCGCGGCCAGAAAGCCGGAACTGCCGCCAGCAAGCAGGCAGCAGCGGCAACAAACACCATTACGGAGAAAGCAAAAGCGGCGGTGCAGGAGATCGTCGTGCAGCATAAAACTTTGTGGGTCGGTATTGGTGTGGGTATCCTGCTGGTGATGGTAATGTTGGGAGCCTTTTCAAGCTGTGGTGCAGCGATTCAGGGAACAGGCAGTACCTTTGTGGGAACGACATATCCCAGCAAGGATGCCGACATGAAAGGCGCGGAAGAGGATTATCTGGAACTGGAAAAGGAACTGGATAAACAGATTCGGCAGATGGAATCCACCCATCCGGGCTATGATGAATACCGCTATCAGCTGGACGAGATCGGCCATGACCCGTATCAGCTGATTTCTCATTTGACGGCAGTTTATGAGCAGTTTACCAGAGGACAGGTCAAGCCTGTTATCAAGGAACTGTTCAAGCAGCAGTATCTCCTGAAAGTGTGGGAAACTATTGAGATTCGCACTCGCATGGAAACCAGAGTAGGGATTCGGCCAACAATTGACGCTTTTGGAAATGTCAGTATGGAAACCTATACCTATCAGGAAGAAGTGGAGTACGAGTATAAAATCCTCAATGTCCTGCTGAAAAATAAGGGCTTCGATACCATCGCGCGGAAGAATATGAACCAGAAGCAGACCGGGCGGTACGATGCCTACAACCTGACCTATGGTAATCGCCCCGAACTGTTCGGCGCAGGCTCCCCGACATACAGCGGCGGTACAACAGGCAGCATCGGTACAGGCAGCGGTACTGGTGGCTCCGGCGGTGGTTTCAAGTATGATATTCCATCGGAAGCCCTTTCGGATGAAAAGTTCGCAAGGATGATTGAGGAAGCCGAAAAGTATCTTGGTATGCCGTATGTGTGGGGCGGAAGTTCCCCAAGCACCAGTTTTGACTGCTCCGGCTTCGTTTGCTGGGTCATCAATAACAGCGGCAATGGGTGGAGCGTTGGGCGTACAACGGCCAACGGCCTGCGCGGAAAGTGCAGCTATGTTTCTCCTGCGGATGCACAGCCCGGTGACTTGATTTTCTTCGAGAAAACCTATAACACCGTTGGCGCGTCGCACGTTGGCATCTATGTCGGTGATGGGATGATGATCCACTGCGGCGACCCCATTTCTTATACCAGCATCAATTCGACCTACTGGCAAAGCCACTTTTTAGGCTTTGGCCGCATCAACTGAAAGGAGGGCCGATGGGCAAAAAATTACAGAAATATCTGGATGAAGCCGAAAAGACGGAACAGCAGATCGCGGAACTGGAAGAACGGCTGAGAACCATCCGGGCAGCACAGAAAAAGGAAGAGGACAGCGAGATCATCCGTGCCATCCGCAGCACCAAGATGGGCGGGCGCGAACTGCTGGCTCTGCTGGACAACATTCAGGCGGGCAACGTGACGTTCCTGACCGCTGTAAACAACGCTTCGGAGGAAGCAGAAACGGAGGAAGCGATTGAAAAAGATGCTTAAACGGCTGGGAGTTGTTATCCCCAGCACAATTCTGACCCTGCTGATGGCAGTGGGCTTTTCGACCCCGGCCTTTGCCTTTGTGGACACCACCGAGGTGGCAGAGGAACCTGTGCAGGTGATCGAGGAAGAGGAACCGACCGAGGAAGAAAAGATCCCGTTCACCATCGCAGGCAACGGCGAGGTAGAGGATGACATCGTGGATGACCCCAGCAAGGAGTTCTTTACGGTCAAGACCAAGGGCGGCAACACGTTCTTTCTGGTGATCGACCGGGCGCGAAACAGCGAAAACGTCTATATGCTCTCGATGATCGACGAGTACGATTTGCAGGAGTTTCTGGACGATGAAGAGCGGAACGGCAAGCAGGAAGAAGAAACGTCTGCGGTAGTTCTGCCCGAAACCAAACCCGAACCTACCCCGGATGTGGAAATCGAAGAACCGAAAGAAGAATCGAGCGGCGGCATGAATAAGATTCTGCTGCTGGTATTCGTGGCGGCACTGGGCGGTGCAGGTGCTTTCTTCTACTTCTACATTTATAAGCCGAAGCCGAAAGAAGAAACGCCGCAGAGTGAAAATCTGGAAACCGACCAGAGCCTTACGACTGTGAACGAGGATAATCAGTCCGGCAACGAAAATGGCACATAAGAAAACCGTAACATAAGGATGCAGGGGTAGTCGAAAGGCTATCCCTGCTTTTTTCAAAAAAGGAGAAAGCGTTGAAATATCTGGTGATTGCAGAAAAACCGAGCGTATCGAAATCCATTGCAAAAGTGATCGGTGCATATCGGCAGGAGGACGGGTATCTGGAGGGTGGGGATTGCGTGGTAAGCTGGTGTCTGGGGCATTTGGCAGAGTATGCAGCCCCGGAACATTACGATGAACGCTATGAAAACTGGCGTTTTGAGGATTTGCCGATTCTCCCTGTTGAGTGGAAACTGCTGGTACACAGTACCAAGAAGCAGCAGTTCAATGTTCTGCGCAAACTGCTCCGCAGCAAGAAATTCGATTATGTGGTGAACGCCTGCGATGCAGGACGCGAGGGTGAAGCAATTTTCCGCCGTGTGTATGCTCTTGCCGGAAGCAAACTCCCCATCAAGCGGTTGTGGATCAGCAGCATGGAGGATGCCGCCATCCAGCAGGGCTTTGAAAACCTGAAAGATGGCGCGGCCTACGACAACCTGTTTGCAGCGTCCGAGTGCAGGGCAAAAGCGGACTGGCTGATCGGCATGAACGGAACCCGTGCTTTTACGAAAAAGTACGGCAGAAAACAGACCATTGGCCGTGTGCAGACCCCGACGCTGGCGATGCTGGCCGAACGGCAGACCAAAATCCAGAACTTTGTAAAGGAACCCTATTATAAAGTGGAACTGTCCGGTGGGGGCATGGTCGCAGTATCGGAACAGATGGCGCAGGAGCAGGATGCCGATACCATGCGGGCTGCCTGTGACGGGCAGTGCGCGGTGGTCGGCAGCATCGAGCGCAAACAGGTGGAGAAGAAGCCACCGAAGCTGTATGACCTGACGACCTTACAACGAGAAGCAAACCGCTATTACGGTCTGACCGCCAGCCAGACCTTGCAGGCATTGCAGGAACTGTATGAAGAAAAGCTGGTGACATATCCCAGAACGGACAGCCAGTTCGTGACCGAGGATATGTGCAAGACGGTGGAATCTCTGGTACTGGCCTTAGATGGCGCGGCGGCAGACGTAAGCTGCGTTATCAACAACAGCAAGGTCACAGACCATCATGCGATCCTGCCGACCATGCAGAGCGTAAAATGCAGCAAGGAAAAACTGTCCGAAACCAAACAGAAGATTCTTTCGCTTATCATCTGGAAACTGGTGCAGGCTGTGCAGCCGTCGTTCATCTATGAGGATGTGCTGGTAACAGTGTGCTGCCAGGGCAGAAACTTCACGGCAAAATATAAGGATGTTCTGCAGCCCGGTTATACTGCAAAACCTGTTCCGCTTGTGGAGCCGGAGAAGAGCAAGGATGCGTCACTTCCGAACGATCTGGAACAGGGGATGGTTATTCCGGTGGTATGGGCAGAGAAAAAGCAGGGCTTTACTTCACCGCCGAAAGTCTACACCGAAGATACCCTGCTGTCGGCCATGGAAACAGCAGGCAATAAGGAATTTGAAAAGAACACTGAGAAGAAAGGTCTGGGAACCCCTGCAACGCGCGCTGCGATTCTGGAAAAGCTGGTATCCTCCGGCTATGTGCAGCGTAAAGGCAAGCAGATGATTCCCACGGAGGACGGTGTGGCCGCGATCCGCAATATCCCGGACTACCTGAAATCTGCCAGTATGACAGCCGAATGGGAAAATGACCTGCTGCGGATGGAGCGCGGCGAGATCAAGCCACATGATTTTATGCAGGGCATCCATGGACTGATCGACAAGATGCTGGCTGACCTCCGGCAGATTCCTACCGTCGCGGCAGCTCCCCATCATAATAAGGTAAGCGTAGGAAGCTGCCCGGTCTGCGGAAACCCTGTACATGAGAGTAAGCTCAGCTTTTGTTGTGCAGACCGCAGCTGCAAATTCGCCCTTTGGAAAGAAAGCAGATACTTGTCCAACATGAGAAAAACGCTGGACAAGAAGATGGCGGTAGACCTTTTGAAGAAAGGCCGCACCCATGTAAAAGACTTTTATTCCGCGAAAAAAGATAAGACATTCGCCGCTGACCTTGTGATGCGCGTCGAAGATGGTCGCGCACAGTACAGCCTGGAATTTCCTAAAACACCGATGAAAACGAAAACGTAAAGGAGGTTTGACCCTTGCCACAGATTAACGATATTCGAGAATTGGCGCAGCAGAACGCCCGGTATGTCAGTAACTCGCCACAGGACTGGATGAGTTATCTGGATGTGGCGGCGCGGCTGTACCGCTATTCGTTCACCGATACACTCCTGATCCACGCACAGCGGCCCGATGCAACCGCCTGCGCAGAAATGGAACTCTGGAATCAGAAAATGAGCCGATGGGTCAACCGTGGCGCAAGAGGCATCGCGCTTCTGGATGATACCGGACCGCGTACCAAGCTGCGGTATGTGTTCGATATTGCTGACACCCATCTGGTGCGAGGCGGAAAAACACCGCTCTTATGGAATCTGGACAGCCACGAGCATGAGCAGGCTATCTTAGACCATCTGGCAGATACCTACGGCCTGTTGCAGACAGACAGCATGAACGCCGCCCTGATGGAGCTGGCACAGCAGCTGACCGCCGACAATCTGGATGAAGCGATGGATGGTCTGGCCTATGAGGTGGCGGATACGTTTTTAGAAGAACTGGACGAAGATAACATCCGCGTCCGCTTCCGGGAACTGATGACCAACAGTATCTTCTATACGCTTTCCCGCCGCTGCGGGCAGGAGCCTATGGATGTGCTGGACGATGATGACTTTATCCGCATTGTGGATTTCAACAAGCTGCCGGCGCTGTCGTTCCTTGGCAACGCGGTTTCCGAACAGTGCGAAGCGGTTCTTTTTGACATTGGCCGAGAGATGCGGAAAATTTACAAAAAAGAAATCACGCAGCAGCTTGAAAAATCCGTTGACAGCTTGTATAATACCAATACGGACTTTAGCGCATTAAAGCGTGAAACCAAAGAAAACACGACCAAAGGAGGACAAGAAAATGGAGTTGACGTATTACCGCAAGGGAGATTATCTATTCCCGAATCTGGCCGTGCAGGACGAGCCGCAGACCATCGGAAAGTACGGGATGCTGCGCAGGACGTACCTGAAAGAGAACCGCAAGAACTGGTATCAGAGTATGCTGATGAGCGGCAAGCTGAACCAGCATCTGGCGCAGATCGAGGAAGCAGCGGAGAGCCGGGTGGAATCCCTGTTGGACAGCCTGAACGAGAAGTTTCCGGCACCGAGCAAGGAGAAGGACCCGCTGGCATGGGCAGCACATCAGAACAGCCTGACGGCGATGGCAGAAGAGATCGTCTTGAAGGAATTGGTATACAATTAACCGAACCGACAACAGAACAGGATTTGAGCGAAGCAGAGGAAGAAATTGCCTCTGCTTTTTCTTTTCCTGATTTGCCGACCGTGGAACAGCAGATCCGCGCCATTGAAGCACCGATCCGGGCGCGGTATGCGGACGAGATTGCGCTTGATCCCGAAGTGGTCGATGAAATTCTGCGCACGGGCAGCAACCGCAGCAAGGGTCAGCTGCGTCTGATCTACAATTTCATGGTCGAGAAAACCCCGGAAGAATACACGGAGTTCGTGAAAAACGAATACGGCACGGGAGGAAAAGGCTTTGAAATTGACGGCGCAAAGTATGCGGTCTGGTTCGATGATTTGGGGTTGCGCATTGCGGCAGGTGACACGGCAAAGGGCGGTACGATTGTCAATGCGTTTTTGTCATGGGAGGATGTGAGCAACCGCATCCATGAACTGCTCCGGCAAGGCGAGTATGCGCCGCAGGCGGTTCTGGATGCTGCGCGGCAGAACGCCTTACAGGAACACGCGCAGACGTTGGCTTATATGGAACGTGATTTGGCCGATGGCGTTGCCGAAGCAGTGTTTCAGGATACAGAAATCTTCAGGGGCGGTTTCCCGGAACTGACGGACAGGCTGGCAGGCTTGCTGGATGATACAGATTTTCTGACTGACCTAAACGACAGATTATCTGCGCTGGGGGAAGCCTATGCCGAAGATAAAGACCTGATGCGGATGCACTTTTATAAGCCGGATAAGGTGGCGGCACTGTTCCACAAGTTTGCGAAACCCTATCAGAATTATGCAGCAAGAGAGGACTTTCACTGGAACGAGTACAAACGATTCATCACGGAAGATGAAATCAATGGATATTTTACGCGGGGCAGCAATTATTCGGACAGTCGGCTGGCAATCTATTCGTTCTTCTTAAATCATGAAGATAAGAAAGAGCGGGCAGACTTTCTGAAAGACCATTACGGGATCGGCGGCAGCAGCCATGCCCTTTGCGGGGCAGATGATTCTCACGAAGATCACGATGGCAGGGGCATTGCTTTGGAGCGTGGCCCATACGGGAACCCGGATGCAAGCGTACATTTGAACTGGAATCAGGCTGCAGGCCGAATTGACCGGCTTATCCGTGACAGTGAGTATTTGAAGCCGGCAGACTACTCCCGGATGACTGCTTATGAGCGCGAGCGGATGGCAATGCGGGTGATGGGATTCTATCACCATCTGCCGAACGAGGTGGAACGTTCTTTCCCGCAGGATCTTTACCACGAAGAGGGACGAAAGGCTCTGGTTGAAAAGCTGGCAGACCCCGAACAGGCGGTGGAACTGCTGGAGCAGATGGACAATGCACTGCTGTCTGTGCCGCTGGATTCCGAAGAATATGAGCGAAAGGCAGAATCCCTCTCTATCCTGCACCAGTATGTCGAGGGAACGTACACGATTTTCCCGGAAAAGAAGAGGGCTGTTGAGATTGCGGTTCCTGAACAGGGACAGATGTCCATGTTTGACTTCATGGAGCAGGAGCCGCAATCGAAAGAGCAGTCAACCGCCGCAGCGGTTGAGAACTCTCAAAAGGCAAAAGTCGTTGCGCGGTATCAGTCAACGGTGATGATGCAGGCGGGATATATTGAGGATATTGCAATTCTACAATATTCCGATGGCAAGTTCTATAACCATTATAACTATGACGAAGAAAAGGGCACAGGTGCTGCAGAAACAGGGCCGTTTAACAGTCTGAATGATGCAAAGGCGGTCATTCGTCAAACGAGAGAAGATGCAAAAGCAGTAGAATCGTTTGAAAATCAGCCCAAGCAAATGTACAGCAGAGAAAAAGGCAGTTTTCTGTATTTGGACAATAACCATCTGTACCGCATTGAGCGTTCCAATGCTCATGACGTTTATCTGAAAGATATGGAAAATTCGGCGGTGGCTGGCCGGGTCATTCCGTTACCGTCATATAGCGAAACGCTGGCGAAGAATCCGCTGAACGATTTCCTGAAACTGGATGCGGACCACACCCAGAAAGACAGCCGCAGCATCTATAAAGAATGTCTGTACACGCTGTTGGAAAAGGTAGAGCGCAGCGAAATCTATCCGTTGCTGCGTGACCGCGATACCACCGAGGAAGAAGCGGAAAATCTGATCCGTGAGAAAATTGAGGATTTGTTTGCTTCCAGTGAGGTGAAAAATGCCGCTTATTCTGAGGCATTTGACACATGGGCGCACTTCGGAGAGTGGATTCAGGAAGATATTTTCCAGCGCACCTATCAGGACGTTATTACGGACAGACGGGATGCCGTTGCACTGTATCAGGATAGCAAGGACGCACCGCAGTGGGTGCGCGGCATGATGGTTCCGTATGCAGCGGAAGAAAAGGCCGTTGAGCCGACCTTGCAGCCCCTGCCGCTGGATGCCGCCAACGAGTATAACGCTCTGAAAGAGCGTTACCCGGATGCACTGGTCGGCTACGAGCAGCACGGTAACTTTGAGTTCTACGGCGAGGATGCAAAGCGCGTTTCAGAACTTCTTGGCAGCAAGCTGTTGGAAAAGGAAACCGCACTCGGCAAGGTTGAGGTATCTGGTTTTCCGCGTGAACAGTGGGTTTCACAGGCAATGAAGCTCTGGAAGCAGGGGGAGAGTGTCTATCTGTCCGGCCAGCAGGAAGATGGAACCCATGCCCAAACGAAATACTTCCGCAGAGAGGAATATCTGCCTGTTAATACCACCATCGAACTGGACGATAGAGAGTTCCGTGTGGATTCGGTGGACTTTGGAAATGGAACGGTCAGTTTGCAGGACATGACCCTTGCAAAAGAAGCCCGGTATCCGATTTTCCGAACGGAACAGCTGGAGTACATTCGGCATCTGTACGAACAGGCAGATGTACCGATGGAAGAAGCGGTTGAAATCACAGTCTTTACGGCTCTGCACAATGCGGGTGTGGCCTACGAGGATTTCTCCCCGGAGCAGATGGATGTGATCTATTCGGTGGCAGAAGCAGGCGGCGAGTTGGAAGAACTGCTGAATCCTGACTTCCCGCCAGAACAGATGCAGCTGATCGCAGATGTGCAGAACCGAACGGATGCCATCAGCCGTGCAGCAGCAGAGGAAGCCCTTGAACCGCTGACCCAGCAGCCTATGACCCCGGCAGAGGTCAACCATGCACGGCGGCAGCACAATCTTCCGCTGGACAGTGGAGCAGAAACAGAACAGCCTGCACAGCCCAAACAGAAACCTATTAACTTCCGCATAACGGATGACGATCTCGGCGCAGGAGGGCCGAAAACAAAGTATAAAGCCAATGTGGAAGCCATTCGGGTGCTGCAGACACTGGATGCAGAGCAGCGGCAGGCTACCGCAGAAGAGCAGGAGATACTTTCCCGGTATGTGGGCTGGGGCGGCATTCCGCAGGCGTTCGATGAAAACAACGCAGAATGGTCGAAAGAGTATGCCGAACTACAGTCCCTGCTCACGGCAGATGAGTATAAGGAAGCCCGTGCCAGTACCCTGAATGCGTTTTACACTTCTCCTACGGTCATCAAGGCAATGTATGAAGCCCTGGGCAATATGGGATTGTCCAAGGGCAATGTACTGGAACCGTCCTGTGGTGTCGGCAATTTCATGGGTCTGGTGCCGGACAGCATGGAGAAGATTCGGATGTATGGTGTGGAGCTGGACAGCATTTCGGGCCGCATTGCACAGCAGTTGTACCAGAAAAACAAGATTGCGGTGCAGGGCTTTGAAACAATGCAGTTCCCGGACAGCTTCTTTGACTGTGTTGTGGGTAACGTACCGTTCGGCAATTACAAAGTACCGGATAAGCGGTATGACCGCCACAATTTTCTCATCCACGATTATTTTATTGCGAAAAGTCTTGACCTTGTGCGTCCGGGCGGCGTGGTAGCAGTGGTAACGTCCAGCGGTACGATGGATAAGAAGGATTCCTCTGTCCGTGAGTACCTTGCCAACCGTGCCGATCTGGTCGGCGCAATTCGTCTGCCGAACAATGCGTTTCAGCGCAATGCCAACACGAGCGTGGTTGCTGACATTCTGTTTTTGCAGAAGCGTGACCGTGCAGCGGTAGAGCGGGCAGACTGGGTAGACCTTAGCGAAACACCGAAAGGCTACTCCATCAACCAGTATTTTGCGCAGCATCCTGAAATGGTGCTGGGCGAGATCACCACGGAAAGCACCCAGTACGGCAAGCAGGAAACCACGGTCAAGCCCATCGAGAGCGCAGACCTTGCCAAGCAGTTAAAAGAGGCGGTCGGCAACATCCATGCCACCATCACGGAACCGGAAATTTCCGATGATGAACTGGATGTGCAGGAAGAACCGATTCCGGCAGACCCCAGCGTGAAGAATTTCAGTTTTACGAACGTAGATGGGCAGATTTACTACCGCGAAAATTCCTTTATGAATAAGGTGGAACTACCTGCTGTTACTGCAGAGCGAGTGCTGGGCATGATTGCTCTGCGGGAAACCACCCGGAAGCTGTTGGATTGTCAGCTGCATGATGGTTCGGATGCGGAAGTACAGCTTTTACAGAATGAACTGAAACAGCAGTACACCGCATTTAAGGCGCAGTATGGCCTTATCAACAGCACGGTCAACAAGCGGGCATTCCGACAGGACAGCAGCTATTGTCTGCTGGCATCACTGGAAATTCTGGATGAGGAGAAGAATCTCAAACGGCTGGCCGATATTTTTACCAAACGTACCATCCGTAAGCCGGAGCCTGTTACCTCAGTAGACACGCCAAGCGAAGCCCTGGCACTTTCCATTGGAGAAAAAGCAAAGGTGGATGTGCCGTTTATGGTGCAGCTCTGCGGTAAACCGGAACAGGAAATCACGGATGAACTGGCAGGTGCGATTTTCCGAAATCCTGTGACACAGCAGTGGGAAACCTCGGATGAATACCTGTCCGGCAATGTTCGTGAAAAACTAGCCACGGCAGAAACCTTTGCGGCGAACCATGCAGAGTACCAGATCAATGTGGATTACCTGAAAAGGGTACAGCCCAAAGACCTGGACGCTTCGGAAATCGAAGTGCGGCTGGGTGCAAACTGGGTAAAACCGGAGTACATCACGCAGTTTATGAACGAAGTGTTCAAAACCCCGAACTACTATGCCGGGATTGACATTAAGGCAACCTATTCCGAAATTTCTGGTGCATGGAACATTTCGGGCAAGTCGCTGGATCGCGGCAATCCGCTTGTCACCAACACTTACGGAACCCTGCGCGTCAACGGCTATAAGCTGCTGGAAGATGCGCTGAATCTCCGCGATACCAAAATCTACGATACGATTCACGATGCGGATGGCGACCATCGTGTGCTGAATAAGCAGGAAACCATGCTTGCACAGCAAGCGCAGGAATCCATTCGGGAAGCGTTTAATCAGTGGATTTTCAAAGATTTAGATCGCCGCGAGGATTTGTGTGCGACCTATAATCGGATTTTCAATGCGATTCGTCCCCGTGAGTACGATGGCAGTCATATTCGCTTTGAGGGCATGACCCCGGAAATTTCACTGATGCAGCACCAGAAAAATGCCGTGGCGCACATTCTGTACGGCAACAATACGCTGTTGGCTCATTGTGTGGGCGCAGGCAAGACCTTCCAGATGATTGCTGCCGGCATGGAGAGCCGCAGGCTGGGCCTGTCGCAGAAGAATCTCTATGTGGTACCGAATCACCTCACAGAGCAGTGGGGCGCAGATTTCCTGCGGCTCTATCCCAATGCCAATGTGCTGGTGGCAACGAAAAAGGATTTTGAACCCAGCAATCGTAAGCAGTTCTGCTCCCGGATCGCAACCGGCGATTACGATGCCATCGTGATCGGTCATTCGCAGTTTGAGCGAGTGCCGCTTTCCCCGGAACGGCAGAAAGCCATTGTAGAGCGTCAGATCGACGACATTACGCTGGCTCTGGCCGATGCCCGGAGCGAGGACAGCCGCAGTTTTACGGTCAAGCAGATGGAAAAAACAAAGAAAACGCTGGAAGCAAAGCTGCAAAAGCTGAACGACCAGACGAGAAAGGATGATGTGGTTACATTTGAGGAACTGGGTGTTGACCGTCTGTTTGTGGACGAGTCACATTTCTATAAAAATATGTTCCTCTACACGAAAATGCGGAATATCGCAGGTATCGCCCAGACCGATGCACAGAAGTCCAGCGATATGTTTGCAAAGTGTCAGTATCTGGACGAACTGACAGGCGGCAAGGGCGTGACCTTTGCAACGGGAACCCCGGTCAGCAATTCGATGGTGGAACTGTACACCATTATGCGGTATCTCCAGTATGACACCCTGCAGAAGATGGGACTGAGCCACTTCGATGATTGGGCGGCATCCTTTGGTGAAACCGTCACGGCAATCGAGCTTTCCCCGGAGGGAACGGGCTATCGCGCGAAAACACGCTTTGCCCGGTTCTTTAATCTGCCGGAACTGATTTCCTTGTTCAAGGAATCGGCAGACGTGCAGACGGCGGATATGCTGAACCTGCCTGTGCCGAAAGCGGAGTACATCAACGAAGTGCTGAAACCGAGCGAGACACAGGAAGAAATGGTGAGTTCCTTTGCAGACCGTGCCGAGGCTGTACGCAACGGTAATGTGAATCCCAGATTCGATAATATGCTCAAGATCACCAACGATGGCAGAAAACTGGCACTCGACCAGCGTCTTATGAATGAGATGCTGCCGGATGAGCCGGAGAGTAAGGTGAATCGCTGTGTGGACAATGCGTTCAAGGTCTGGGAAGAATCTGCGCCGGACAAGGGAACGCAGTTGATCTTCTGTGACTTATCGACACCAAAAGCCGATGGCACATTCAATGTTTATGATGATGTGCGGGAGAAGCTGGTGGCGAGAGGTGTTCCCCGTGAAGAAGTGGCGTTCATTCACGAGTACAACACCGAAACGAAAAAAGCAGACCTGTTTGCAAAGGTGCGCGCTGGACAGGTGCGTATCCTGATGGGGTCTACGCCGAAACTTGGCGCAGGAACCAATATTCAGGATCGATTGATTGCCCTGCATCATCTGGACTGCCCGTGGAAGCCGTCTGACCTGGAACAGCAGGAGGGACGTATTCTTCGGCAGGGAAACCGGAATAAGCAGGTGAAAATCTATCGTTACGTCACGGAAAATACGTTTGATTCGTATATGTGGCAGATTCTGGAAAACAAGCAGAAGTTCATTTCTCAGATCATGACGTCCAAATCTCCTGTCCGCGCCTGCGATGATGTAGATGATACGGCCCTCTCCTATGCCGAAATCAAGGCACTGGCAACCGGCAATCCCTACATCAAGGAAAAGATGGACTTGGATATTCAAGTCAGTAAGCTGAAACTGCTGAAAGCCAACCACACCAGTCAGATTTATAGCTTGGAATCGGATATTGCCCGTCGTTATCCGCGAGAGATCGATGCGGCGAAGGGTCAGATTGAAGCACTGAAAACCGATATGGAAGCGGCAAAACCGCTTCTGGCGCAGGATAAAGACCATTTTGCTATGGAAATCAGCGGCAAGGTGTACACCGAACGCAAGGAAGCGGGCGCAGCCATTATCGAGGCTTGCAAGGCTTTGAAAGCGGCTGGTACCGAGGGCAGGATCGGCAGCTATGGTGCGTTTGAACTGCACTCCCGGTTTGACAACTTCGATAAGGTGTTCCGCTTGTCCATCAAGGGCGCATGGAACTACTCGATGGAAGTCGGCAAAGACCCGCTGGGTAATATCCTGCGCGTTACCAATGCACTGGCAGGTATCGAAAGAGCATTGCCGCAGGTGGAACGCAGACTGGAAACCTTGGAACAGCAGTTGGCGCAGGCAAAGGAAGAAGCCAAACGTCCTTTTGCGCAGGAAGCGGAACTGGCCGAAAAATCTGCGCGTCTTGCGGAGCTGAACTCTCTGCTCAACATGGATGAAAAGGGTAGTGAGGATGCGCTGGGTGTGGACGAGGATGCAGCCGAAATCGAGGTTGCAGACAGGCCGCGCCAGCCTGTGAACTACGCAGGCCGCGTTGCAGAGCGCACGGCGGACAATGTGCGGAAACCCTCTGTACTGGCACAGCTTCATGCAAAGCAGGCAGAGCGCAGTGCAGAACCGCAGAAATCCCCGAAGCGGAAAAGTCATAATATGGAACGGTAAATAGGATAACCCCGTTAGATCTCTGCAAGGAATCTAACGGGGTATTTTTGAACAAGGAGGGCATTTGCTGACATTAACACCGATCAATTTGAAAACGGCAAACGCATTTGTGCAGCAGTATCACCGCCACCATAAACCGACGCGGGGGCATAAGTTTTCTATCGGCGTATCGGACAATGGTACGCTGGTGGGCGTTGCTATCTGCGGCAGACCTGTGGCGCGGCGGCTGGACGATGGCTATACGCTGGAAGTTAACCGTCTGTGTACAGATGGAACACCGAACGCTTGCAGCATCCTGTATGCGGCGGCGTACCGTGCAGCACGGGCAATGGGCTACAACAAAGTAATCACTTACATTCTGGATACGGAAAATGGAGCATCCCTGAAAGCGGCCGGGTACACCTGTGAGGGCAGAGCCGGAGGCTTGGAATGGAACGGTGCAAAAGCACCAAAACAGGCCGACCAATATCCGCGCCAGATGAAAACACGATGGGTCAAGAAAAAGGAGGGCTTGCATGGCAGTTGACCGCAAACAGCAGATGAAAGAAATCACGGAACGGCTGGAGCAGGGCGTAAAGGACATTTTTACATCGGAAATGTACACGACGTATCTGCGCACGATGGCAAAATTCCACAATTACAGCTTCAATAATACGCTGCTGATCGCTATGCAGCGGCCTGATGCCACACTGGTGGCAGGGTTTAACGCATGGAAGAATAAGTTCAACCGTTACGTCAAAAAAGGCGAAAAGGGCATCCAGATCATTGCTCCGGCTCCCATCAAGGAAGTGGAAGAACGCGAGAAAATCGACAAGGATACGGGCTTGGCTGTGCTGAACGAAAACGGTGAGCCGGAAATGGAACGTGTGGAGTATGTGGTTCCGCGTTTCCGCGTGACGACGGTTTTTGATGTTTCACAGACCGATGGGGAACCGATTCCATCGCTGGAAGTGAACGAACTGACGGCCAGCGTCAAAGACTATGCGCTGCTTACGGCGGCAATCGAGCAGGTATCGCCTGTGCCGATGCGGTTTGATGAAATCGAAGGGGATGCCAAAGGCTATTACAGTGATGCAGACAAAGAAATCTGCATTCAGGTCGGCATGGGCGAGAGCCAGACCATAAAGACGATGATCCACGAGGTTGCTCATGCGATGCTGCATAACAGCGATTTCATGAAGCAGAACGGCGAGGAAAAAGACCGGCTTACGAAAGAAACCGAGGCCGAAAGCATTGCATTTACGGTCTGTTCGGCACTTGGTATTGATACGTCCGATTATTCATTTCCTTATGTGGCAAGCTGGGCCAGCGGCAAGGAGATGAAGGAACTGAAAGATTCGATGGATACGATTCGATTGACCGCAGCCGACTTTCTGGAAAAGCTGGAAGCGGCAGTCGCGGAAAGGAGCGCAGAGCGCATGACCGCGATGCAGTATGCGGAAAAGTTGATTGCCAATAAGGAGCAGGAAAAAACGATTTTTGATGATGAGCAGCGAAATCTCATCGTGAATTTTGCCTTTAAGCTGGATGATCGGGCAGCAACGGAAGAACTGGTGAACGGTCTTGCGGCTGCACTGGCCGAGGATGACAAAGAAGAAGTCAACCGACTGATGTACGATGCGCAGGAGAAAATTGAAAATCTCCCGGATGGGATGATTGGACTTTCCGAAATGCATGACTATGGCTACCGGAAAGATGATGTACTGCCGCTGACGAAAGAGGGCGCACGGGAATGGCATCGGCTGGGTGAGAGAATTTATCCGCTGTTCCGTGATGGAACGGCAGGTGATTATGTAAGCCAAGAGGAAATCGAGCTGCACGATGGCATTTTCGGCATTAAGGCAGACGCATGGGATGCGATTCTGCTGGAACAACGGGAAGATTATGCAGAGGACGAGTATGCGCGCCCGGATTTTCAGCTGACAGTGATAAACCGTGAACAGGCTTTACGACTGTATGACGAGGGAAAGCAGATTTATCTCGTCCGCATCAGCCCGTGGCCGATTCTTGTCACGGCACGAGAGGAAATCGAGCGCGGAAGTGATACCTTCCAGATTGCAACAGCTGACTTGCAACAGGAGCGAAACATGACAGAACAGGAAAATGTGCTGCTGTATGGCAGCGAAAAGCAGTTCGGCATTTATCAGATTACAGAGCGTGACCCGGAACATAACTATCGTTTCATGGGGCTGGACTATGTGGAGAAGAAAGGCATGACGGTTTCCCGTGCAGATTATGACCTGATCTATGCCGCACCGCTTACGGACAAGGATACGCTGGATGGCATTTATGAACGGTTCAATATCCAGCGTCCGGCAGATTTTACGGGTCATTCGCTGTCGGTCAGCGACGTGGTGGTACTCAATGATGGCAGTACAGTCAAAGCCTACTATGTGGACAGCATTGGATTTGCAGAACTGCCGGATTTTTTCAAGGAAAGGAATATGGATTTGCAGAAAGAAACTCTCTTAAACGAAGAATTGCAGGGAATCGAAATCTTTGATAAGCCGGGTCTTTTCAGCAATGGCCGACTGCGGGATGAAGATGTGCCGGAGGGCTTATATCGCTATGATCTGCGCGGTTCGGACTACGACCCAGGCCAGCCCATTACAGTGGAGAAAACTGTGGTGGTGAACCATGCGGCATCTGTTCTGATGGCCGAAGAACTTGACCTTGGCGCAGATGGGCGGCTGGAACTTGGCGAGGAAGGACTGAACTTCACAGGCGCAGAGTTGACCGTGCGAGAGTTTATGGAGGAACAGCAGCAGAAAAGAAATGGACTGATCCACGGCGATTCCGACCACATCGCAGTCGAAGGGAATATCGGCACATGGTACGCCATTGATGAAACGGAGGTCGGCGGCGAGAGGTTCTTCCTGCTGGAACATGAGGAACACGGTGACATGGCGGCCTGCGTTGCAGTCAATGAGCAGGGCAAGCTGGTGGCAGAGGATTTGTGGAACGGCTTCGATGAAGATTTTCAGGAAGCAGTGCAGAAATATCTCTCTGAAAAATGGAATATGCCGAAAAAAGAAGATGTGGTATCGGAGATCATTGAAAAGGCTGTGCCTGTGCCGGACAACAGCGCACAGGATTATTCGGATGTGCCTGTCTACTACGAGCCGTTCAGCTATGCCAAAGAAAATGACGAGGTGGATTTGTACCGTACATCCTATCGGCTGAACAGCGAGTGCAAGCAGGCAATCCATGAAGCGATTGCGGACAATTATGACGGAATGTACCTTGGCGATGGTGCAGTCGATCAGGTGGTGCGGCAGTACGGCATGGAGCGTGTGGGCTACATCCTGGCGAACACTCTGCACCATAAAAGCTATGATGGCCGCTTTTCTCACGGCAATAAGGAATGGGCAGAGCAGGTCAGCACCCCGGAGCATAATGCAGACCGCATGACCTTCCGCGCGGACTGGGTGGTTGACAGCCACCCGGTTGTGCTGGATGGCTTTGTAACGATGTTCAGAAAAGAACTGGAAGCGCAGAAAGAACAGGAACAGCCTTTTGTAAAACAGTTCTATGTGGTCGAAAATTTGCAGGCCGCGCCTTTGAAAATTGAGCGGTTCGGCAATCTGGACGATGCAATGTCACAGTATCAGGCACTTCCCAGCCATTACATGAAAGCCTTGGGAGTGGAGAAGAATCCTGATCCTCTGCCGGGTTCACTGGATGTTTTGCAGTGCAGAAACGGCATTGACACCATCGTAGAGGACTATAAAACGGTTCCGGGCTGGGATAACCCGTATATCCAGAATCATGTTGTTCAGCCGTTGCAGGGGGCGTTAGCCGTGCAGGATGTGGAACTGGCCTACGAATTGCCGGATGTCTATTTTCATATCCAGACCTGTGACGATGGCTTCGACTATACCTTATATAATAAGGACTTCACGGAACGGGATGGCGGCATTCTCGAAACGGATGGAGATAAGTCTGTGCAGGATGCTATGACGGAATTGCTTGCAGAGTTTGGCTGCGATGCAGCACAGGGCAGGGTCATGGACGCGGCAGAACTGCGGGAACAGGCCGATATGGTGGCAGAGCAGCAGGCAGAGGTTTTGAAAGAAAAACTCGCCGCAGAAAGACCTGTGCCGGAAGAAACGCTCAGCTTTTATGTTGCGGAGTGTTTGGAGTTTACGTTTGCGGGAGAGTTCCACGACCATCTGACAATGGAAGAAGCCTTGGAAGCCTATGACAAGATTCCGTCCGAACGGATGAATGCTGACAAGTGCATTGGATTCTGCATCGAGGAAGATGGCGGCTTTATTGGAATGTATGAGTTGGTCGTGAACGATAAAGTGCAGCGTGAGAACATCAACTCCATCAACTATTTCAGGGATGATAAGCTGGTGCAGCAGGCAATCTCCGATATGGAAAAGCTGATGGCGGCACGACAGCAGAGTAAGGAGCAGGAACGCGGCAGTACGAAAAAGTCTGTTCTGGATGCCCTGCGCAGTCTGAAAGCCAAGAAGCAGGAGCAGTCTGCACAGGAACAGGATAAGCCGAAGAAAGCGAAAAAGAAAGGGATGGAGTTATGAGCAATGTACGCTTTGATGAACTGGAATTGATGCTGATGGCGATGTTTGAGCAGCCGACACTCAAGGATACGATTCAGGTATTGATGGAGGTTCAGCCGCTTGTGGCAGAGGATGCAGAGATGTCTGCGCTTGTCCAGCAGACCATCCCGAAGATGCAGCAGTTGAGCGAGCAGCAGTTTAAGGGGCTGGAACTGGAATGGCATAGGCCAGAGGAGGAGGAAGGAGAAAACGTAAAATGATAAACCAGTATAGAGTTTTCCAAATCAAAGAGGTGCATCATCAGCATTGGGCAAAATCCTATGCACAGCAGGTAGAGGACGGTTTTCTGATTCATCATCAGAATTACCAGAGTGCGTACAAAGGAAAGCCTGCACCCAGCGATACGCCGATGACAGCCCGGAAGCGGCTGGAAGAAAAGCGGCCAAATACATTTATTGGTCGTTCCTTTGGTGTTGGCGATGTGATCGTATGGGATGAAGAAAAGGAACGTAAGTTTTTCTACGTCGATAAAGAGGAACTGGTAGAGTTCGGTGGCTTTATGGATGCTGATGCAGCCGGAAATACTGTCGTCTACATGGTTCCCAATTATCAAATTGATGGAAAGACTGGAACGTGGCTTCCGTATGACAGCGAAGTTGTCGAGGGAGTTTGTTTTTTTATGATGCGTAACGAGCAACGCAAAGATGCCGTATCTCCAATCGTGGTAGATGGCAAAGGCGTATTTGTGACGGATGCTCCGAACGGCTTTGAAAATGTTCGTGCGGTTCTTACAGAATATGTCCATCATGCTGAAAAGAAGCAGCAGGATATGACCGAACAGACCGAGCATGAGAAATGCCTGACGAACGGAACATATGAACGTGCGCGGGAATCCGGCACAGAGCAGAATTACGACATGATAGATGGTTGCGTGAACAACGTGCCGAAAAAGCCACGGCGCATTGGTGGCAGATGGTCGGTGCTGGATCGGCTGCATATCAAGCAGGCAGAGCGAAAACAGAAAGAGCAGACTCAGCAGCAACAGCAGGAGCGAAGTCGTAGAAATTAAAAATCCGTTATGATGTAGAGTGGTGGTTCCCC
>OMAG01000326.1_pt1 | contig 21046 bp, 20 predicted proteins | sample 1673781 | NCBI WGS metagenome assembly OMAG01 (sample SAMEA103958127, study PRJEB25191) | human gut metagenome | biome: human-associated habitat [ENVO:00009003]; feature: intestine environment [ENVO:2100002]; material: feces | place: Germany | collected 2013/2015 | reverse complement strand
TTTCGGTAGCCATTCAGCCAGATAATATCAATGTCGCCTTAAGTTAGTGACATTGGGTTATCAGCTGCCGTTTCTCTATTTTAATTAGTTAGCCTTTTTTTCTTCTACTGGGTTTTCGACTTTATCTTTCTTTTTGAATAAGAACACAGCCCATGTGATTCCAGCGGCACAAAGGACACCTACGACACAATCTAAAGCAATCAACCATTTTTCATAATCTGGCATTACACGAATGATCTTTGTCTTTGCTGAGACACCATTCATGGCATTCTTTAAAAAGCCATATTCTTTCGTCGTTCTCTACTATTCCTATCTTAGTCGTTGTATTATTCTTGTTCTATCATTTTTGCCAATCCCAATATGACGGCATTGGACGGATCTTTAATTTGATTTACAGGAATTTTTAAATCGGATTGAAGTGTTTCTTTCATTCCTGCTATTTGGCTTCCTCCTCCAGTGAGAATAATTCCGGATTTTACGATATCGCCTACCATCTCTGAAGGAATGTCTTGGATAACTTCCTTGACGTTATCTTCTATTTGATCGATTAGTTGTCTTAATAGAGGATATAGTTCGGCTGTAGAGATGATTGCTGTTGATGGTAATCCTGTAGATATGTTTCTTCCTGATACTTCATAGAATTGGTTCTCTGCTTTTGGATTTACGCTTGCTATTCTAGCTTTAACTTGTTCACTAGCCCTAGGACCGATATCTAAATTCTTCTTGTTCTTAATGTATCTCTCTATGACATGGTCGAATTCTTTTCCACCTACTTTGGTTGAATGAGCTACTACGATATCTCCCATGGAGACTGCACCACAATCAGAAATTCCGCCTCCAATATCAAGTATTATTGTTCCTGTAGGTGAATTTACATCATATCCGGCCCCCAAGGCTGCTAGTTTCCCACAAGGCTGCAATATTATTTCTCTAGCTCCAATCTTTTTGAAGACATCTATCAATGCATTCTTTTCAACATTTGTCATTTGGTTCGGTGCTGATACATAGAAACTTGCACCTCTCAACATTCTCTTTTTTCCACGATTTTGAAAGACTTGATCGATGAGCTGGTATGCGGATTGAATATCGGCAACGACTCCTTCTTTCATTGGAAACTCTACCTCTATTCCATATGGAGTTCTACCTAAAGATTTGAATGCTAAATAACCGATGTTAACGATTTGATCTGTTTTAATATCTATGGATAGACAAGTTGGTTCATCGAAGATGACAGCCTTTTTGCTTTTAACATAGATTCTAGTAGATGATGTACCTAAGTCAATTCCAATAATTTCAGCCATATTTAAAACCTCCAACCAATTACTCTTAATTATATATGTTAGAGCTTACTAGTTCAAAAGAAAAATAGTTATTCCATAAAAATAAATCCCAATGCTTATTTTCAACCCTTATTTTTAAACTGCCAATTGAATTGAGGTTTCTTTTAGATGTGCTTTACAAGATTGAAAAGTGTAAACGCATTCACAAAAAATGATTAGAAAAAAATTATTTTTTTCTTATAATTAAAAATGGATTAAATGTAAACTAGACCTAGAGAAATGGTTGAGTGGCCACCTCCATAAATAAGATTTCTTGTTTGTGAAGGTGGCCACTTTTTTGAGGAGGTAAGTATGAAAAAGAAGAAAGAACCAAAAGAGAAAAAAGTCGGCTATGGCCAGATGCTCAAAGTATTTCTTCGCTCCGTTAGAGAGTATAAGAAAGATTCAATATTAGCAGCATTGTTCATTACATTTGAAACTGTATTTGAGTGTGTTATTCCTTTTGTTATGTCTATGTTGTTGACATTCATGGAGAAGAGCGAAGGGTATATTCTCAACCAGACAATGACTGAAGGCGAAGCAATGGCGACAGTCGGTTATTATTCCTTGGGATTGATAGCCTTGGCATTTTGCTCATTTGGCTGTGGTTATACGGCTGCCAAGGTCTCAGCAAAGGCTGCTGTTGGATTTGCTACAAATCTTCGTAAGGATTTGTTCTCGGCAGTATCAAAGTTTTCTTTTGCTAATATTGATAAGTTCTCGACATCTAGTCTCGTAACTAGGCAAACGACAGATATCACCTATATACAACAATCCTATATGTTGATGATACGTATCGCTTTGAGAGCTCCATTGATGTTTATATTCTCGTTAGTGATGGCTATCATCCAATCTCCTGAGTTGGCTTGGATATTTGCCATTACTATTCCTGTTCTTGCAGTTGTATTAGTGTTGTTGATCGGCAATGTCATTCCTGTATTCAATAAAGTTTTCAAAAAGCTCGATAGATTGAATGAGTCGGTCGAAGAAAATGTTCGTGGTATAAGAGTTGTGAAAACTTATGTTCGTGAAGATTATGAAAAGAAGAAATTCTCTAAAGCAAGTGAAGATATTAGGAATGGTTTAATAGTAGCAGAGAGATTGATTGGAATGACCAATCCTTCTATGTACTGTGCTATGTATATTTCTATGAGCTTAGTCTTGTTTGGTGGATATACATTGCTGGTTAGAGAGAGTGCTACAACAGCTATCACTATCGGACAAATAACATCATTGATTACATATGGTGCAATGATTTTGTCTTCCTTGATGATGCTTTCATCAGTGTTTATGATGATTTCAATGAGCACTGCTTCTATGCGTCGTGTATATGAAGTGTTAGTTGAAAAGCCTACAATTTCCAATCCTACCAATCCTGTAATGAAAGTGGAAGATGGAAGAATAGACTTCGATAATGTCTCTTTCAAGTATAAACCTGAAGCTGAGAAGTACGCACTTAAGGACATCGATTTACATATCAAGAGCGGTCAAACCGTCGGAATCATAGGATCGACAGGATCATCTAAATCGACTTTGGTAAATCTCATATCAAGATTCTATGATGTATCACAAGGCGATGTTAAAGTCGGGGGTGTAGATGTCAGAGACTACGACATCACAACATTGAGAAATGCTGTGGGTATGGTCTTACAAAAAAATGTTCTATTTAGTGGAACAATAAAGTCTAATTTGCTTTGGGGTAATAAAGATGCTTCAGATAATGAAATAAAAAAGGCTTGTGATATAGCTCAGGCTTCATCGTTTGTCGAATCATTCCCCGATAAATATGATTCTGAAATTCTCCAAGGTGGAACAAATGTCTCAGGTGGACAAAAGCAAAGATTGTGTCTCGCCAGAGCAATCATAAAGAAGCCTAAGATTTTGATTCTCGACGATTCCACTTCGGCTGTCGATACAAAGACTGATGCTTTGATTCGCCAGGGTCTTAAAGATACTTTGACCGATACTACTAAGATCATCATCGCTCAACGTGTTTCATCAGTCAAAGATGCAGATATGATTTTAGTCATGGATGACGGAAAGATTGTAGACAAGGGAACTCATGATTATCTAGTTCAAAATTGCTCTATCTACAAAGAAATTAACGATATTCAAAATCGTGTGGGAGGTGCTCAAAATGTCTGAAGAAATCTCAATGAATAAAGAAAACATCGACATCAAGGACAAACCTATTAAAAAAGGTAAGAATCCTATGATGAGATGTGTCTTGGATTATGCTAGAAACCATAAATGGGCATTCTCAATCGCTTTGATTTGTATTTTCTTTGTCGCTGTCGGAAATATTATTGCACCTGTTGTCATACAACAAGTCACCAACATATATGGTCAATATGCAGTATTTAATGAGCTGACAGGTCACTATGTTTTATCTGTTTCACCGGATGAACTTTGGAGCAAGATTTTCCCGTGGTTAATGATTCTAGTGACATGTTATGTTATATCGGTAATAGGATCGTTCTCCTATTCCTTTATTAATGCCACATATGGTCAAAAGTATATGGATGAGCTTCGTAAGAAAGTTTTCAACCATATGGAAAGTCTTCCTATTTCTTACTTCGATCGTCACGATAAGGGAGACATCATGTCTGTATATCTCAACGATATCGATACGGTAAGACAACTCTTGATTCAATCTATTCCAGAAATAATGATTTCTGGAATACTGTTCGTCTGTGTTTTGTTCGTCATGTTGTTCTCTTCTATATATTTAACTCTTATTGTTATGCTCTTTGTGGCTTGGATGTTCATCGTGACTTATAAAGTAGGTGGAAAATCATCGAAGAACTTCGTCGCTCAACAAAGAGTTTTAGGAAAAGAAGAAGGATATGTCGAAGAGACGATGAACGGCTTGAAGGTGATCAAATCGTTCAACCATGAGGAACAAGGCGAAGCGGATTTCGATGTTATTGTTAGAAACTTGCAAGATGTTTCCACCAAGGCAAACTCATATGCAAACACTATGATGCCAATTCTTGGAAATATCGGTAATATCTTGTATGTGGTTATCGCTATTGTTGGAACATTGCTTTATATCGGACACGTTAAGAATCCTACTTTGTCTGGAAGTTATGCTGAAATCACAGTAGGAATAGTCGTTTCGTTCCTACCTATGGTCAAACAGATGACCAACAATGCTTCTCAAATGGCTAACCAGGTAAACTCTGTCGGATTGGCATATGGTGGCTGTGAAAGAATATGTCAATTGATGGATGAAACTTCTGAAGTAGATGATGGATATGTCACTTTGGTTCGTGCCAAATACGATGAGCAAGGAAACATCGTCGAAGCTACAAGACAAAATCAGACAATCTGGGCTTGGAAACATCCTCATACTGCTGATGGTACTATTACTTATACTTTGCTCGAAGGCGATATAAGAATGTTCGATGTGGACTTTGCTTATAATCCAAATAAGGTTGTTCTTCACGATATTACTTTATATGCAAAGCCCGGTCAAAAAGTGGCCTTTGTCGGTAGCACAGGAGCTGGAAAAACAACCATTACCAATTTGTTGAATAGATTCTATGACATAGCTGATGGAAAGATTAGATATGACGGAATCAATATAAATAAGATTAAGAAATCTTCATTGAGAGGATCTCTTGGAATGGTCTTGCAGGATACTAATTTGTTTACTGGAACTATCATGGATAACATCCGTTACGGAAGATTGGATGCTACTGATGAAGAATGTATTGCTGCTGCAAAGTTAGCTAATGCCGATTCATTCATCACACGTCTTCCTAACGGATATCAGACAATGCTCACCAATGATGGTGGAAACTTGTCTCAAGGTCAACGTCAACTTCTATCTATTGCTCGTGCTGCAGTAAATGATGCACCTGTCTTGATCTTGGATGAGGCTACATCCTCTATCGATACTAGAACAGAAGCCATAGTTACAAAAGGTATGGATAACTTGATGAATGGTAGAACCGTATTCGTCATAGCTCATCGTCTCTCCACAATTCAAAATTCAGATGTCATTATGGTATTGGATCACGGAAAGATTATCGAAAGAGGAACTCACGATCAATTGATTGACATGAAAGGAACTTACTATCAGTTATATACTGGTGCGTTTGAACTGGAATAAAAGGAAAAGCCAAGCTTCAGTGCTCGGCTTTTTTTATTCATTTTTTTGAATATGGATTTCAAACTTACAATTAGGAATTATTTAATCGGTTATAAGAAAAAGAACATCCAAATTCATGGATGTTCTATTAAAATCTTAATGGCGGAGAGAAAGAGATTTGAACTCTTGCTGGCATTTCTGCCACTATGAGCTTTCCAAGCCCACCCCTTCAACCACTTGGGTATCTCTCCAGCGCGTGTAGTATTATAATAGAAAAGATTTGATTTGAAAAGAGAAATTTGCATGGAAATTAAAATTACCGCCGAACAGGCCAACCAAAGAGTCGACAAATTTATCAAAAGATGGATAAAAGAAGCTCCTTTATCCTTCATTTATAAGCTTTTTAGGCAAAAAGATGTCAAAGTTAATGGAAAAAAGGTAGATATTAAATATATTTTGCAAGATGGCGATACCTTATTTATATATTTAAAACCAGATCTTTTAGAGAAATTTAAGAAGGATTATGTAGAAAAACCGATTTCTACTCCTTTGGATATCATCTATGAAGATAAGAATATAGTGGTTGTAAATAAACCGAGAGGATTGCTTATTCATTCTGATGGAAAGGATAGCAAATTCACTTTAGCTAATATGCTGACCTCATACCTTATACAAAAAGGTGAATTCAATCCGAACAATTCTTATGGCTTTGTTCCTGGACCTTGTCATAGATTGGATAGAAATACTACTGGCATTGTCATCTGTGCCAAGAATCTTCCTGCAATGCAGGAATTATTGGCTTTGTTCAGAGATAGAACTCAAATAAAGAAATCATATACAGCCTTGGTTTATGGAAAGTTGAATGGCTCAGGAACTATCAATATTCCTTTGCTCAAAGATGCTGATAAAGGAATGGTCAGGGCTGGCACATTGAAAGAAGGTGCTAAGACAGCGATAACTGAATATAAAAGAGTCAAGCAATTTTCCAATACTGCATTGGTGAATGTCGAATTGTTGACTGGTAGAACACATCAGATTCGTGCCCATTTCGCTTTGATTGGTCATCCGGTTGTAGGTGATGGAAAGTACGGAAACTTCGAAATAAATAAAGAATTTGAAGATCTCTATGGATTGAAGTCTCAATTCCTTCACGCAGCTACATTCAGTTTTTTGAAGATCGATGGTGCTCTATCATATCTTTCTGGTATGACATTTGAAGCGCCTCTTCCTGATAACCTTCGCAAAATACTTTCTGATTTGAGCTAATTATTAGGTAAAATAAGAGACATAAAAGGAGACGGTTATCATGGTCCTATCATGGCTTATAACAATTCCATTGGTATGCTGTATAGCTATTTCCTTTTTTGTTTCCTACAACAAGATAAAAGTTTTGTTTTGGTCTTTCTTTCCTCCTTATATTTGTTTATTCTTTTTCTTTCTGTTCGACAAGTTTTATTTTGATTATAAAGTTCTAAATGCAATCGGGAAAGGATTCTATGAATTTCTTAAACCTATTTTCGGTTACTCTCCAAAGAACTTAGAGGCGTTATATTTGACTTCGGGAACATTTTTGATAATGGTGATTTTTCTAGTCTTGCTTTTGACATTTAGAATATCATCCCAGCACTTTGTGCATTTATCCAATCCTTTCAATAGAGGAATAGTTCATAAGTTTATCCATCTAACCTATTCCATATTGTTTATGTGCATGTCAGTCACAACTGTATTTTATTTTATAAGTGGGATGAGACCAGCTTTAACTATAGACTATGGATTTTTTGAACCTATATTCAATTACTTTGTTCCTTATAGTGAGGTGATGCCTTTATGAATACTCTTGATAGAAATAGATTATTGATGGAAGCTTCGGGAATCAATTGCTATAAGGTTGTTCAACAACTTTCAGTTTCGTTGAAGAACTCGCCTGTCTACATAGAATCCATGATCAAATTGCAACAAGCTTCTTTGACTTATCTTCCTTCACTGATGTATGAATATGCTTCACTTCGTGATTTGGATTTTGCAGTTACCAATATGATGGACTACGCCTCTTTAGAGACACATGTATTTGAGTATGCTATACATTCTTTTGTCAATTGGTGGGTCAACCCTTTCGAAAAAGAACAACCCAAGGATTGCCCTTTATCCATAGGACAACTCTTGATCGACTATAAAGGCGAGATTTTGACTATAGATGAACTAATAGTAAATAATGATATTTCTGATGAAGATAAAATTGAAATTGTTTCCAAAAGAATCGATGGGTGGCACAAAGATCAAGTCTTTAGAATGACCAATGTAGTCGATGAAGTTAAGAGTAGAGATAGAAGAGCTGGTGGATTGAGATTTATTGAGTCCTTCCTATCAGTCTTATTGTTGTTATTCAGCAATTTCTTCTCTCTTTATCTTTTCTCTAATGGATTGATGCGAGAGTTTTTGATTTCTCCAGATTGGTCTTATTTATCGACTTACGCACTTTTTATTCCTATTGTCGGAACATTGATATACGATATTTTGTTCGCTACTATCTTCTCCATAAAATCTAGAAGAGATAGTGGGTTTGATTATGTCTTGAATTTCTCCAAAAACAAATCTGTCCAACTTTTGAATAAAATAGACAAGTTGGCAGGAGATTTGATGTCTTATCTTGTCGAACATATTAAAGACAAGATGATATTAGATAAAGATTCAATTAATAGATTTGTGTTTGAAGAATCGACCAAGATTAAAAGCATGCTGAAGATTACTAGACAAAAGAATCATCGAATATTGGATACTTTGTTCTCCTCGATAAGTTGGGTCTTTTTCTTCTTGGTAGTGTTTAGCTTTATAGTAGTCATCATCGACATGCAAAGAGGAATTGCTATATGATCAAAAGAACATTTAGAATCAACGATAGATTGTCTTATTCATCTTTGGAACAAGTCGGTGATGAAATGTGTCTTTACCCAGATTTGTTCATCGATCAATTCGACGATTCATCATTTACTAACTGGTTATATGAGATGGATATTGAGAAAGGCAAGAGGGCAGTCAGTATTTTTTTAGACAACAAAGATAAAGAAATTGCTCTTTTTGAAATATCATTCCTACTAAATCCTGGACACCGATTAGCATTGTGCGGTATTAGATTGAACGACTCGAATGAATTAGGAATGATGATATTGAACAATGCGCCTAGACCTATTGTCGAATTACAATCTTTATTATCTAAAGGATTGCTTCTCAGATTCTTAGAAATTAGAGGACTGGATAAAAATAGACCGACTTTTTATAGCTCGATAAAGAGAATAACTGATGAATATAATTCTCATCCTATTGAGAGTTGGTTTGATTTAGGATATTTATTATCGAAAAAGAAATCGTTCTTTTTCGAAGGAAAAGAATATAAAACACTGAAGGAATTCTTCACCATCAATGGTGGAGATGAAAGAATCATGACTTCATATGATTTTTTGACGATGCCTTATATCAATTCATACGCTAAGGTTTCTAATTTTAGCGATGAGTTGATGAGATTGAAAAGCCTGATCGATGATGATCATAAAAAGTATTTTCAATTAGAAAAGATAATGAAATGATTGATACTAACAAATTAGTTATCAATAGAATTAGATAATGGACTTATGTTTTGATATTTTTGTTGACACTTCTTAAACTATAATTGATAGAACTTGTACCATTCGCCCTGAACTTTTATATCTTTATGATATGGTCCTAAGGCATTGGTTTTATCTAAAGATATCGCTTGTATAGAAGCTGAGGCTTTTATCGATGTGGACGATAATGCTATTAAATTTTTGGAGTCTGATGTAAACCAGAGACGTGGAGTGAAGATTCCTTTGCTTTCTTTAATGGAAATACTTCCTCGTATGAAGCGGAAGACATGATGTCTCATAACTTTTATTGGGGGATTGAAAGGGAATATATAAATGAAATTCCGACTTTGAAGAGTCAATAAAGTATACGATGTCTAAACTTTAAATTTTATTGAAAAAAGTATATTTAAAAGATTATAATAAGAAATGGTTATTAACCCTTGTTTTGATATGAAAAAAAGGGTAGGAAGAGGAAATAAACAATGGATTTTAAAGCGCGTGCTCAGATGTGGTTGGATAGTCCTAAAGTCAGTGATGCTGACAAGGAAATCATTCGTAATTCTAGCGACGACAAGTTACGTGATATGTTTGGTGGCGATATCGCTTTTGGAACTGCCGGTCTTCGTGGAGAAATGGGTCCTGGAACCAATAGAATGAATCCTTTGGTTGTTCAAAAGGCTACTGTTGGAATGGCAAACTTCGTCATCCACCACTATGGAGAAGAAGGAAAGAAGCGTGGCGTAGCTGTATCATTTGATTCCCGTCATCATTCTCAAGAATTTGCAAAGGAAGTATGTGAGATTCTCAATGCATATGGAATCAACACATTCACTTTTGCTTGCCCACACCCTACTCCTGAGCTTTCTTATACAACTCGTGAGATGCATTGCTGTGCTGGTGTTATGGTGACTGCTTCACATAACCCTTGTGTTTATAACGGATACAAGGTCTATGATGAAACTGGATGCCAGATGGTTTATGAGAACATCGATATGTTGATGAAGGAGATTGCCTCTCTTCCTGATTTCCTCGATGTTGAAGTCAAGCCTGAAGAAGGTACAGTTTCTGGAGTCAATACTGTTCTTGGTGAGAACTTCGATGAGAAGTTTATCGCTCGTGAAGCTAGCACTTCTTCACTTCCTGGAGAGAGACATATCAAGATTGTTTACACTCCTCAATGTGGATGCAACGTCTTCTTGGGTCCTTGGGCTTTGAGAAAGCTCGGATATACTGTCACTTCTGTTCCTGGTCAAGATCGTTGGGATGGAAATTTTGATGGTGTTCACTTCCCTAACCCTGAATTCCCTGAATCCTTTGTGAAGGCTGAAAAACTTTTGAAGGAATTACATGCCAAGGATCCTTCTTATGTCATCGCACTTTGCAATGATCCTGATGCTGACCGTGTCGGATTCGGCTTTATCGGAAGTGATAATGAATTCCACCTTTACACAGGAAATAGAACTGGCGGACTTCTCATCAATTATTTGATGACTATGCGTAAGAAACTCGGTACACTTCATGACAATGGTTATATCGTTTCTTCGTTCGTCACATCTAATTTCGGTGCTGATGTAGCTTCAAAGAAGTTCAACCTTAAGGTCAAGTGGGTTCCTACTGGATTTAAGTTCACCGGATACATGATTGAGCATACTCCTGATGAACCATTTGAATTTGGATATGAGGAATCTTATGGTTATATCACCCAACCCTTCGTACGTGATAAGGATTGTCTCCAATCCAATATTGCAATTGCTGATATGGTCGAGTGGTGCTATCGTAATGGAATGACTGTCGATCAATATTTTGCACAACTTGAGAAGGAATTCGGCCATTATGAAAATGTCGTCGATAACATCTATGTCAATGGATTGGTTGGACGTCAGAAGATGACCGAGCAACTCCATGAGCTTCGTGTCAATCCTTTGAAGGTAATCGGAGGCGACAAGGTTATTGCATGTGATGACTATCTCGAGAGAAAGCATTTCGACTTAGTAACTGGTGAAGTTACACCTATCACTGAGATTCCTTCTTGCGACTGTTTGAAGTATTTCTTCAAGGATGGATGGCTTGCTTGCCGTCCTTCTGGAACTGAACCTAAATGCAAGATTTATGTTGAAACAGTAACTCCAAATGAAAAATTAGGACAAGAATTGGCTCATAAGATCATCGATGATTTCAGAAGCCATCTCAAGCTCGACTAATTTCAAAAAGAATTAGAATTGCTATCAGTCCAAGACTGATAGCTTTTTTGTTTTATAGGTTTTTTAATGAGAAAAAAGAATAATAATTAGGAAGAAAGGAAAGTGGGATTTCTCTGCTTATATCTTGATTTCTATTTTATTTTTTATAGGTTATATCATTAGTTATTATTGCTATTATTTACCTGTTTTAAATACATAGAAAAAGTGAGGTATAAGGCCTCACTTTTTGCTTTTTTTATTTAAACAATTTCTTTGAATCTGATTGTGATGTTACTTTTATAGTGCAGGTATCTATTTCTTTATTATTGAGATAGGTTAGTCGATATTATATTCTTCAATTTTCTTTTCTTAATTTCTTTATCATTTCATAGACTGCTATTGCAGCACCATCGTGGTTATTATCGTATTTAGAGACAGTCGACGCTCTTCTTTTTACTTGGTTTTCACCATTTATCATCGCTATAGAATGGGGGTATTCAGTGAGCATTTCTACATCGTTATCAGCATCGCCTACTACTATTATTTGATCTTTTGATAAACCTAGTTTTTGTCTTGCTTGTTCCAATCCATATGTCTTTGATACATCTAACCAATATAGTTCGGAAAAGTTGCTTTCAACTCCACCCCAAAATCTAAGTCCCATATTAGGATAGTAGAAAGCAGCGTTTACTAATCTTTCATCTAATTTGTGATCTACCATCGATAATACACAAATAAAACAATCGTCATCGATTAGTGTTCTGACATCCCCAATTCTTTCTTCCATTCCTTCTTTGTGATAAAAGCTTCGCAAAGTCTGATCTTTTTTCTTTGATATTAATGCTTTTTCAGTTTCTATGAGGACATTGTCGATTTTATCGTATCCGACTTTGTTAAGAAAATCGATAATGATTTCTTTAGGAAATAATCTTTTAGATGGCACAAAAGAAGTGTCTGATGGATCAGATACCAAAGATCCGTTATATGAGACTATAGGTCCATTCAAACCTAAGTCTTCATAATAGGATAAGATTACTCTAACAGGTCTTCCGCTAGCAACTGTGACGTAGTTACCCATTTTTACTAATTTCTTTATAATCCTTTTAGATTTCTTTCCTACAGTATTGTCGCTTTTTAATAAAGTCCCATCCATATCAAATGCGATGAGATATTTCTTTTTATTTCTATTGAACATAACTATCACCCTTCTAACGCTTTATTATAAATCTATCTGTCGAAATTTCTTATAGTATGTATTGTAAAACTTATATTTACAATTATTTAGTTGGCAATAAGTAATAAAAAAACAACTTAATAGGTAATAAACACAATATTTACTAGTCTTTTGTCAATCCAAATGACAAATCAATCAATCTTATTATTTCTTCATCCGATAAAGAATCATCTAAAGATACTGAAATCCATGATTTCTTATTCATATGATATGCTTTGAAATATCCGATCGATTTTAATTTTTCTTCTATGATTTGAGGAGTGATTTTCAAATTGATAATTTCTATTTCATCCGAAGATTTCAAACCTAATTTTCTTTTGTCTATGTTCATGATAAGACCAAACCATTTTCTATTTTCTAAGTGCCTATATACACCGGAACTAGGATTTGATTTAAATGGAAATTCTGGTTTTACTTTGTATGCTTTACAAATATATGAATCGATTCGATTGGATTGATCGAATCTATAATTAGTTTCAATAGAGCAATTCTCTTTAATATCTTCTAATATATTTATTACTTCTTCTTTTATTTTATAGGCGTATTCACCAAGTTTATTGCTGAATTTATAGTTTAGATACTCTTCATTGACATCTAAATCTATAACTTTGGAATTGATGACATTGTTTGATTGAATCTCGAGGATGAGCATCATGTTATCAATCGATAAATTCTTTTCGAATTTAAAAGAATCATCATATTGTTTAAATCCATAATTGAGTAGTTTTTCATTATTGAATTTAGATTTACCGAATACTATTTGTTCTATTGTTTTACTCATAATTTAAATCCATTACTATCATAAGAGTATACAATTTAGTATAAAAAATAAACAGTTTGTCCTAATTCAATTGATAGCAGAAGAGAAAGAAATTATCGTTGAAAGCGATTACTTTGGAGGGTAATATGAAACAACAATTATTAAAAATTATTCTTTTGTCTTCTTCTTTATTGGGACTTATGTCTTGCAATGGATTAAAGCCTACTAGTGGAAATTCAATGCTAAAACAATGAAAACTCATGGCTAATTATTTTAATAAGCAATTGATTTATTGATACTAAGCTTTGATAACTAAAAAAATTGTCTATATTTTTTAACAAAAAGAATCTTTGATATATAATGTTATTGCGTATAACCAACAAAATAATAGAAACTGAAAGGATGGTGGAAAAGTATTATGCATAATATTCTTGGAAAGATAGTATTATCAGCAATTTCATTAGTATCTTTGTTCTCTTGTAAGACTGATAATTCAATTACTGATCTTGGGCCTTTTACTATATTAGGATTAGATCCGTTCACATATGAATATACATCTGGAACTTTGGAAAAAGATAATTTAGGGAAATACTATGTAAGAGATGACTTCTATTTCAGTCACTATTTAGCAGTCACCAGGGTCGACGAATCTGTCGATGTTAAATGTTATTCTATCGTAGATCCAGAAGAAGGATCAGATTTGAAGTATGTATTAAATAAAATCTCTTTTGATGATTTTGAAGTGGGAGAGAAGGTAATATTTAAATGGAAACCGGGCACGGAAGATTATTATGCTTTTAAAACAATACCTGTATTTGAGATGTATAAGTTTTCAACTAAAATAGAATTGACTAAGTTTACTAGAGTCAAAGGAAAGATACTGAATTCTGATAAAATCTGGTATGGAAGTTGTGATTATTTGTTTGAGGATGAAAAAGAATCTAAGTATATTAGTTATGTTGGTTGCAATAGTTCATCAGATATGACTGTTACTTGGAACTTACAGAATAGTCAATTCAGCGACAAAGAAAGCTATGACTGTTATGTAGTCGAAAAGGATAACTTAGCTTTATTCTTAATAAACAATAAGGAAGTATGGTAATCATAAAAAAGGGGCTGAGGCCCCTTTTTATTATGCTTTTGTTGTGTGCCAACATTCATCACTTTAGCTTCAATCAAATTGAAATCTACTGAATTATAGTTTGATAATCTTTTTTTATGCAAAATAAAGTCGTAGTGTTATCGGAGACTAAGACAAAATATGGAGCTGATGCAGTTTGCCTCTTTTTTACTCCAACAACGCTAGCCGAGAAAAAATTATTAGATAGAAAGACCATCTTGTTTATATTATCTTAAGGTTTTTATGAGAAACCTTAAGATAAATATAAAGAAGTATTAAGAATTGATTGTATGATAACAACAAATATGAAAGGCTGAACTAAGAAGATGGAAAACATAAAAGATTTCTTTAAATCAAAACTAGGAAGGGTAACAATACGAGCGATAGTAGAAATTGTTGTAGCTACTAGTTTGATGCTAGGAATCTATTATGGATTAGGTAAAACTAAAGAAGCTATGTCTGCTGCCTTGGGATTCTCAGCCTTTATCTCTCTAGCTCTTTGTTTCTTCACGTGGCTTTTTGATTGGGGTGCATTCGATTTTATCTCATTTGGGCTTATATCTTTAAAATATAGGAAGTCAGACAGCAAGCCTTATTTGGATTTGAATGATTATAGAGCTAGTAAAGTTGGAATAAGAGAACTGAATAAATATAACCATTTTCCTTACTTAATAACTGGTGTAGCCTTTTTTATATCATATGTCTTATATATTAATTTCTGAGTAAAAAATAGCCGCTAAGTGATAGCGGCTATTGGTTTGACTTAAGGCTTAGTACAAAGCTTTGACTTCATTGTTTTTGTAGTAAAGAGTGAAATCAGATTCACCATCTACTTCAAAGACTACATAAGTTCTAAACATATCAGTTTCACTATATTTGATATCGTATGTATCAGATGATTCCTTTACATACCATGTTCTACCTGAAATAAAGCTAGACGATGCCACTGAATTTGCAAAGAATAAACAATTAATGGATGCCGACTTGGTTATCCATGGCGATGAAAGATGGTAAGTAAGAGTCGGATACTCCTTGCTTGAGGTATTCGGGGTCTAGTAAAAAGAGGAGAAAATTCTGATGGAAAAGAAATCAGGAAAGAAACGCGTCAACTTCGATGACCTCAGTGATGTCATCACTTCGCAGGAGCTGTCCCAGTTTTTGGGTGTGTCGGAGCGTTTGATTTCAAAGCTCGTCATGAAGGATGAAATCAAGAATTTTAAGTTAAGAACATGTCGATTGTTTTTGAAGCAGGATGTTGCGGACATGATCGGATATTGCGAAGAAAAGGAAAGACAGATGAAGGAAAACGGAGTTAAGGTCTATTCAGGAATTCCAGAGGAAAAGGAGAAAGGAACGCTGGGTTCCTCTTATGATTCTTGTCAAGGAAGATTGAAAGAAAGAAGCAAAGCATCTGATTGAGGAATTCTCTGTTCCGGGAGCCTTCAACCTTGATTCCGTCAACGCAACAAACCAGACTTTGGCGCGTCTTGGCCTTTATCTTTACGACCAAAATTGGAAGATAGTGAGAGAAGGGGCGATTGTAACATCATCCAAATTAGGACGTCCGCCAGTTTATTCGGAAGTAAAAGATTTGTCCCCGGCCTAGATACAGCAGGCAACCTTCGAGCGGAAAAGCCGAAGAAGACGATCTTCAAGGGCAATTTCTATAACGAGGAACAGCTTAAGAAGCTATTCGAGATATCCAAGAAGACGAACCTTGAGTTTGCCATTTATATGGGTGTCTATTATGGCCTGAGACGCAAGAAAATCTGCGGCCTTAAATGGAGCGCTGTCGACTTCTAGTATAAGACGATTACGATCAAACATACGGTCATAGAGACTTCCAACGGTAAGGAGTATCAACTCTTCCTCAAGGACACGGCCAAGAACAAGAGCTCGTTCCGTACCCTTCCTCTCAGTGACACAACGATCGATATGCTTCTCAAGATGAAGCAACGCCAGGAGAAGATGAAACTTCTCTTCGAAAACCGATACAATCACGAATTCGATGACTATATCTATGTCTTCGAAAACGGGGATTTGATAAGACCGAACTGGGTTACGGCATGCTTCAAGCGGCTTCTGGATGATAACAACATGCTCCATATTCGATTCCATGATCTCCGTCATAGCTGTGCAACTCTTCTTCGCCACCAAGGAGTTCCGATGGAAGACATCTCGAAATGGCTCGGCCATTCCAACCTTCTTGTCACGGAGCAGGTCTATGCCCATTATGATGACATGAAGAAAGGCACTACCCTTAAGGCACTTTCCTCAGCTTTGGATAATGATAAGAATGACAAGAAGGAGATGTCCTAGCATTCTGCCTCACAATCTGTGGGGCTTTTTTTAATCTGTGTCTAGTTACAATCACAAAAAGTTAGACGGCATCAATAAAATTTTACTTTTTGATGGACATATGGTAAACTTTTGTCATAAATAACTGACCAACATGAAAAAGAATAAATTGAATAGAATTTCATCTATGATTTCTTTTTGGGGGTTACTATTTCTAAGTAATCTCTCTCTGATTTCCATCGGCTTCTCCGCGTGGTCTATCGTCGGAGCAGCCAGTGCGGAAGCTCAGATCCAGGTCAGTGCTGCGGATGTCATTGATTTAAATCAGTATTTCACTTTTGTCGATTCCCCGACCATTTTTGAATGCACTAGTGAGGGAATAGCTAATGATCATGTAGTGAACACAACTTCCGAGACTCAAGAAGGCTACATTCAAATACCATTTCGTATAAATGTTGGTAATGGAAAAATAAGCGATCATATCGCAGAAGGTTCGACGGGCTTTACGCTAGGAACCACTTTGGTTGATAAAAACGCAGGATTAGATTTCTTCTCTGTTGCTTCGGTTTCGGAAGTGAAACTTGCCTGCAATGATTCGAATTCTTTTGCTGAATCGGATTATTCCTTTAATCCGTTATCTAATAATGCATCGAATAAGGAATTGAATTCTTCTTTCGATTTAACTTCATTCTCGTACTTGGATAGAAGCCAAGTGTATTTCGTTGCAAGATATAAAGTCACATTTACTGCTTCCGCTTATAAATCAGCATATTCATCTGTTGGCGGAAACTTTAAGTTTTCATTCAAAGTAGGAGGAATCTTCGATCATGCGTAAGTATAGGACGATTCCTCTTTTTGTGATGTCGACATCGGCAATCATCAGTTCCATTGGATATGGAAGTTGGATTTTCAATCATTTCCAGGAAATTGAAAAAGAGATCTCAACTAAAAATTCTCAACCGGTATGTTATATCCAAGGAAATAAGGCCGTTAAGTATACAACAATTGAAAAGGCTCTTGCAGTTGCTGGAGATAAAGACCACATAAATTCGTCCGAAACAATTGTTGTTATACCGGGGACTAATCCAGTGATTTCTTCTTCTTGTACTTTAGATACTAAAGATACTCTTTTGATCCCTTATGAAGACGAAACTTATATGCGTGACCTTAGTAAAATCACTAAAGCAGACGTCGGTTCCGTCACTAGCCCCAATTATTCAGATAACGATTTGGCAAGCGTCAACAAGAATAGAAAAAACGTTGTGACTATCAATGGCAAGGACAGCAAAGGAAAAAGTGTTAGCTTTACCAATAACGGAAAGATACTTGTCGGAGGTGAGCTTGGCGTCGGCGATAGTAATCAACGCCCTAGTGGGCACACGAATGGAAAATATTCCCAAATCACAATTGATGATGGTGCAGTAATCGAAAACAATGGGTCGATTGAGATTTACGGATACATAAAAAAAGGCAATAAAAATGGTACGGGAAAGCTGAAATCTAATTCCTCCAGTTTGATAACCATGCCTCTCGTCATTAACGATTTTAAGGGAGGCTCGTATTCTGCTGCGTGCAATAGCCAAAATGTGTTCCCATTTAACGTTTTCGAATTGGTGAATTGCCAATGTGTAACGGAATTCAATACAGGTGCCGAATTAAGCGTAATGACGGCGATCTATGCGAATGACAGAATCTACGTGCCCGAAAAATCAAAATTAATTGCAAAAACAGGGGCTCTATTCAATATTTCCTCAGGAAAGGCGGTTTTGGATTACCGTTCTTATTCTTTTCCTTATACCAAAGTTGACAATCTCGATAGCCAAGACCCGTCTAAAATTAGCAGAATGAAAATAAGTTTGAATGGCGCGATTTCGTTCGATTCGATGTCTCTATCGTTGGCCGGTAATTCGCTTGAAACGGGAAATTTCAATGTCCCCCTTTCTTACAAGTTTTCAATTTCTTGTTTAAGGGACTCCGTGGTTACGATTAAAAAGCCGACCAAATTCTTGAGCGGAGCCTCGCTTTTTGTTGATGACGGGGCGTCATTGACATTCGAGTCTTCTTCTATCTTTTATCAGACTTATGTTGATCAGTCTGCCTATGTGTCGGGCAAATATCCGAAAAAGCTTGGCGGGGCAACGTTTGTTAACGATGGCAATCTCACAATCAATTCAGCTTTCGCCGGAAAAATTTTGACCAGTGGTTCATCAGGCAAAACAACCACTGGCGATTCCTTTTCTGCCTCAGTTACTACGGATGAAATTATTAACGTTCAAAGCCATGGAACGAAATGGACTTACCGTCAAGTGAACGGAAAGGCCAACGGAAATATAAAATCGTCAGAAACCGAAACCGCTTCAACGAAACAAATGGTAAGCAATGTAACATACATAGCGGATGACGGCGCTTGGATTGGGCAAGGTACAGCCAGCGATGTTTTCGAGACGGTCAGTTCCGATCAGGACGGTTCTTGTATTTTACCGTCCGCGTTGGTTTTGATGGCTGATGGATCCTATAAGCAGGCTGGTTTGATTCGCACGGGCGATATGGTGATGTCCTTCAATCATGAAACGGGCATGGTCGAACCCAATGTGGTTATTGGAAATGACGACATAGGTAAACCTGCTCAAGTATATGATGTAGTGCACCTGGAATTCAGCAACGGTATGAGCACCGATTTCATTGATGAGCATGGATATTTCGACGTTACGCTCAACAAATACGTTTATCTGCATATCGATGACGCAGAAGAATACATCGGACATGAGTTTGTCACAATCGATGAGAAAGGACGCGTCTCAAGAACTTTGTTGGTTAGCGCATCAAAAAGAAAGATGATTACTAGATTAGCGGCTCCGGCAACGGCCAATCACCTTAATCTCATTATTGATGGGATGCTATCGATGGAAGGCGGTTTGAAAGGTCTCTTTAACATCTTTGACTATGATCCGAAGACTCTTGCCTTCGATAAGGAGAAAATGCAATCCGATATTCGAAAATACGGCCTCCTCACCTATATGGATTTCGAACGCTTCTTCCCTAAAGAAATATACGATTTGCTTCCTTGTAAATATCTTGGCGTTTCAATTGGCAAAGGACTCATCACATGGGAGATTTTTGAAAGCTACGTCAACAAGTGGAAAGATCAGTTGATGGAGAACTTAAAATAGTTTTTATTCTTTTCTGTTCTTCTCTTTGATATATGGGTCGAAGTATTTCTTCTCTCCTTCTATTCTTGCTTCTATAGCTCCCTGCTTTGTTTTGTATGATCCGAGATAATAATCGACTTGCTGGAAGGTGATATAAGCCTCCCAGCGTTTTCTTTTCTTGTTATATGTGACTCCGGATACTCCTGACTTGCAGTTGGCATAGACAGCTCTTGTGTGTTTCAGCATGCAGGTCATGGCATGTTTATCTTTTTTGTAGCCAAGTGCCCAGTCATTGGGTCTTCCTGTTTCCAACCTTTTGGGTTTGGGAGTACATCCGCAGGAATAAGGATGCTTGGATAGTTCATCGCCTCCGACGATGAATTTCTTTCCACAGTCACATTTGCATAAGTAATAGACAAACATACGGCCTTTCGATTTGCCGTTCCCTTTTCCACAGGGATAACGTTCTAAGATGGTCATCATGCCTGTTCTATAAGGTTTAAAATTCGAATCCATAACTTTACCAAATCGGAGACAAAGAAAAAACCTCCGATACCCTTTCTAGGAATCGAAGGCGTGTTTCAATCGTGGTGCCCTGGACAGGACTTGAAACCGCATGGAGTTCTCCAATAGATCCTAAAACTACTGATATAAAGGATAACGATGCTAGGAAGGTGGCTTATTCAATAACTTAAATATCATTTCAGATAACATGTTGAGTATGCCAGGTGGAATTACTGGTTTATTCAATATATTTGAATATGAAAATGAAATTTTGAAATATAACATAAAGAAGAAAAACGAAGATATAAAGAAATATGGATTATTGGATTATCCATCATTTGATAAATATCTATCTAAAGAATTGTATGATAAGTTACCATGTAAGTATATGGCTATATCTATAGGAAAAGGTTTTATATCTTGGAATACTATCCAATCCTATATCGATAGATGGGCTGGAAGATTATCACATTAAAAATAACCATTATTAACACTGTTTTTATGGTTGGTATTTGTTAAAACTAATAACAATTTTAATAAGTCTAAAATTAGTCATTTTTCCATCCAGCTTTTCTTCATCGGAATAAAACTTTCTAAGTAGTAGTATGTTTAGTTCTACGTACCATTACCTTATAGACTTCAGCTCTATTGAAATATTAACTTTCTAATTCATCTCTATCTATTTTCTTTCATTCATTATCACTTAGATATTAAGAAACATAGATTATTCTAAAGCTCTCTAGTGCACGTGAGGGATAAGTCAGCATCAGAATTGGTATAATATTAG